>Ga0187883_10000569_pt1 | contig 22817 bp, 21 predicted proteins | sample June2016WEW_20_1_2_FD_132966 | JGI IMG/M metagenome (GOLD analysis project Ga0187883, IMG submission 132966) | Peatland microbial communities from SPRUCE experiment site at the Marcell Experimental Forest, Minnesota, USA - June2016WEW_20_10 | ecosystem: Environmental > Terrestrial > Soil >...
CACCCGTGCCCGTGAGCGCAAATCGCCGGCGAATCGCCGACACAAAGTCCTGCTCCCGACGTTATGATGGCGCCTCGCGGCAGGTGGGAAGCGCCCACGCGCGGTACCACGCCGTCAGCGGGGCTGGACGCACTGACCGAAGAGGTGGGGCGATGTCCTGGTTACCTGGGAGCAGGTCGTGAAAAAAGGACGACACCGGCGATTCGAGGAGGCGCGCAGCCTGAAGCGCGCCTTCGAGGTTCGAGTAGAACCGTGCCCGGAGTGCGGCCACATGCCGCCGGCGCCACATGCATCGTGGTGCCTGTACGAGTCCGAAGAGCTCGAGGGCCCCGAAGAGGAAGAGGAACACCCGGCTTACTGAGTCGTTCCGAAGGCTCAGCGGCCCGGAGTTCGCCGCCGGTCGGTCGGAGCATTTGCGCAGGCCTGGGTGGTCGGCGCGTGGTGGTGTCGTGGGCCGGCCCCGTGCCAGCTAGCGCTTGGCGCGCCGCACAGCGGGATGGGGCACTCGCACGGGCGCAGGCGCAGCCGGCTCCGAAGCATGCTTGCCGCCGGCCCGGTGCCGACGGGCATCCAGGTAGCGGGCGACGAGCTCGTACGCCTCGTCTCCCATCATCTCCACCAGTTCGTCCCGCAGCGTCTCATAGACCGGCGCACGCCCGACGAAGGCGTCGGCGGTCTCCGTGCACCACCAGGCGAAATCTGCTCCGCCTCGACCCCAGTGCAGGCGGCGCCACTCGCCGATGGTCGTCGTCAGGTGCCCGTCCGGGCCGACGCTCTCGTCGCGTCGCAAGGGAAGCTGCCAGCAGACGTCGGGCTTGAGCCGGAGCGGTGGCGTCCCGGCGTCGAGGGCGGCCTTGTGCAAGGCGCAGCCGGCGCCGGAGGGATGTTCGGGACGGTTGAGGAAGATGCAGGCGCCGTCCACGAGGCGAGTCGTGACCGTTCGTCCCTTGCCTCCGCGCAGGGGGCCGCCACGTTGAATCGAGATCTGGCGGAACTGCCACTGCTCCTCGGTCAGCGCCGCCGCCGCTGCTTCGACCCGGCGGGCATCATCCTCGCCCGTGAAGTGAGCCCCGTAGGAACAGCAGCCCTGCTCGAGCTCGGGGGCGACCTCCGTGAGGACGCCTTGGCACCCCCGCCCGTAGATGCACTGCCAGGCGCTCTCGAGGAACGTGACGTCCACCAGCCACGTGCGCTCCTCGCCCGGGTCGTCGAAGCTCACCCACTCGTGCGCGCCGGCCGGAACCGCCTTCACGAGGGCAGGCCGAGCCGCTGCAGCTGGGCGCCGGTCGGCTCGGCACAGCAGAACCATGACTCGGTCAGGCGAGGACGCTCCGATCCCGGCAGCCAACGAGGCACTCCGGGGTCTGGCGGAACGGCTCCGAGCGGCGCGCCCGCCTGGCGGGCGAGGTCCCAAACGGCAGCGAAGGTGACCTCGAGCGGCTCGTCGCCGGCCATCTCGGCTCGAGCAGCGATGGCCGCCTGCAGCTCGTCGAGGCCTTCGGCCGGCGCCACCCACCGGGCGCTCCCATCCACGACGGCCCGCAATGATCCGGCGAGGGCAGCGTCCGGCTCGTCCAGTAGCAGCGAGCCGTTCGGCAGCAGTAGGCGAATGGAGTACTGCACTGGGTCGGTGCTCCAGACGAGATCCTGATCGGCGACGAATTCGAGCAGTGCAGCGACGGACGACAGCGTCGTCCAAGGCGTGAAGGGCAACCAGGACGGCCGCAGCTCGATTCCGGCCGTGCGCACGATCTCGAGGGCGAGCGCCTCGTCGGCGGCGCTGTGGCCCTTGTCGAGCAAGGCGAGAATGCCGTCGTCGACGGACTCGAAGGCGGACACGACGAACAGCAGCCCCGATTGGCGAAGCTCGGGCCAGAGCTGGCGGTGGCGGAGGATGTGCTCGACCTTGACGGTGGCGTCGAAGGTGACGGCCGGGAATGCCGCGCGCAGTCCCCGGGCGACCTCGAGGGCATGACGGGGCCGGTTGAGGAAGTCGGGGTCGGCGAGACTGATGTGAGCGGCGCCGGCGGCGACCACCTGGGCGACGTCGTCGAGCACGACGGCGGCGTCGATGGGGCGGGAGCGACCGCCATAGATCGAGGCGACGGGACAGTGCTTGCAGCGGTGGTTGCACCCGGTGCTCGCTGCCACGCTCGCCGTCACGATCTCCTCCCCCCCGTGCTTGAGGCGGGCGTAGCGCTCGAGCGGCGCCAGGTCGCGGCGCAGCGGGCGTAGGCCCGGGGCGGCCGGACGGGAGCGCCCGAGCTCGACGCGGACGCCGGCGTTCGTCGCAGGAGTCTCCGTCTGCAGCGACTCGAGCCATGCACGAACAGCGGGAATCGCCTCGCCGGCCACAAGGAGGTCGGTGCCCCGCACGAGTTGGTGGTCCGACAGAACCGGGGCGTACAGCCCGTGCCACGCCACTGGGAGGTCGGGCCGAGCCTGGCGGATGGCGGCGATCGCCTCCAGGCCGAGGCGGGTCGCCGTGTGCATCGGGATGGAGATCGCAACCGCCTCGGCCCACTCGAGGGCGTCGAGGGGAAGGTCGCGCATCGACAGATCGAAACCCCGCGTCTCGTGCCCAACCGCCTCGAGCGCCGCCGCCGGCGCCGCAATGCCGAGCGGCTGATGGCCGAGCTCGTAGGTCGACAGCAGCAGGACGCGCATCAGCTCACCGTATCCGCGGGCTCGTCCGACCGAGGACGGGCCACGTCCTCGGGTTCGATCTCGACCACGAGGAGGCGCTCCGCCGTCCGCAGGGCCTCTTCGACGCCCGCCCGGCTCTCGCCGGCGGCGAAGACGAAGCCGAGATAGCGGTCGCCCTCGGGGAGGGCTCGAACCGGTCGCCCGATCGGGATGGTGATCTCGACGCCGGTGATGCAGGGCAGGGCGCGGACCTCGTCGGCGCCGCCGACCGACCGGAGGGTGCCACTCCGCGGGATGGGGAGCATGAGAACGCCGCAGGGTGAGGCGAGCCGGGGCGGCGGGTACGGAGCGCCAAGGGCGTTGGCGATCACGAGCTCCTCGAGGCTCGAGCCGTCCTCCATCAACATCGCCTTTGAGCAACGCCCTCCGATCGTGCGGGCTGCCACCTCGAGCACTTTGACGGCGTCGCCCGGGACGGCGGCATCGGCTGAGCCGCCTCGGCTTGCAGCCGCACGGACTGGCACCGCATCGCCTGACACCGCCCCGCCTCTTTCTGCAGCAGCCCCGGGCACGCGCAGCTCGGCGTGGAAAGGCCCCTCGCTGAGCCCGAGAGCACCCACAGCCGCCGCCGTCGCCTGCAGCACGGCCCCGAGGAGGGCGGGAGGGAGGATGCTGGGGGAGAGGTAGAAGGTCTCCTCGAAGAACGGACCGTCGAGCGGGTCGGGCTTGTCGAAGACCGTGATGATCTCAACCTCCCCATGGCGCAGGAGGCCCTCGACGGCCACTTCCCACCCGGGCACGAACCGCTCGACGAGCAGGCGGGCGCCGGCGGCCTCGCCCTCTCTCTGGAGGATGGCGCCCACGCGCCCTGCCGCGGCCGATGCTTCGGCGGGAGAATCGGCCCGGATGACGCCGCGGCTGGCCGAGAGCGAGCAGGGCTTGACGACGACAGGTGGTCCGAGGCGCTCGGCGGCGCCGGCCACGCGATCGGCCTCCGCCAGGGCGACGACGACGAAATCGGGCTGGGGGACGCCGGCGGCAGCAAAAGCGGCCCGCATGGCCGCCTTGTCGCGGGTGAGGGCGACGGCGGCGGGAGGGCTGTGGCGGAGTCCGAGCTGAGCCGACGCCAGGGCGGCAGTGAGCAGCCCTTGATCGTCCACCCCGAGGACGGCGTCGAGGCCGAGGCGGGCGTCGCGGTGGGAATGAGCCACGATGAGGCGGGCGGCCTCGGCCGGATCATCGAGGGGCAGCTCGACGAAACGCTCACCCATCGTCGCCGCCAGGGCCTGTGCCCTCTCGGACCCGACGATTACGTCTACGCCGAGGCGCTCGGCAGCCGAGAGGTACTCCTCGGCACGGTACGTCCCAGTCGGCAGGATGAGGAGGACGCGGGGCACGGTGACCCATGATGCCGCCTGGGCGGTGCAGAGCCGGTCGGGCCGGCGATTCAGATAGGACCGGCCGGCGATGCAGATAGGACCGGCCGGCGATTCAGATGGGGCGGCCCGGCCCGATCCGCTTGACGAGCGGTCTAGCCTTTGACCATGGCCGAGCAGGATGTGTTGCGGGTGAGCGACGAGGCGCGGGCGGTCGTGAGCGAAATCCGCTCCGGCGAGGAGAACGCCGCTGCCTTGGCGCTCTGGTTGGAGGTGAGCGGCTCGGCCAACGGCTCGTTCACCTACGACATGTGGTTCCAGCAGATCTCCGACGCCGGGCCCGGCGATGCCGTCTGGGAGTCCGACGGTCTCTCCATCGTCGTGGCGGCCAGCAGCATCGACCAGGTGCGGGGTGCGACGCTGGACGTGAGCAATGCCGGTGGGGAGCAGGGGCTCGTCATGATCAACCCCAACATGCCGCCGTCCTCGCGTGCCGCCGCCGGAGGTGCCCCCATCCCCGAGGCGGACCTGTCATCGCCGACGGCGCAGAAGATCCTCGAGATCCTCGAGCAGGACGTGAACCCGCAGATCGCCATGCACGGTGGCTGGGCGGATCTCGTCGCCTTCGAGAGCGGCACCGCCTATGTCCGCATGTCGGGCGGGTGCCAGGGCTGTGGCCTCGCCAAGGTGACCCTCAGTCAGGGCATCGCCGTCGCCATCCAGGAGGCGGTGCCCGAGGTGCTCGAGATCGTGGATGTCACCGATCACGCCTCCGGCTCCAACCCCTACTACGAGCCGGCCAAGAAGTAGCCAGCGGGGACACGGCGGGCGAAGAGGGCGACGAAGGCGGCGGCGGAGATGAAGGCGACGAAGTAGCCGGCGGAGGGACGGCGGCGGAGATGAAGGTCGTCGCAAACCGCTCCCGGCCACCGCACTACCGTGGGGAGATGTTGAGGTTCCTCACGGCCGGCGAGTCGCACGGCAAAGCGCTCGTCGTCGTTGTCGAGGGTCTGCCTGCCGGACTGGTGTTCGACGCCGACCAGGTCGGCGAGGAGCTTGCCCGTCGGAGGCTCGGCTACGGGCGGGGCCCGCGGATGCGTTTCGAGCGGGACGAGATCACGCTCCTCGGCGGCATCCGCCACGGTCGCACGCTCGGCTCGCCCGTCGCCATCGAGATCGCCAACACGGAGTGGCCGAAGTGGGAGGAGGAGATGTCGCCCGCCGCCGGCGCCCCCACCAAGCCGCTGACGGCCCCGAGGCCCGGGCACGCCGATCTGGCGGGGATGCAGAAGTACGGCTTCTCCGACGCGCGGGACGTGCTCGAGCGGGCGTCGGCCCGTGAGACGGCCGCCCGTGTGGCCGCCGGCTCGCTCGCGAAGGCACTCCTCGCCGAGCTCGGCGTCTCCGTGCTCAGTCACGTTGTCGCCCTCGGTCAGGCGCGTGTGCTCTCCGACGCCCATCCCCTCCCGAGCGACCTCGAGCGCATCGACGAGTCACCTGTCCGCTGCGCCGACCCGGTGGCCGAGCAGGCGATGATCGAAGAGGTGAAGGCGGCCGCCAAGGTCGGCGACTCCCTCGGGGGCACGGCCGAGGTGCTCGCCTACGGTGTGCCGGTCGGCCTCGGCAGCCATGTCCACTGGGACCGCAAGCTCGACGGCCTGCTGGCGCAGGCCGTGATGAGCATCCAGGCGGTGAAGGCCGTCGAGATCGGCGAGGGTTTCGAGGTGGCGCGCCTGCGCGGCTCGGACGCCCATGACGCCATCTACTGGGACGGCGACGCCGGCGACTACGTCCGTCACACCGCCCGCGCCGGCGGTGTCGAAGGCGGCATCTCCACGGGGTCGCTCCTCTGGCTCCGCGCCGCCATGAAACCCCTCGCCACCCTCAACCGCCCCGTCCTTGCCACCGTCGACGTCGCCACGAAGGAGGCGACGGTCTCGTTCAAGGAGCGCACCGACGTGACGGCCGTCCCCGCCATGGGAGTCGTCGCCGAGACGATGGTGGCGCTCGTGCTCGCGTCCGAAGCGCTCCGCAAGTTCGGCGGCGACTCGGTGGCCGAGCTCGTCCGCAACGCCGATGCCTACGCCAAAGCCGTGCACGAGACGCCCTCAGCCGCCCCCGGTCAGGCGGGAGGCTCCCTCGGCCGCGGGCAATCTGAGGCCGATGCCTGATCATGTCCTTCTTGTGGGGATGATGGGCTCGGGCAAGACGACGACCGGCCGGCTGCTCGCCTCCCGGTTGGGCCGCGTCTTTCACGACAGCGACGAGGAAGTCCTCGCCCGCACCGGCATGACCATCCCGGCCATCTTCGCGGCGCGGGGTGAGGCCGCCTTCCGGGCGGAGGAGCGCACGGTGCTGGCGTCGGCCATCGCCACGAGCACTCCTGCCGTCATCGCCGTCGCCGGCGGCGCCGTGCTCGACCCGGACTCCCGCCGGCGCGTCCGGCAGGGCGGTTTCGTCATCTGGCTGCGGGTGGCCCCGCACGTCCTGGCCGCCCGCCTCGGCGCCGGACGGGGCCGGCCCCTCCTCGAGCGCGAGCCGGCAGCCACACTGCGCCTCCTCGAGGCCCGCCGCCGCGTTGTCTACGAAGCCATCGCCGACGCCACCCTCGACGTCGACTGGGTCGAGCCGGCCGTCACCGCCGAGCGGGCGGAGCGGCTGGCAAGGACGTGGATCGACCGGGACGGGTCGCCGCAGGGCCTCCCCTCACCGGGAGGGGTCCCATCGCGTCCGTGCGCCGCTGCCGGAGATCCGGCCGCATGACCATGAGCCCCCGCTCCAGCCACCTCGTCGGCGTCCGCCTCGACCTCGGACCGCGCTCCTACGACGTCCTCGTCGGCCCCGGCGCCCGCTCCGAGCTCGCCGACATGATCCCGGTCACCGCCCGGCAGGCCGTCGTCGTCACGCAGGCGGGCATCGGCGTCGCCGCCGGGCTCGAGACGGGCATCCCGACCACCGTCGTCGAGATCGGACCCGGCGAGCGGGCGAAGTCGCTCGCCACGGTGGAGACGCTGAGCCGCCGCTTCGCCGAGGCCGGCCTCACCCGGGGCGACGTCGTCATCGGCGTGGGCGGCGGGGTCGTCACCGATGTCGCCGGCTTCGCCGCCGCCTGCTGGCACCGGGGCACGGGCGTCATCCAGGTGGCCACGACGCTGCTCGGCCAGATCGACGCCGCCATCGGCGGCAAGACGGGCGTCAACTTGCCGGAGGGGAAGAACCTCGTCGGGGCGTTCTGGCAGCCGCTCGGCGTCATCTGCGACACCGACGTCCTTGCCAGCCTGCCGCCGGCCGAGTGGCGGTCGGGCAGGGGCGAGTTGGCGAAGTACGCCTTTTTGGGGGTGGACGATCTCGACGCTCTCGACGTGCCCGAGCAGGTGGCACGCTGCGTCGAGTGCAAGGGGCGGATCGTCTCGGCCGACGAGACCGAGGATGGTCTCCGCATGATCCTCAACTACGGCCACACCCTCGCCCACGCGCTCGAAGCCGCCGGGCTGGCGGGCGAGTCGGGTGACTTCGAGGATTCCTCGACAAGCCCGGGCGACGCCCCGCCACCGCTGCTCCGCCACGGCGAGGCGGTCGCCGTCGGGCTCGTGTTCGCCGCCCGGCTGGCGAGGGCGCTCGGGCGGATCGACCATCACCGCGTGGAGCGCCACGAGCGCCTCGTGGCCGACTACGAGCTGCCCGACCGGCTCCCGACCGGCGCCGACCCGGAGCGCCTCGTCGAGCTGATGCGACGTGACAAGAAGGCGCAGGGCGACCTGACCTTCGTGCTCGACGGGCCGAGGGGTGTCGAGCCGGTGCGCGGCGTGCCGGCCACAACCGTCTTCGAGGTACTGGAAGGACTCCGATGAGCGATCGTCGCCTCTTGTTGTTGCTGTCAGGCCCGAACCTCCAGCTCTTCGGCGAGCGGGAGCCGGAGATCTACGGCCCCGAAACCCTCCCCGAGCGCGTACAGAGAGCGACTGCCACGGCGGACCGCCTCGGCTTCGACCTCGAGCACCTGCAGAGCGACTCGGAAGCGGAACTCGTGGCGGCCGTTCACGGCGCCCGCAACCGGGCGGCAGGCATCATCGTGAACGGCGGGGCGATCTCTCATTACGGGTGGTCGTTGCACGACGCCCTCGCAGCCTTCGACGGTGTCATCGTCGAGCTGCACGTATCGAACCCGAGCGGACGCGAGCCCTGGCGCCGCCGCTCCGTGCTGGCGCCGGTGGCGAACGGCGTGGTGGCGGGGTTCGGCGGCTTCGGCTACGAGCTGGCCGTGGAGGCGGCCGGCAGGCTGCTCGACGGTTGACGACCGCCTCTAAGGTTCCCGCCATGTCGAACGGCCGAGACCGCTCTTTCCTGCCGCCCATGGACGTGGCCGGGCGGATGGGTCGGCTGCGTGCCCGCCTGGCCGGCGCCTCCTGTGATGCCCTCCTCGTCACGAGCCTCATCAATGTGAGATACCTGACGGGGTTCTCGGGCTCGGCCGGCATGCTGCTCGTGACGCACGACGGCGGGCTGCTCGTGTCCGACGGGCGCTACCGCGACCAGGCCCGCCAGCAGCTGAGTGACGCCGGGGTTGAGGTGACGATCGAGATCGGCCGCCCGGCCGACCAGCTCGCCGCCATCGACCGGGCGACAAAGGGGATCGGACGTCTCGGGTTGGAGGCAGATATCATCACCTGGACCGGACAGCAGCGCCTCGCCTCCAGTCTTCAGTGCGTGAGCGCCGGGGGTTCGCTCGTGGCCACCCGCGGCCTCGTCGAGGAGCTGCGGATCGTCAAGGACGCCGGCGAGCTCGCCCGCATCGAGCTGGCTGCCGACATCGCCGACGTGGGCCTCGCCCAGGTGAAGGAGCGTCTGAGAGACGACCTCAGCGAGCTGCAGTTTGCTCTCGAGCTCGACATCGAGATGCGCCGGCGAGGCGCCGACGGCGTTTCCTTCGAGACGATCGTGGCTGCCGGGCCGAACGGCGCCCTGCCTCACCACGCACCGTCGGACCGGCGGATCGTGCCCGGCGAGCTCGTCGTCGTCGATTTCGGCGCCGAGGTGGACGGCTACCGCTCCGACATGACTCGGACTCTCTGTGTGGGTGGCGTGGCCGCTCCCGAGCTCCTCGACGTACTCGACGGCGTCCTCGTCGCGCAACGGGCGGGCGTGCGGGCGATACGCCCGGGCGTGTCCGGTGGCGAGGTCGACGACGCCTGTCGCAGCTCGCTCCAGGGTGCCGGTTACGGCGAGTTGTTCGTGCACGGCACCGGCCACGGTGTGGGTCTCGAGATACACGAAGCCCCGGCCGTCGCCGCCGGGTCCACTGATATCCTCGTAGAAGGAGCGGTCGTGACCGTCGAGCCGGGCGCCTACATCTCAGGGGTCGGAGGCGTCCGCATCGAGGACACCCTCGTCGTCACGGCAACCGGCGCCCGCGCGCTCACCAAGTCGACCAAGGACACGATTCTCTGATGGCCCTTTCCACGAACGACCTCCGCAACGGCATGGCGCTCGACCTCTCCGACGGCCTCTTCACCGTCGTCGAGTTCCAGCACGTGAAGCCGGGCAAGGGCGGTGCTTTCGTCCGCACGAAGCTGCGCAACATGCGGACGAAAGCGGTCATCGAGAAGACGTTTCGTGCCGACGAGAAGGTCGAGCAGGCCGTCATCGACAAGCGCGAGATGCAGTACCTCTACCGGGACGGCGACCAGTTCGTCTTCATGGACAACTCCACCTACGACCAGATGTACGTGGAAGCCTCGTCGCTCGGCGATGCCGCCTCCTACCTGAAGGAGGGCGACTCCGCCGTCTTGCAGATGTACGACGGCGAGATCGTCGACGTCGATCTGCCGGCGGCCGTCGAGCTGACCGTGACCGAGACGGAGCCGGGCATCCAGGGCGACCGCGTCTCGGGTGCCCGCAAGCCAGCCACCCTCGAGACCGGGCGCGTCCTCAACGTCCCGCTCTTCGTGAACCCGGGTGACCGCATCAAGGTGGACACCCGGAGCGGTGAGTACATCACCCGGGCCTGAGCCCGCTTCGTCACCCCGGCCGGGCCGGTCCGGTCAACGGTCGCGGCCCTCCGGTCAACGGCGATCCTCTGGTGAGCCGCCTCCCTCCGGCCGACCACGTCGATCCGGCGCCCATCACGCGGGGGCGAATTTCCTCGGAGGCACGGGCGAGCGCCGGCGATCGCGGGAGCGTGCGCTCGAGCTCAGCTACGAGGCTGAGCAAAAGGGCATGCTTCCCGGCGACCTGCTGGCCGAGCTGCCGGTCGCCCCGGCCGGGTACGCCGTCCAGCTCGTGACGGGCCTGACCGAGCGTCTCGACGACGTCGACGAGCTCGTGTCGGGTCACTCCTCCGGCTGGGCGATCGAGCGGATGCCGGCGGTCGATCGCTGCATCCTCCGGATCGCCACCTACGAGCTCATCAGCGAGCTCGACGTCCCCGTGGCCGTCGTCATCGACGAGGCGGTCGAGCTGGCGAAGGAGTACTCGACGGAGGACTCGCCGCGCTTCGTAAACGGCGTGCTGGCGGCGATCGCCGACACCGTCCGACCGGAGGACTCGCCCGAGGCCGCCGGGCATCTCCGGTGACGAGCGCCTACGGATCGGCCGGTGTCGACTATGTCACCTTGGACGCCGCCAAGCGCTTGGCGATCGACTTCGCCGCCGGCACGCTCGCCGGCCCCCTCGCACGCGGGGCGTCCGTCGTTGGCGCCTCGATCGGCGAACCGGCGACGCTCGTGGAGCTCGGTGGCCTGACCCTCGCCGTCGTGCTCGAGTGCCTCGGGACGAAGTCGATGATCGCCCGCGAGGTGGAGGACGCCCTCGGTCTCGATCGCTGGGACGCCGTCGGCGTCGATGCGGTCGCCGCCATCGTGAACGACCTCTGCTGCGTGGGAGCGCTCCCGCTCACGCTCAACGCCTACTTCGCCACGGGTGCGGCCCAGTGGTACGCCGGCTCGCGGCACCGCTCGCTCGTCACAGGGTGGCGGCGGGCCTGCGAGGCGATCGGTGCCGCTTGGGTGGGAGGCGAGTCGCCGACGCTGTCTGGCCTCGTCGAGGCCGAGCAGATCGACCTCGCCGGCTCAGCCCTGGGCCGCGTGCCGGAAGGTCAGCGTCCCTGGCTGGGCACCCGCCTCGAGCCGGGAGACGAGATCGTCGTGGTCGCCTCGAGCGGCCTGCACGCCAACGGCGCCTCCCTCGCCCGAGCACTCGCCGGGTCGCCTGAGCGCTGCCCGCGGGGTTGGAGGGAGGAGCTTCCGAGCGGGCGTGCCTTCGGGGATGCCGTCCTCGACGCGAGCGTGCTGTACGCATCGCTCGTGGAGGCGGCCTTCGCAGGCGGCCTGCCCGTGCACTACGCCAGTCACGTCACCGGTCACGGTTGGCGCAAGCTGATGCGGGCCGCGGCCGAGCTCACCTACCGGATCGTCGCCCTGCCGGAGGTGCCCGAGGTGCTCGCCTTCATGGTCGAGCGACAGCGGTTCGATGCGCGGGAGGCGTACGGGACCTTCAACATGGGGGCGGGTTTCGTGTTGTTCGTGGCGGCGGGCGGCGGAGAGGCCACCGTGAGGGTTGCGACCGCAGCCGGCTATGAAGCCCTCGTCGCCGGTGTCGTCGAGAACGGCCCCCGAGGCGTCGTGCTCGAGCCGATCGGGGTGACCTACGACTCGGCCGAGCTCGAGCTGAGGTAATGGCCGTCGGCATCGCATCCTTCGCGTGGCGCCGGCCGTGCCGGCCTCGTGGAGGCACGTCTCGGCGGGACGAGTCAGCCTGGCGGTGCCGACATCCTGGCTCGTGGACGGCGCAGCGTACGTCTCGACCGTGGAGGGGAAACAGTGCACGGCGGACTACACCCTGTGGAGCGGCGGGGGATCCACGACGATCGTGAACTCCGATGAGGCGACGCCTCCCTACATCACGCCTTGATTCGCCTACCCGCAGACCGTCTACCCACCGACGAGCTGGCTCGTCGTCAACGTCAAGCCCGCCGCCAGCTGGCCGGGCGGCACGAAGGGGCGCTGCCTCGAGATCCACGGTCTCAAGACCTGCGTCGTGAGCGGTCTGCCCGCAACCGACATCCTCTTTGCCTGGGTGAGGGTGCCTGATCGCCCGAGCCCCCTGCTGCTCGAGAGCGGGCTGGCCGGGAACGGCATGACGGCTCGCACGATCCTGTACTCGCTGCATCCCGATGCTGCCCAGATGCGAGCAGTAGCGGCTGCGGCCGCCGCGGCCGCCGCCGCCAGAGCCGCCCTCAAGCCCGCCGCCAAACGGTCCTGATCGTGGGGGCGATCGAAAATCGCCAGAATCCCCCCGAAACCCGCACGCTCCTTCGCCCCCGCTGAACTACACTGGTTTCTCGGACGTGAAGCGGGTCCCGTGAGGCCCGAACGGACGAAAGGGAGCCCGAGTGGCCGAACGAGAACGCAGGATGGCGCGCCCCGGGGGGCGCGTTTTTGTTGCCCGGGCGCAGGTGATGGACACCGATGAGGTGTCGAGAGCGCTCCGGCGGATCGCCCACGAGGTGATCGAGCGCAACCATGGCCTCGGCCAGGTCGCCGTCATCGGCCTGCAGACGGGGGGCGTCCCGCTGGCCGAACGGCTCGTGGCGGTCCTGAGGGAGATCGAGGGTGTCGACGTTCCCCTCGGAACCCTCGATGTGGCGTTCTACCGAGACGACATCGGGCTGCGCCCGGTGCTGCCGGAGGAGGTGACGAGCATCCCTGTCGACCTCACCGGCGCCACGGTCGTGCTCGTCGACGATGTCCTGTTCACCGGCCGAACGGTGCGGGCGGCGCTCGACGCTCTCGCCGACTATGGCCGTGCCCGGGCGGTCCAGCTGGCCGTCATGGTGGACCGGGGGCACCGTGAGCTGCCGATCCGGCCTGACTACGTGGGAAAGAACCTGCCAACCCGGCGCGACGAGGTCGTGGACGTGACCTCCGAGGGCGTGAACATCGGCGAGCTCGTCGCCGAGAGGAGCCAGCGATGACGACGACAATGGAGACCTCGGAGGCGAGCACTGCCGTGCAGAGCCAGACCATGGCGAGCCGCGCCACTGAGGCCGCACGCGAGAGCGGCGTCCGCCACCTCGTGTCGATCACCGACCTCGACCGCGAGGGCATGCTCGGCATCTTCCACCTCGCCGACGCCTTCAAGGAGGTGGCAGAGCGCCCGATCCCCCGCGTCCCGGCGCTGCGTGGCAAGACCGTCGCCACGCTCTTCTTCGAGGCATCGACCCGCACGCGGCTCTCCTTCGAAGCGGCCGCGAAACGCCTCTCCGCCGACGTCATGTCCTTCAGCGCCTCGACGTCGTCGCTCGAGAAGGGGGAGTCGCTGCGGGACACCATCGAGACGATCGACGCCATGGGCGTCGACGCCATGGTCGTCCGCCACAAGTCCTCCGGCGTGCCCTCGCAGGTGCGTGCCTGGACGAAGGCGAGTGTTGTCAACGGCGGTGACGGCCAGCACGAGCACCCGACGCAAGCCCTTCTGGACTGTTACACGATCCGCGAGGCGCTCCTCGAGCGCACACCCGCCGGCGTCGCCGGCCCCGAGGACCTCCGCGGGATGCGCATCGCCATCGTCGGCGACGTCCGCCACAGCCGAGTGGCCCGTTCAGACGTGCTCGCCATGACGGCGCTCGGCGCCGAGGTGGTGCTCGTCGGGCCGCGGACCCTGCTGCCGCCCTCGCTCGAGGGCTGGCCGGTGAAGGCGACCGCTGACCTCGACGGCCTGCTCGACTCACTCGACGTCGTCTACCTCCTGCGCATCCAGAAAGAACGCGCCCAGGCGGCGCTCGTGCCCTCGATGGAGGAGTATCACGAGCGCTTCGGACTGACGCGGGAACGGGCCGCCCGGCTCGACGAGCGCGTCCTCGTCATGCACCCAGGACCCATGAACCGAGGTGTCGAGATCGCCCCGGAGGCGGCCGATCTGCCTTCGTCGCTCATCACGAGACAGGTGAAGAACGGCGTGCTCATCCGCATGGCGGTGCTCTTCCACCTCCTCGGGGCCGGCGGGCCGTTGCCGGCCGGCGCCTTCGGCGGCATCGAGACGGGCACCACCGAGACGAGCGGTGCGGCCGATGCCTGAGCGCCAGCACGACACGGCGGGCCAGCTGGTCGAGCTGCTCGTGCGCGGCGGCACCGTCGTCGACGAACACGGTGAGCGGCGGGCCGACGTGCTGATCCGAGGCTCCGACATCGTCGCCGTCGGGCCCGAGGCGACGGCGAGCGGCCCGGACACGGTCGTGCTCGACGCCAGCGGATGCATCGTGGCGCCTGGCCTCGTCGACCTCCACACCCACCTGCGCGAGCCGGGCGGCGAGATCGCCGAAACCGTCGAGACGGGTACGAGGGCAGCCGCCCTCGGCGGCTACACGGCTGTCGTGGCCATGCCCAACACCGAGCCCGCCATCGACAACCCCTCCATCGTCCGCGACGTGCTGGCGCTCGGCCGCTCGGCCATGGCCGAGGTTGCCGTCGCCGCCGCCATCACCGAAGGGCGGGCCGGCAAGACGCTCAGCCCCATGGGAGAGATCGCCGCCCTCGGCGTGCACTTGTTCACCGACGACGGACGCGGCGTGCAGGACGCCGGCCTCATGCGCCGGGCGCTCGAGTACGGCAGCGATCTCGGGATCGTCCTCGCCCAGCACTGCGAGGACGCCACTCTCGCCGCCGGCGGCCACATGCACGAGGGCGCCTGGTCGAGCCGCCTCGGACTCCCCGGCCAGCCGGCCGTGGCCGAAGAGGCCATGGTCGCCCGCGACCTTGCGCTCGTGCGGGAGACGGGCGCTCCCATGCACTTCCTCCACCTCTCCACGGCCGGCTCGGCTGAGCTCATCCGCCGGGCGAAGGCGGACGGCCTCCCCGTCACCGCCGAGGTGACGCCGCACCACCTCGTCCTCACGGACGCCTGCGTCGCCGGCTACGACACCGCCTTCAAGGTCAACCCGCCGCTGCGCACCGACGCCGACACCCAAGCGCTGCGTGCGGCCCTCGCCGACGGCACCATCGACGCCGTGGCGACGGATCACGCTCCCCATGCCACCGTGGAGAAGGAGGAGCCGTTCGACTCTGCCCCCTTCGGCATGACCGGCCTCGAAACCTCCCTCGCCCTCCTCCACACCATCGCCAACGGGTTCCGCCTCGGAGAGTGCCCGCCGACGGAGTGGCCGGGCGGGGCGTGGCCGCTCACCGAGATGCTGGCGGCCTTCTCGTGGCGGCCCGCCCGCATAGCCCGGCTCGACCGCGCCTCCGGTGGTCGCCAGGGCGGCCCGATCGAACCCGGAGCCCCGGGCAACCTCGTGGTGTTCGACCCGGCCGAGACGTGGACGGTCGATCCGCGCACGATGGCCTCGCGCAGCCGCAACACACCGTTCCGGGGGATGTCTCTGAGCGGGCGGGTGCGCCACACCATCTTCGAAGGCGAAGCCGTCGTCGTCGACCGGCACGCTCAACGGTGAGGCAGATCGCTCTCCTCGTACTCGCGGACGGGACCGTCTTCGAGGGCGAGGCCATGGGCGCCCTCGCCAGCGGTCTTCAGGGCGAGGCGCCGAAGTCGATCGCCACAGGTGAGATCGTCTTCAACACGTGCCTCTCGGGCTACCAGGAGGTGCTCACCGACCCGTCCTACGCGGGGCAGGTCATCGCCTTCACCTACCCCCACATCGGCAACTACGGCGTCTCGCCCGAGGACGAGGAGAGCGGGCAGCCCTTCTGCCGAGGCGTCGTCGTGCGTGACATCATCGACCGCCCGAGCAACTGGCGATCGGCCGAGAGTCTCGAGCGCTTCCTCGTGAGCCACGGTGTCGCCGGCATCACCGGGGTGGACACGCGGCGTCTCACCCGCCACATCCGCGACGCCGGCGCCATGCCGTGCGCCTTCGGGACGGCGCTGGAGTCGACTCTGCTGGAGGCGGCCCGCGCCGAGCCGGGCACCGAGGGGGTCGATCTCGTCGCCGAGGTGACGACACCGACGCCCTACCGACCCGTGTCGGCCGGGAGCGACCTCAGGGTCGTGGCCTACGACTTCGGCATCAAGACGGCGATCCTGCGCAGCCTCGCCGGCGTCGCCGAGGTCGAGGTCGTGCCCGCCACGACGCCGGCCAGGGACGTGCTCGGGCGCCAGCCGGACGGGGTGTTCCTCTCCAACGGACCCGGCGACCCGGCGGCGCTCGGTCACCTCGTGGCCGAGGTGGGCAAGCTCGTCGGCGAGGTCCCCGTCTTCGGCATCTGCCTCGGCCACCAGCTGCTCGCCTCCGCATTGGGCGGCTCGACGTTCAAGATGCCCTTCGGGCACCACGGCGGCAACCATCCCGTCAAGCGCCTGGAGACGGGGACCGTCGAGATCACCAGCCAGAACCACGGCTATGCGGTCGTCGACGGCAGCGTGCCCGCAGCCGAGCTCACGCACGTCAACTTGAACGACGGCGTCGTGGAAGGCCTCCGCCTCGCCGGTGAGCGCACCTTCAGCGTGCAGTACCACCCAGAGGCGGGGCCGGGGCCGCACGACGCCCGCTATCTCTTCGAGGAGTTCCGCCTCCTCATGGAAGCGAGCCGCTGATGGGCAAGCGGGAGGACATCTCCTCAATCCTCGTCATCGGTTCGGGCCCCATCGTCATCGGTCAAGCGTGCGAGTTCGACTACTCCGGCACGCAAGCCTGCCGGGTGCTGGCGTCCGAGGGCTACCGGGTGGTGCTGGCGAACTCCAACCCGGCCACGATCATGACCGACCCGGAGCTGGCCGACCGGACCTACATCGAGCCGCTCGACGCTGACGTGCTCACGGCCATCATCGAGCGGGAGCGCCCGGACGCCCTCCTGCCGACGATGGGGGGCCAGACCGCCCTCAACCTCGCCATGGAACTGTCCGAGAGGGGAGTGCTCGAGCGGTTCGGAGTCGAGCTTATCGGCGCCAAGGTCGAGGCGATCGCCACGGCGGAGAACCGCGACCGCTTCAAGGCGGCCATGACCGAGATCGGGCTCGGGGTGCCGACCTCGGGTTTCGTGACGGCGCCGAAGCGAACGGGTCTCGACGGCATCGAGCGCTACGACGTCAACGCCGGCCTCGAGCTGGCTCTTGCCGTCGCCGACGAGGTCGGGTACCCGGTCATCGTGCGGCCGTCGTTCATCCTCGGGGGCAAGGGCACAGGCATCGCCCTCGACCGAGAGGAGTTCCGTCCTCTCGCCCGCACCGGCCTCGCCACGAGCCCGGTCGCCGAGATCCTCATCGAGCACTCCATCAGCGGCTGGAAGGAGTTCGAGCTCGAGGTCATGCGCGACCGCCTCGACAACTGCGTCGTGGTCTGCTCCATCGAGAACTTCGACCCGATGGGCGTGCATACGGGCGATTCGGTCACCGTGGCGCCCGCCCAGACGCTCTCCGACGTCGAGTACCAATCCATGCGCGACGCCGCCTTTGCCTGCATCCGTCGAGTGGGGGTCGAGACGGGCGGCTCGAACATCCAATTCGCCGTCAACCCGGAGACAGGCGAGCTGCTCGTCATCGAGATGAACCCCCGCGTCTCGCGGTCATCCGCCCTGGCGTCGAAAGCGACCGGGTTCCCGATCGCCAAGATCGCCGCCCGCCTGGCGGTCGGCTACACCCTCGACGAGATCGCCAACGACATCACGAAGGCGACGCCGGCGTGTTTCGAGCCGACCATCGACTACGTCGTCACAAAGGTCCCGCGCTGGGCCTTCGAGAAGCTTCCCGGTGCACCCGCGCGCCTCGGCACCCGCATGCAGTCGGTGGGCGAGGTGATGGCGATCGGCCGGACGTTCGAGGAGTCGCTGCAAAAGGCCCTGCGCGGCCTCGAGCTCGGCCGCGCCGGGCTGAACTGCGATGCCGGCGAAGCCCGCTTCGACGCCCTCGCGACCGAGGAGCTCGTCGAGCGGGCGATCGTGCCGAGCCCGGACCGTCCCTTCCAGCTGGAGTCGGCCCTGCGGCGGGGCGTGAGCGTGGAGGAGCTGGCGGAGGCGACCGGCATCGACCCGTGGTTCCTGGACCGACTCGCCGCCATCGTGGGCGAGCGCCACCACCTGCAGTCGTTGGCCGAGGGCATGGGCGCCGGCGGGCTTGCCGCCCTGCCGAGGGCCGAGTGGCGGCGTGCGAAACGCCTCGGCTTCTCCGACGCCCAGCTCGCCTTCCTCTTCCGGACGAGCGAGCCGGAAGCCCGCGCCGCTCGCCTCGGCGCCGGGGTGACGCCCACCTTCAAGACCGTCGACACCTGCGGGGCCGAGTTCGCCGCCGAGACGCCCTACTACTACTCGACCTACGAGGACGAGGACGAGGTGCGACCGGCCTCGGCCCCCCGCGTCGTGATCCTCGGCTCAGGGCCGAACCGCATCGGGCAGGGGATCGAGTTCGACTACTGCTGTGTGCACGCCTCGATGGCGCTGCGAGCGGCCGGCTACGAGACCGTCATGATCAACTGCAACCCGGAGACCGTCTCGACGGACTACGACACCTCCGACCGCCTCTACTTCGAGCCGCTCACCGAGGAGGCCGTGCTCGACGTCGTGGCGGCCGAGGAGGGCGCCGGCGCCGGGGGCGTCGTCGGCGTCATCGTGTCCCTCGGCGGACAGACACCGTTGCGCCTCGCCGGTCGGCTGCCGGCCTCTCTCATCCTTGGCACGACTCCGAGCGCCATCGACTCGGCGGAGGACCGCGAGCTCTGGTCGGCGGTGTGCGAGGAGCTCGGCATCCCGCAACCTGCCGGCGGGACCGCCCGCACGCTGACGGAGGCGGTGGGCATCGTGCGCCGAGTGGGCTACCCCGTCCTGCTGCGCCCGAGCTACGTGCTCGGCGGCCGGGCGATGGAGATCGTCTATGACGATGACGGCCTGGCGTTCGCCTTCGCCGAGCTGTCCCTCGGGGCCGAGGGCACCCTTGCCTCCGAACGCCCGATCCTCATCGACCGCTTCCTCGAGGACGCCATCGAAGTCGACGTCGACGCCATCAGGGACTCAGCCGGCGAAGTCCTCATCGGGGCGGTCATGGAGCACGTCGAGGAAGCCGGCGTGCACTCTGGCGATTCCGCCTGCGTCATCCCGCCGCCGACGCTCGCGGAGGACACCGTCGCTCTGATCGAGGAGCACACGAGGCGGATCGCCCACCGCCTCGGCGTCGTCGGGCCGATCAACGTCCAGTACGCCGTCAAGGACTCGCAGGTCTTCGTGATCGAGGCGAACCCGCGGGCATCCCGCACGATCCCCTTCGTAGCCAAGGCGACGGGCGTTCCCCTTGCAAAGATCGCTGCCCGCGCCCTCGTCGGGACGACGCTCGCCCAGCTGCGGGCCGAAGGGGTACTGCTGGCGGACACGCCTCTTGTGCCGGCGAGCGGCCACGTGAGCGTGAAGGAAGCCGTCCTCCCCTTCGACCGCTTCCCCGACGTCGACTCGCTCCTCGGCCCCGAGATGCGCTCGACCGGTGAGGTCATGGGGATCGACCGGACCTTCGGGCTGGCCTTTGCAAAGAGCCAGATCGCCGCCGGCAACCGCCTGCCGGAGAAAGGTGCCGTCTTCCTGTCACTGGCCGACCGGGACAAGGCGGCCGGTGTCGAGGTGGCGGCGGCCTTCGCCGGCTTGGGCTTCTCCCTGGCGGCCACCTCGGGTACGGCCGCATACCTGGCCGAGCACGGAATCGAGGTGGACACTGTCGTCGCCAAGGTGGGTGAGGTCCCCGACGACGGCGTGGCGCTCGAACCGCCGGAGCGGGGCGACGCCGTCGACCTCATCGAGCGGGGCGCCATCCAGCTCGTCGTGAACACGCCCCGCGGCCGCGGGCCGCGAGCCGACGGCGCCTACATCCGGCGGGCCGCCTCAGCCAACGACGTCCCCTGTGTGACGACCATCGCGGCCGCCCGGGCGGCGGCCGCCGGGATCGCCGATTGGGGCCAGCACTCCCTCGAGGTGCGCTCCCTGCAGGAGCACCACGGCCGGTGAGGACCAGCGCGGCCGGCGAGGGATCGGTGACCGACCTCTGTGCCCGCATCGGCTCGGTCGAGCTCCCGAACCCCGTCATGACGGCAGCGGGCACCGGCGGCCATGGTGCGGAGCTGGGTGCCTTCTTCGATCTCTCGTGCCTCGGTGCCGTCGTGGTGAAGTCCCTGTCCGTCGCCCCGTGGCCCGGTAACCCGCCTCCCCGCGTCTGCCCGGTGCCGGGCGGCATGCTCAACGGGGTGGGGCTGCAAGGGCCCGGGATCGATGCGTGGGCGGCGTCAGACCTGCCTGGGCTCGCGAGCAGCGGCGCTCGCATCGTCGTGAGCATCTGGGGCCGGCGGATCGAGGAGTACGCCGAAGCGGCCGAGCGGCTTGCCGGAGTCCTCGAGCGCGCCGGCGGCGACATCGTCGCCTGCGAGGTGAACATCAGCTGCCCGAACCTGGAAGACCGCAGCCGCATGTTCGCCCATTCCCCCACGGCGACGGCGGCGGCCATCGCCGCCAGTAAGGCGTGCGGGCTGCCGTTGTGGGCGAAGCTGTCGCCGAACACATCCGACCTCGTCGAGATCGCCGGAGCAGCCCTCGAGGCCGGCGCCGAGGGGCTCACCCTCGTCAACACCCTTCTCGGCCTCGCCATCGACGAGACCACGAGGCGGGTCGTGCTCGGAGCCGGTGGCGGCGGGCTGTCCGGGCCGGCTCTTCACTCCGTCGCCCTGCGGGCGGTCTTCGAGTGCGCGTCCGCCTACCCGGAGGCACCCATCGTCGGTGTCGGCGGGATCTCCGACGGCGCCGGAGCGATGCGGATGCTCCTTGCCGGCGCGAGCGCCGTGCAGGTGGGCACGGCGACATTGGCGGATCCACGGGCGCCGGCACGAGTATTAGCAGAGCTTCGCCAGATGTTCGACACTGCCGGCGTCGCTTCGCTCGCCGAGGTCGTCGGGGCGGCGCATGCATCGGTGGCGGCGCCTGCATCGGTGGCGGCGCCTGCATCGGTGGCGGAGAGACCCGAGGAGACGGGCCATGACGGTGGTCATTGAAGAGGCGGGGATCGACGTGGCGGCTGTTCGAGGCCGCCTCGCGCTGGCGCTCGACTTCGAGAGCCTGCGGGCGGCGCAGTCGATGGCGAGGCGACTCGCCCGCTACTTCGACGTCGTCAAGATCGGGCTCGAGCTCTTCATCGCCGAGGGCCCGGCGGCCGTCGAGGCTCTCGCCTCAGACGGCTTCGCCGTCTTCTTGGACCTGAAGCTGCACGACATCCCGACGACGGTCGGGCGTGCCGCCCGGCGCGGGAGAGAGATCGGGGCGACCTACCTCACAGTGCACGCTGCCGGGGGCGAGGCAATGTTGCGGGCCGCGGTGGACGGCTTCGCCGGCGGCGGGGGAGCCGTCGCGAGCGGGCGTGGCGGCGGCATCCTCGGCGTCACGGTGCTCACGAGCGAGCCGGACGCCCCGGCGGCGTTGCTCGGCGAACGGGCGGCTGTGGCCGTGAGGGCGGGATGCGTCGGTCTCGTGTGCGCCGCCGGGGACCTCGCCGTCGTGCGGGCGGCGGCGCCAGAGCTCCTCGCCGTCGTGCCGGGTGTTCGCCTCGGCGGCAGCGGGCGAGACGATCAGGCGCGGGCGGCGACGCCGGCGGAAGCGGCCGCCGGAGGAGCCGGTCTGCTCGTCATCGGGCGGACGGTGACGGCCGCCGCCGACCCGGAGGCGGCCGCCCTCGCCGTCGCTCTCGAGGTCGCAGGGCTCTGAGCAGGCCTTTCCCGTCGGCCGTGCCGGCCCGGGTGCGGACGGCATGTACGAAACGTTACGGATGCGCTACAGTGCCGCGGGCTGTGGTTTCCCGTAGAAGGGGGACCTGAGCGCGCCGGTGCCAACAGCGTCGTTGAGATCAGGGAGGTAACTGAGCCACATGCAACGGAAACCGAGGCTGAGAGCAGCCTGGAAGATAGGAGCAGGGCTCGCCGTAGGCGCGCTCGTGCTGGCGGCCTGCGGAAGCAGCACGTCCTCGTCAACGACCACCACGAGCCCGTCGGCGACCTCGACGCCTTCGAGCCATCTGAAGGGTGGCACGGCCTACTGGGCGCTGCCGCCGCAGACGACACCTGACTGGATCTTCCCCTTCGCCAGCCTGCAGTTCTTCTCGGTGTCGAACCTGACGCAGTTCCAGTACCTCATGTACCGGCCGCTCTACTGGTTCGGCTCCCCCACGAGCACCTCCCCGAACGTGGACTACACGCTCTCGCCCGGCAACGCACCCGTGTGGTCGAACGGCGACAAGACCATCACGATCACCTTGAAGCCCTGGAAGTTCGCCGACGGCCAGGCCATCGACGCCCAGAGCGTCATCTTCTGGCTGAACATGATGCAGGCCGAGTCCGCCAACTGGGCCGGCACGGCTCCTGGCCCGAACCAGTGGCCGGGCAACATCAAGAGCTACTCGGCGCCTGGAGGTGCGACGGGCAACACCGTCGTCATCAACCTCGACGGCACCTTCAGCACGACGTGGTTCCAGTACAACGAGCTCTCGCAGATCACCCCGATGCCGGAGGCCTGGGACATCACCTCGTTGACGGGGATGGCCGGATCCGGCGCCTGCGGGACGGTTGCCAAGGGCAACATGACCGGCAAGGCCACGGCGAAGGCCTGCACGGCCGTGTGGACCTTCGACACGGACAACAACGCCACCTCCAAGCACCCGCAGATGGCCGGTGACCTTGCCACCTATGCCTCCAACAAGCTGTGGGCAGACGGTGTCGACGGTCCCTGGAAGCTGAGCGCATTCGATGCTTCCACCGGGCAGTCGACCTTCGTGCCGAACCCGGCCTACAGCGGACCGCAGAAGCCGATCCTCTCCGAGTTCGTCGAGGTGCCCTAC
>Ga0187883_10000576_pt1 | contig 22756 bp, 19 predicted proteins | sample June2016WEW_20_1_2_FD_132966 | JGI IMG/M metagenome (GOLD analysis project Ga0187883, IMG submission 132966) | Peatland microbial communities from SPRUCE experiment site at the Marcell Experimental Forest, Minnesota, USA - June2016WEW_20_10 | ecosystem: Environmental > Terrestrial > Soil >...
ACCGGGGGCTTGGTTGAATCCTCCCCCGCCGTCAGTAACGGGGTGGTCTTCGTGGGGAGCTATGACAGCAACGTCTACGCCCTCAACGCCACTACAGGGGCGAAAGTGTGGAACTATACAACCGGAGGCCACGTGCTCTCCTCTCCTGCCGTTGTCAACGGCACGCTGTACGTCGGGAGCTCTGACAACAACCTCTACGCCCTCAACGCCAGCAACGGAGCGAAGCTGTGGAGCTTTGCAACCGGGTTCACGGTTTACTCCTCTCCCGCAGTCGCCAACGGCGTCGTCTACGTGGGGAGCGATGACAGCAACGTCTACGCGCTCAACGCCAGCAACGGGGCGAAGCTGTGGAGCTTTGCAACCGCGGCCGGGGTGGAATCCTCGCCTGCTGTCGTTAACGGCACGGTGTATGTAGGGAGCGAGGACAGCAACGTCTACGCAATCGGCAACGGAGCTGCGGCGACAAGTCATGGGATACCCGGCTTCGACGTCACGCTCGCTCTTGTCGGACTCATAATCATCGCGTACGCATTGAAGAGAAAGCGCTAGCGCCCTCCGACCTCTCTTTCTTTACGCGAAGGGGCGTGCCGAAACACCTAGAACTTGCATGAGCGTGCCTAGCTCAGGTTTTTAAGCTGGGCCTTCCCAGTACTTTATATAAATGTCATAAACCGAATCAGGAAGCGGATGCTTGTAAAATCGCCCGTCAACGCCCGATACACCGTGAGTGAGAATATAAGCGCGATTTGACGGCTCCCATCGAATTGTATGGCCGTGCTGCTCGGCAAATTTTTGCAGGTCGCCAAGAATGAAATGTCCCTTGATCCGCGACATGCATTTTCTGCCTCTTGACCCCGCCTCTTAAGAAAATTAAGGGCCGGGGGCGAGATTCAAAGCCGCTTAACCTAGGTTAGCGCCCATCCGTAAAGATGGTGAGGTCGATTGCGTTCCCCATCGCAGTATATCCTGCGGGGTTCGGATGCACGCCGTCAGCCATTACGAGCGCAGGATTTGAATGTCCAGGATTCAATGGGTTGTCTATGACTGGATAAAAATTGATGACGGGATATCCCTTCAAATTGGCGTACTCAACTATCCACGCGTTCAAACTATCCCGTTCCGCGAGGTGGTAACTGCTGGGTATGACGGTACACAGGACAGGCACGGCGCCGTAGGATTCGACACGACTGCACATCGCCACGATATTCGCCTGTGTAGTTGCAAGCGGCACTTCACCATTCACTATGTCATTCGTACCGCCCATGATAATGATGAAATGCGGGTCTAACGCAAGGGCCGTGTTTATACTGGCGAGCATATCCGCCGTCTTAGCCCCGCCGACGCCCTGATCAACTACCTCCCAATCCCCGCCGAGGCGTGTTTTGAGATGATACGGCCAGTTATTGGGGTCAGAAAACCCTTCCGTGATTGAATCTCCGACACAAACGATTAGGTGCGCGTGCAGCGGGTGCGGTGGAGAGGCTGGGTCTGAAGCAGTGTTACCGCTGCTGCCGAAGGGAAACGAGCCCGCTATGAGCGATAACAATAAAAGGACTAGCACGCCGTAAAGGATATATCGCTTGTTGACCTGTCGGGAGGGCTCCCGGGGCGGCAGAGCGTGTGACGGCTTATCGCCTGAAAACTTTTTTGGGGGAGGTTGGAGAGACGGGCGGAGCGATAGCCGTGCTGGGGCGATGAACGACGCACCGCAATCTGCGCAAAATGCAGCGTACGGTTGATTCCTCACGCCACATTTCTCGCAGAACTTTTTGTTATCCATAACGCGCTCGTATACGTACGTCGGCTCAAGGAATAGAGCCAAGGTCGGTTTATTCTAAGTGTTGCCTACCGTTTTGGGTTACACACACGACTTAAAGATACCGATTTATGCCGCCGTTTTTGATGTGTTAACGTGCACATTCATAGAAACGCGTTCCCTCGTTGAGATATACCGCGTCAGCGGTCGCTTTGAGAGCACATACTTGCAGTTGGGTTATGGCGTTCAGCACGAATTCGCCACTCGTACAAGCAATCACGCCCGGATCAATAAAGGCGAGAAGAGAGGGCCTTCTACAAGCTCTTTGCTGCCTACATTCACACAATACCGCTAGAATAGCTAATAGAAAGCGTGGAACGAGCGAGGCGAGACGCCCTACTACGGTATGTGGTAATATAGGGGGCAGCGTGCAGCTACTGCCTCGGCAGAGCCGAACGGCTTGAGGGATCGTATTTGCGAACGCTTGCGCTCGAGTTGAGGGAGACAGTCACATCCAACCCTTCTCCACCCAATACTCATACTGATGAACCCAGTCCGCCTTGTTTGCCTCGATTAGTTGCGCGAAAAACGCTCTTCTCGCTGCGATCTCCTTCTCCTGCGCCGGATACGAGCGCTTTGTTTGGATCGATTCTGCGAGCGTCGTTCCAAGCTTGAACGCCTCATTGATAGCAGCGTCAAGCGCAGCGGGATTCCTGTCAAGGGCAACGCCGACCTGCCCTACCGTCACGACGCTTAGTTCATTCAGGAAATGGTTCATGTAGTCGAGCACTTCTGCATCACCGGAACCACCGCACGTGGCCACGGAACAGCCATATTTACCCGAAAGCAACTGACAATGAATGGCATCGGCCATGCGATCGATCACTGTCTTAAGTTGCGCTGTCACGCCGTGCATGTACACAGGCGACCCGAGCACGATGCCATCGGCACTGAGCATCTTGTCTGCCAATTCAGCGAGATCGTCCTCCTGGAAGCACTCGCCTTCAGCGTAACAAACTAGACACCCTAGACAATACCGTATGTCTAGTGCGCCAATATCAACCAGTTCCGTTTCTGCTCCGTGCTGCCTCGCACCGTCTAAGACAGCGTCAACCAGCTTAAGCGTCCGACTGTTCTTCCCACGCGGACTGCTGTTTATTCCGAGTATTTTCATCGTTGCACCTCGATTACGTACGACAGGCCCCGCTGCTAAAATAGTTATTTCAGACTGACAACAAACATACGCCCGATATAAACTTGCTACCGCTGTGCAGCAATGTTTGCGAAGAGGAGGAACTGGGACTACATAGCAGAGCACAATGTACGCCAAGCGCAGCGACTAGCTGACGTGATGTTCGTATATCACCTGTATGCACACAAAGCGGCCACGCGTGCGATCAAACAAGGATAAGTTGACCCGAGAAAACTACTTGATCTGTTCGTGCATGGTCGCGAGGCAATCTGCGGAAAAGAACGAAGAGATTACTTACTCTGCAGTCAACCCCTTGGACTTTGTTGATCAAGGTTTAGAAACTGATTGGTAAAAGGCTATCAGCTCTCCAATAACTAATCAAAAGGCATCAATAGCTTCTTCTTTAAAACGCAGGTCTAAAGTTCACAAAAACGAGAATAGACGTCTGAGTGGATTCGAACGCCCGACCTTCGCCGTTTAAAAGCTCTTTTTTCGAACTCGAGCCCGTGCTGAGCTTTTCTGTTGCATGTTCAACAACTTTGACGAGAAAAGCGAGGGCAGCTTCGTGCACCGTTTGATATATCCCCACTTTGGAGCCGACAAGCCCTTGAAACTCCCGCTGGAGCCGAATGATCGGGTAGGCGTGAGACGGCTTCGAACCATGAAGGCCTATCTTGTGCGTGCGGAGCAGTTGCACAGGTGACAATAGGCTATGCCAAGTAATAATGTTGCCAGTCTTGAAGAGTCGATGCTGCTCAAATTATATACCAAACAAAGCCAATTCTGTCTCGGTTCCACTCGTGGCAAACCTTAGGCAATTCGGCTATCGTCTGCTCAGCGCGCCGTACGAACTTATCTTCAAGGAAGAGATGGGCGGCGAAGCTCAAAGGTTCTTCGTGAGCACCTCGCAGGTGGCGGTCGGCACGCTTGCCGGAGCACTAGTGACGCTCGTATTCAGTATTACAGCGGCACGCACGCTGGGCCCAGACGAGTTCGGCAGCTTCAGCATCATGGTGACGGTGAGCGTAATTCTCGCCGTGCTTATGGGGCTAAGTATGGCGCCGATGATAAAATACGCTTCAGGGGCACAAAACGATGCCATTCGGGTTCGAATCATCTCCACTTCCAGCATTCAAATCGCATTGCTCGCTGCCGCTCTCACGGCCATCTACGTTCTACTCACCCCGCAATTATCCCGACTGTTCGGGATTTCTTCGGCACTATTCCTCTTCTCGATCGCGTACGCTGTTATCTCTGCGTTTTTTGCGCTCATGATGAGCCCTCTCAGAATCCTATCAAGAATGAAGGCATATGCACTTGCTAATGCTTTTCAATCAGTCATATTGCTCGCCGTGTTTCTCGCATTTGTGAGCGACGATATGAGGTCGTGGCAGGTAGCTGCGTACTCATCGTACGTCTCGTACGCCGTCATTGGCCTCATCTTGGTCGTGTACCTTCGCACCTACCTGAGGCTTCAATTTGACCGGTTTTGGGCGAAGAAAATAATCAACTACTCGCTCTTCGCTGCTCCCGGGGCTTTCGCAGCCGCGTTTCTGGGCGTCGATAGATTGCTGATCAATGCATTCACGACGACAGCAAACGTCGGCATCTACAACGCGTATTTCCTGCCGTCTATAACCGTAGCCCTCATGCTCTGGAGTATCATTAACGCAAACTTTTTTCCTTATGCGTCAAAGAGCAGCGATAGGGAGGCGCTCTTTCGCAAAATAAATAGGGCAGTGCCGTACTTGGCCATCTCGCTCGTGCCCTCAATCGTTTTTTTGGAGTTTGTTGCCTTCATTTTTTATGGAAGTCGCTACCCCTTCAGCTGGGAGATTGCGTTCTTTTTTGCAATCGCAGCAGTGATCGTGGTAGTTGATGAATCCTACGCTTCGCTCGCAGGATCCGTTGGCACGAGTGGGGCGAAGGTGGTCACGATAAGCAGCGTTCTTGCGCTGGCGGTACTCATCAGCGTAGACGTGGTTTTGATTCCATTGATCGGTATTTCTGGAGCTGCGCTCACGCTCATTTTTGCTAACTTAGCACCTACCGCTTATCTCTATTCAAAGCGGAGCATATTGGTGCGGAGTTAGGAAGAAGCAGCCTCTCACGTCTATGAAACGCCTTTCCCTTACTCCAGGATCGCCAGCCATGGGGTAGGCACGCCTGGCGGGATAGGCGGCATGAACGTAGCGCACGAAATCGAGATCAAGTTCGTCTCCAAGAACTTTCCCGATCTATCGCTCTTTCCTGGACGGGACAAAAGAGAGCAGTCGGATAAGCTTAACGAGCTTGTGGTTGCGTGGGTTTGCGCAACACAAAAAGTGAAAAAAGGCTGCAGATCAGTGCTCGAGCCCAAACGGGTTGTGCTGCATTGGCATCAGAAAGTTGGGCCGATTGTGACACCCGAAACGGCGGTCGAACTTAAGGATATCACCGTTGAAGATTCTGAGCGCGATGAAATAGTCCCGTATCTAAACGAGATGGACATCTGTCAGTTGATGCCGCTTTAATAGGGGGACCTGACGCATGGACGCGCCGGAAAGAATGATGGAGCACGATCGAATCGATTGCACATAATTCATCACATAGCTCGGGCAAGGGACTCCATCCTCGATCTAGACAGGACTGGGTTCGGGAGCAATCGTCCAGCGGAACCTCTCCGGTATTAGGTCTCTAATGCAAGCACTGGCCGCACAGATCACCGAATCCGCAGCGCCATAGTAGACGATCAGTTCATCATCCGCATCGAGGATGCCCTTCTCCCCGTCTCTTGGAACAGCTCCACACGTGTACACGACGCCGGGAACCCACGACCGCTCAACCTTGCCCAGCTCCCATTCGTCTTCCGGCTCCAGAATGAAGTTGGGGGAACGATAGAGCAGTTTGGTGGGATTTTCCAGGTCCAATAGCATAACCCCCAGCCGATAGATATGCGCATAGTCGACTCCGTGGGCGATAAGCAACCAGCCGAACCTGGTTTTGATCGGCTGGGAGCCGCCGCCGATCTTGCTCGCATCCCACATCATCCCGGAGGTGGCGCCCGCCAGTATTTTATGCATCTTTCTGGGCCAGGGACAGCTCAGGTGGGGAGAGAAGGTCACCCACATGTGCGGATCCACGCGATGAAGCATGGCGAACTTCTCGTTGAACTGCTCGGGAAACAAGGCGGCATCTTTGTTGGTGATTCCCGGGAAAACCGTGCCGTGTCTCTGCCAGGCTTTCCAGCGTCTATTCAGGAAAGCATCCACCGGAATTGACGCTAGGGCGACTTGGGCGATCATGCCATCGTAGGCAGTGTAGGTCATGTAAATACGATCCCCTATCCGCGTCAGACGAGGATCCTCACACCCTTGCGCTTCCGCTTTTTCCTCCGGCTCGAAGATGGGATGATCGAGCCGGTGTTTGAACCTGAATCCATCGTCGCTGACGGCGAGACCTAGCCGCGAGACGTTGTCTTCGCCGACTGCGCGATAAACCAGATAGACTTTGCCATCCAATTTGATAGCGCCCGCATTGAGCACATATCTGGATTCCCAGGGGTGGTTTTTGACGGACTCGAGCACCGGATTATGCAGATACCGCTTCAGCATTCGGGCCGGAGGCTGCCCTTCAATGGGGCCTGCTGTTGCTTTGGGCATAATTTCGCTGGCTTCCTTTTCCGTTCCCAGCACCAGTTGAGCCAAATCTTCCTGTGCCCTTCCCTGCCCCATCAACTCGGTCACCTTCTCTCCCAAGTCTTCGATGTTCCCTCCGACAGCCTTGAAATATTCGAGGAGGAACTCCCGGGATGTCCAGTCCGTCTCAACGTGCGCTGAAAGGGGTGGTGGGGAAGTCCTACCCCCTTTGAAGCTGTAGCTCGCCCACGACCATGCGGAGCACGTCACAAAGCCGCCATCGGGGAGTGACAACGCCAGATGATAGGAATCGGCTACCGATCTGAGATCACCGGCTAGCGTCAATCGATCCTTATTGCCCGGATTCTTCGTGGCGATGGCCTCAGCCATCTGGCGCAGGCGCGCGGCCACTGATCGGTGGATGGCGGCTTCGAATATACTGTACGCCGACAGAGGGTTTCTTCCCCAGTGGCCCTCAATCGACTCGATGACCTTCCGGCCAAAGTCCTTTCGCTCCGAAGCAAATCTCTGCCACACCTGACCGAACATTTCAGCCTCGACGATATTCTTGACAATGGTCGTCAGGTATCGTAGCCGGGGGAATTCACCGCCCATCCCCTTATGAAGGCTGGTCACCAAAATGCCGGAGCCCAGTTTATCCAGGGCGGAAGAATCCTTCATCTCCACCAGCGACGGGAAATCATCGCCATTGACCACGAGCGACTTGATATCGCAGGGGCCAGAATGTTCTGGACGAATGGTCTCCCGAATGATGCCCCAGAGACCCTCGACGTAGTGTCGATCCTCAACCCAGCTAACCAGGGCCAGAACGTCCCGCGGATCGTATTTTTGCAGGAGTTCATCCAGAGTATCAAAACCGAGTTTGATCGGCAGAACCGTCGGCGGCATCTGCGCCAATATAGCAGAGATCTTTTCGGGAACAAGGGAGAAGGCCTTCTGAGGGGGGAGGTCGGCAAAAATGGCGTCGACCACCTGTTGGGTGCCTTCGATGGTCGAGAGATCTGCATCGGGGAAAAGGCGGGTCTCCACCGAGAGGAGGAATTGCCGGATAGCCAGAGACGTTTCCTGAGAGCTGGCTTCGCGCCGGACTCCCAGCCGATCATAGACGAAATGCTCGAATTCTTGGCGGCGTCTGGCAAACACCGAATCATAAACATCGTTCGCCGTGACGATCCCGCCGTCGGGGGCTGCTAACTGCGACGGAACCACCAGAGGCACTCCGGGAATGAATTCCCGATAGGTCACCTGGGGCACCGGGGGTTTGAGCGCTTCGGCCTGCTCCTGCCATGCCGCCATGAATGTCGGCCTCTGCACGAGGAACTCATTCACCAGCTCTTCGATCCGCGCCTCGGCTTCAATGGAAATGAGATGGTCGACGTTCACAGAAGCGGTCGACTCCAGTTCGGTTCTCAGCGCTTCGATTTCGATCAAGTTGCTGCCGGTGAACCCGTCATACAGGGGCATGAGGGAATCGAACAGGTCATCCTGGGTAAAGTCTCGATTGAAGGCATAGGCTAAAAGCAAATCATACAGGATGGTTGTCCATAGGCCGGCTGAGAATTTGAACTCGCTCGCTTGGACCTCAGCCATATTCTCCAGTTGCTGGCAGATCTCGGCCGGGAATATCTTATCGTACAGCCAATGGAATCGGTTGAAACCCCCCTGGTATTTGGCCATCAGCACATCCGGAGCCATCTCTGCCACCACAGGCCGGTGCGATTTCCGAACGCCGACTGTCGGTAATCGTTTCAGAATGGGCGGCTCTTCAGCTATTTGAGTCGATTGCCACCAATCATGGTCTTTGAGAATTTGATCGAACAGCGATCGGGTCACCTGCCGGAACACCAGTTCCCACTTCCCTCCTGGTTCGTTATCGATTTTCACTCCGAGGTTGGCTTCGCCGATCCGGGCGTTGGTGACGATAGCGTTGGTGACAATCCAAGCGTCTATCCCATGTCCGCCGGTTGTTGTGTTCCAGTTGCGGCGCGCTTCATCCCGATAAACCCGAAGCAGTTGGTGGGCGATGCCCCGGAGGCTGCCCACGAGGGAATAGACCGGAGAGTTGTACACCGAACTCAGCAGTGGATACGTCAGATTGGCGTGGGCGATGACATCAGCATAATGCAGATTGAACCGGGAGACCACCAGATCCATCTGACCACGCTTGACGGGGTCGAGCAAAGACCAAATCCACTCCGGAGCCATCCCCACCACCTCTTTTTTGCCTCTTCGGCTGGTCAGATCGGCCTCCAGCAGGACCAGATCGCCCCCCAGTTGATCCGCGATCTCCATGATCGCCCGGATGCTCCAGCCCTTCCCATCCAGTAGGTCGTCATCGAATTTGAAGGCGATCCGCCCCACAAGGGATTTCTTCCTCAGACGCGTGGAGTTGATGGCCTGGAGCGCTTTTCCGCCCGCCGGCGACCCGGCGGCTACGATCACCGATTTCGCATCGGGATAGTATTGATCCAGTCCCTGGACGGCCGTCCTCAGCACGTGACCAATCGAGTCCGCTTCATTGTAGAAGGGAATCCCCACAACGATATCCGCTGCGCCTATTTGCTGAGCCTGGCCGAGAGGGTCGCTTATCGCCTGCCTAAAACGGTCCAGCAGTTGGTTGCGGCTGACGATTCCATTCAGAGGGATTGGCACCTTATTCTCCTTTGGGAATCTCTGGTCAAGGCCTGGTAACCCCCGCGGCCCAGTATGTAGAATTTCAAGGGGTCTAACCACCTTCCATGTCTAAGCAATATTTCTCTTTCTGCCTCGACTGCTGTGTGGCAGACTATCACGAGCCCGCAGGGTTGTCAAGCCCCGTCGCGCGGTACTAGAGTTATCTCATCGTCCCAGGCGTCTTTTATCACATAGGATTTGGCGACCGCATCGCAAAAATAGGTATGTCCATGTAGCGCCCCTCGGAGCGTATTATACTTAGCGACGACGTAGGTCGTATTTTTATCAATAAGCACGGTTTCGGGCGCGCCATTAACCTCTATTGTCGATATGATTATTCCCTTAACACCATCGCGCGCTATTTGTGTTTGACTTGGACGGCAGCATGCCATTTTTAACCTTCTATGCCCTCGACGTTTATATCACTCTTAACAATTCCTATGACGGACAGTCCTGCCGCGATCATGCCTTGCGACTTTTCTTTGAGTTGGAATAGGCAATGTCAAAGCGTTAAGGAGAAGCTCCGTTTCTGCATACCCCTTTTTCGCCCTTAAATAACTTTTGAATCACGCTAGTATTGCCTCTGAATAACACGGGATGGAGGCTGAAGGACTTCTCACAGTTCCTTAAAAAAATACACCGTATCCAGTCTCCTATAGATAATAAAGTCCCTTGCGGATCACTGAACGCGGCGTGACGCGTTTTTACCATGGCTGAGAATCTGAACCAGTCATGGAGGAAACATCTTTCCGATAGAGGTTGAGGGTCATCCGCGTGATTCCAAGATAAGGGGCAATCTTTAGCATATTGCACCTCAGATCTGATATTTCCATACATTCACAAAGCTATATAAGCGACTCCTAAAGCTTTTTACCGATCAGTTTGGCAATAATAGATGTAGAGTGGTTCCTTTGGCAAAATTTCATAAAAAAATCCGAGCTAAGCCAGATGATGTACGTGAAACCGGCGAGAGGGATGAGCTTTTGCCTGGACCCGAAGACTACGATCTGATTATTGTCGGGGGCGGGCCTTCCGGGCTTTTTTGCGCCATAAACTCCATGCAGAATGGTAAAAAGATAGTGATTATAGAAAGAAAGAATTCCCCGGGGCATAAGCTCCTGATATCAGGTTTTGGCCGCTGCAATATAACTCACGATGGAGATATTCAGGACTTTCTTGACCACTATGGAAATCATGGCAGGTTCCTGCGCCCGGCTCTTCTCGGCTTCACGAACCGCGACCTCATTTCCTTCTTCGAAGACCGGGGGCTGGGCACGGTCCAAGAAATGGGAGGTAAGATATTCCCAGATACCATGCAGGCAAGAGATGTGCTGGATATCTTGACCCTGCAATGCCAAGAAGTGGGGGTAGTTATCAAGTGCAGCCAGGCTGTCAAGTCCATAACCAGGAGGGGGGATGGTTTTTTTGTGGGCTGTGTTGGCGGCAGCTATCGCTCCAAGCTGTTGGTGATAGCCACAGGGGGGTGCTCCTATCCGGCCACGGGATCGAGCGGAGACGGCTACAGGTTTGCCGGCATCCTTGGCCACAGCATATCTGAGATCGGTCCGGCTCTAACCCCAATTTTCATAAAGGAATATCCTTTCTCTGAGCTGGCTGGTCTCTCGTTTTCGGATATGAAGATCTCACTCTATCGCCGTGCAAAAATCAAAGAACATCGTGGCGATATTCTTTTCACCCACGATGGACTCTCGGGCCCAGGAATTTTGGACCTATCCAGGTATATCAGAGCAGAAGACGTAATTAAGCTCTCTTTTGTGTCGGAGGACAGACGAGAGGAACTGGAGAAATGGCTCGTAGGAAGGGCACGGCGTGATGGTGAAAGGAGCTTACGGTCTGTGTTGGCAAGTCTGCCTAACTTTGTGCCTGCTGGTGTGCCACTCTCTCCCCGTTTGACAAAGAGATTGCTGGAGATCTCGGGGATTGCCTCTGACCTGCAAACGGCTCAATTGACCCGAAAGATGCGAAATCGATTGATTGATAATCTGATAGGTCTACCTCTGGTCGTATCCGATGTTTGTGGCTTTAACCTGGCCATGTGCACCAGAGGTGGAGTGGAAACCGCTGAGGTCGATCCCAAAACCATGCAGTCCAGACTGGTCAAAGGACTATATCTGGTGGGCGAGGTTTTGGATGTGGACGGGGATACGGGGGGCTATAATCTGCAAGCGGCATTTTCTACGGGAATGCTGGCTGCTAGGAGCATCAAGAGCGATTTTGACAGAATTAGCGGCTAAAAAAGTGTTTTAGGTGGCGTAATACTTTTCTTGTGTAAAACTAATAATCCGGTATGTCTGCAGAAACAGAAGCAGTAAAAACCGTTGCCGGACTTATGGCGCTGGCAGCACGGACCGCACCGAAAGCCGTAGGACTCGATTCAATCACTATTGAGATCGTCACGGGCAAAGACCAAGAGAAGATCGCCGAGAAGATGCTCCATCTCGCTGCCGAAACCGGCATGGACTTTTTTCGGATCAACGGCGAACAGGTCAAAGTCAGTGATGCGACGTTCCTCATCGGAGTAAGCGGGGAGAAGTCACTCGGACTGAACTGTGGTGGATGCGGGTACGTAAGCTGCAAGGATATGGAAATAGCCGGTGCAGCGGCAAAGGCCAATAAAACGGATTACAAAGGTCCGAACTGCGTGTTCAAGGTTACTGACCTCGGCATTGCTGTAGGGTCAGCGGTGAAAACGGCGAGCATCCATAACGTGGACAACCGTGTCATGTATACCGCCGGCGTTGCCGCAATGAAACTCGGGATGTTCAAAGGATGCAGTATGGTGTATGGGATTCCCCTGAAAGCCTCCGGGAAAAACATCTACTTTGCTGCTGCGATCGAGCATTAAACACGATCTCGTCCTCCCCCCTTTCTTAGGGCCTCAGAGTTCTGTTCAGGGCACCGAGCGCTAGAGCCGCGAGGAGCGTTACGGGAGTACCTAATCGTGCAGTAGTTTATGCACGAAGCTCTACATCTCGCCAGTATCGCATGGATGTGTCGTAGACGTCCTCGGGAAGGGGGTGCTTATAATGTTCCCAGTCACCGCCAGTCTTCCCAGGCCCTAGGACATACTTGCGGTTTGTCGCATCCCAGCCGATTATATCTCCAAATTGTTCAGCGAACTTGCGGGAGTCACTTAACCACATACGTGCCTTGCTTGCGTCACGAACACGCGAAAGCGGGATTCTCTGTCGTTCTATCACAGTTTTGAAACGAATTGAACATAAAGAAGAGCTTGGCATCGTCTTTTTCGTCAAAATCGTGCGCTAAGACCTCGCTAATTGTATCATAACTGAAGGGTGCAAAGGCACGTAATGCTCGATCCCGTTCTTTTCTTGCTCAGCAAGCACGTGAAGCACAGGCTTCTCTTCACGGAGTGCGGATCTAAATTGTCCAACCGTCAAGCGTTCTAATGTGCTCGGTCGTAACCCTGTGCACGAAGCAAGGAGAGCAAAATGAAACAGCGCGTGTCAAGGAGCATGGTGCGTGAGTATGATTCTGAGTATGATTCGACAGTTTTAAAGACTTAAATGGCCTTCTATTTTTTGGACACAATGCGGGAAGAATATGAGAGTGTCGGTGATTTGACCTTCTATCTTGACGATCAGGTGCAAACTGGGCAGGGCTTTGCTAGATGCTCAATCAAGCCAGATGAGATACACGCGGGAACTTTGGAAAACCCAAGGGCCACGGCTAACGGACTTGCGGACATATACGGTGTAATTTTCCTTGATCCCCAGGAAGACCAGAGGTTGTTGCCGCAGCTATACCAGCACCTTAAAACTGACAAGCAGATGCACCTTGAGGGTGACTTCATAAACAGACACACAGATGCGTTTACACCGTTGAGGCTCGTGGTTCACCTCTCTCGAATCGATATGTCAAGCCCTGAAACCATCGTTTGCGAATTTGACTCAGCCCATATATCAATAATCAGCAGGGGCTAACTAACGGTTGAGTGACTCACAGTATTTTTTTTTAGATATCTACATAAGGCCGATTTAGGTTCTCACTAGGTTGAAGTCGATCTTATGCGCTAACTGTGGACAGCCTCCATGCGCCTTCAAACACGAAGGCGAAGCGTTGCGAATGGAATCCACGATAGCACTAAAACGCTGCAGTATATTGAGACCTATGCCCGAAGAAAAAAAAGAGAGATTTTATGTATCCAAGGTTATGGCTGAATTATTTTGTGAACAATGCAGCAATTCCACCTAGGAATAATATGATAACTGCCAACCAAGCTAGCCAAATTACTAAAAATGGAAACAGCGCTAAAAGGATTCCGAGTATGATAGCAAGTCCTATCATCCCACCCGCACTCAGTTGGCTTGTCCCCGCCATTATTTCACCTCCTGTTGAATTTTAGTCTAATCTTTGTTTCAGTTTAATCGTTATATTTATTTTTTCCTTTATTGAGTGGAAAACACTGGATTTAAGAGTTTCTTGAGGCACAAGAAAGAAAGAATGGATTAAAGCCGCAATTTTGACTTTTTTGCCTTTGCTGGCCTGAGCTGTTGCTGTAAGCAAATGGCGGGAGCTAAATGATGACCAGCAAGAGATTTACCCAAGCTCAAAAAAAGAAATCGATTACCCCTCCAAACAGATGACCGTCGTGTTTTCCCAGTGCGATTGGCAGAAAGTGATGCTTGTTAATTTTCCAGCAACAAATGAATCTCATCAGATTTTTGCCGGAGCTTATGAAGTGTTATGATGTAACAAGGGACGGCGAAGTGCGAGCATCCGCACGACTCGCAAGCAACTAAGCCAGCAAGAAGTAAGAACTTTCAAGATTTTTTTCTTAGATGACAAGAAGAGCGAAACGAGCGGCTCGCACTCTGCTAACAACGGAGGCAACAGTACCGTTTGTAATAGTATTGATTCCCTTATTTTGCCGTCTGATTGGCAAACGCAATGAGCAAAGACCAGATACGCCTATTGATATTTTCAACATTATATAGCGAAAATCCCTTTGGGGGTACTGTAATAATTTTTGCCGAGAGCTGTGTACATCAATGTACACCGTCGGTTAACAGCGCCTATTTATCAAATAGAGACCAAAATGCAGCCAAAGGCTGGTAATTTTTCCGGGTAGTCCCCGACCAGTATAGCACAGCATGTTCTTCCTCCTTTCCATAGTTCCTGACTCGTTTTTTCCTTCTTTTCAATCTCAGGGCCTTAGAGCGCGCTGCTCGCCGTCAGTTTCAGACCGCAGCCTTTATCGTATCTTCTGACACGCTCATATGAGTCTAAGAACATTTTAAGAGGTAATCATGCGTGTATCCAAAAGCGTCTCATTGTCTGTAGTTATCCTTCTCGTAACCGTCTTATTTGCAGGCGTTGCAATCGTTCCTGCAGCAGCGCAGTACGATACGATGCAGTTCCGCTACAACGCTACGCATAGCGGCGATTACAGCCCCGTAGCGGGGAGCAACACGTCGAAAGGGCTGCTGACGTGGAACTTCACGACCGGAGGCCCCGTGGGCTCCTCTCCCGCCGTCGTCAACGGCGTCGTCTATGCGGGGAGCGAGGATAACAACGTCTACGCTTTCAACGCCTCCACAGGCACCGAGCTCTGGAACTACACGTCCGGAAACGCTGTGCTCTCCTCACCCGCCGTCTCAAACGGGGTGGTCTACGTGGGGAGCGGTGACAACAACACCTACGCCCTCAATGCTACCACCGGGGCGAAGCTGTGGAACTACACAACCGGTGGCCCCGTGGGCTCCTCCCCCGCCGTCTCAAACGGCGTGGTCTACGTGGGGGGCGGTGACAACAACACCTACGCCCTCAATGCTACCACCGGGGCGAAGCTGTGGAACTACACAACCGGTGGCGGAGTGGACTCCTCTCCCGCTGTCGCCAACGGGGTGGTCTACGTGGGGAGCGGTGACAACAACACCTACGCCCTCAACGCTACCACCGGGGCGAAGCTGTGGAACTACACGACCGGTGGCCCGGTGGAATCCTCACCCGTCGTCTCAAACGGGATGGTCTACGTGGGGAGCGATGACAACAACACCTACGCCCTCAACGCTACCACCGGGGCGAAGCTGTGGAACTACACGACCGGAGGCGGCGTGTTCTCCTCCCCCGCCGTCGCCAACGGCACGGTGTACGTGGGGAGCGTTGACAGCAACGTCTACGCCATCGGCAACGCAGCTGCGGCCACAAGTCAGAGTGCGACGCCCGGCTTCGATGTCATGCTCGCTCTTGTCGGACTCGTAATCGCCGCTTACGTAGTGAGGAGGAGGAGCTAACCCCCTCCTCTTTTTCAAGCGATGCTATAACCTCGCTTTTTTGGCGTTATCCCGGTATCAGCAATCGTGGCTATCATCGTTTTTTCGGACATAGGTAACGAATGTAAGGGGGGGCGCATTAATTCACTTGCATAAATATAGATTACCATAAGTGCGTTAAATTCGTCGGCTGCAAGATTCGCGGCAAAGATGAAGGTATCCCATATTGCGAGTATTATCGCTGTGCGCGTCGCGTGGCATGGTGACGGGCCTCAGCCACTATTTCTTTTTAATTTCAAGGTCTTAGAGCGCATTGAGTGCTGCCTCTCGTCATCCGTAGCAGACCGCAGCCTTTATCGTATCTGCTCCACTTTCTTGGGCGTCAACAAACGCAAGATGCAATCATATGCGCCTATCGAAAATCGTTTCATTCTCTGTAGTAATCCTTCTCATTACAGTCGTATTCGCAGGCGCCACGACCGTTCCTGCGGCGGCGCAGTACGATACGATGCAGTACCGCAACAACGCCCAGCACAGCGGTGATTACAGCCCCATGGCGGGGAACAACATGTCAATTGGAAAGCTGACGTGGAACTACACGACCGCAGACATCGTGTTCTCCTCTCCCTCCGTCTCAAACGGAGTGGTCTATGTGGGAAGCTATGACAGCAACGTTTACGCGCTTAATGCCACCACGGGGGCGACAGTGTGGAACTATACGACGGGGGGGCCGGTGCTCTCCTCTCCTGCCGTCGTTAACGAAATGGTCTACTTGGGGAGCGATGACAACAACGTCTACGCCCTTAACGCTACCACGGGGGCTAAAGTGTGGAACTATACGACCTTTGGCATGGTGGACTCCTCCCCCGCCGTCGCAAACGGCTTCGTTTACGTAGGGAGCGATGATAACAGTGTCTACGCCCTCAACGCGACTAACGGCACCTTCGTCTGGAGCTTCACGACCGGAGGCGGCGTTGAATCCTCTCCCGCGGTCGTCAACGGCACGGTCTACGTGGGGAGCGATGACAACAACGTTTATGCCCTCAACGGCACCACGGGGGCCAAGCTGTGGAACTACACGACCGGAGGCGGCGTTGAATCCTCTCCCGCGGTCGTCAACGGCACGGTCTACGTGGGGAGCGGCGACGAATATGGTGTTCTTCGCGGCAACGTCTACGCCATCTACGCCAACAACGGCACCAAGCTCTGGAGCTACACCACCGGAAGCGCTGTGCTGTCCTCCCCGGCCGTCGCCAACGGCACGGTGTATGTGGGAAGCGAGGACGACAACGTCTACGCCCTCAACGCTGCCACCGGGGCGACAGTGTGGAACTACACGACCGGAAGCAGTGTGTACTCTTCCCCCGCGGTCGCCAACGGCACGGTGTATGTGGGAAGCGAGGACAACAACGTCTACGCCTTCAATGCCACCACCGGGGCCAAGCTGTGGAACTACACGACCGGAGGCGGTGTTGATTCCTCCCCCGCCGTCGTTAACAGTGAGGTCTACGTAGGGAGCTATGACAACAACGTCTACGCAATCGGCAACGCAACTGCGGCTACTAGTCAAGCGGCAACAAGTCAGGCGGCAACAAGTCAGGGTACGACGCCAAGCTTCGATGTCGTGCTCGTTTTTGTCGGATTAATTTTTGTCGGACTCGTAATCGCCGCCTGCATGGTGAGGAAGAGGAGCTAACTCTTATCTTCTTTTTCTTTAAGCTCAGTGGCGTGCTGAAACGCCTAGAAATGGCATGAGCGCGCCCTCAGATTTTTAGGCGCACGCCGCCCCAGTACTTCATGTAGAGGTCATAAACCGAAGCTGGGGGCGGGTGCTTATAGAATCGCCAGTCGACACCCGAAACGACGTGAGTAAGAATATAGTTCTTATTCGACTGGTCCCACTGCAAAATGTCGCCCATTTGTTCACAGAATTTCCGAAGATCTCTGGGAAATAGCTCAGAACTGAAATGAATCCACTTGCAGTCTTAGACTGTGAAATCGACATTTCTCCAGTACTTCATATAAACGTTGAACACTTGCTCAGGGAGCGGGTGTTTGTAGTGTTTCCAGTCGATGCCGCCCACGCTAATAATAAGAATATGATATTTATTCTCGTGAGTAAGATCTGTGACCATGACACACGTTTCACCTTTCACCCAAGAAGATAACGCGATCCTTGACCGAATCCTCGAATCACGGCGTTCAGTGAGATTGTTCGCGCCCGATGTTCCGTCAAAAGAGCATATCTTGAAAATCATACGGGCGGGATTGCTCGCTCCCTATGCGGCGCAGGCCGTTGCTGGACAGGACTTCCGTCGATTTTTTATATTCCAAGAGGGGAGCCCCCAACTTGCACACGTCGCGGAGCTTGGGAAGCGTCAGGCGAAGCGCATGGCGGAACAGCTGCGCGATAAACTGGCGACTAATCCATCCTTGGAATACCAAGCCCGGGAGTTTGTAACAAGAACAAAACTGGAGCGACTCGCAGAGATGGGTATACTAGGTATCGGTACCGCTCCCTACTACATCGTCGTAGCAGAACGGAGAGGCATCCCCCCTGCAGAGCAGCAATCACTCGCTTACTGTCTTGAAAACATGTGGCTGAAGGCAACCGCTCTGGGCCTGGGATTTCAGCTCGTGTCAGTGACTGCTCAGATGGGGCAGGATAGCGAGTTTTGTTCAGTACTTGGAATACCGCACGGTGAATTTGGGACAAACGGATGTGCGATCGGTTATCCGGTAGAGCGCCTCCCCCCAGTCGAACGTCCCGACGCGAGCGCGGTAACCAAATGGATCGATTAACGTAACGCTTCCTCTCCGCGAAAAGGCTTAGGCTGGTTCGAGAGCAGGATCGTTCAGCGACCGTCTTAGACTGTGAAGTCGACGTTCTCCCAGTACTTCATGTAGATATCGTGTACGTTCTCTGGCAATGGATTTCGATAACTGGCATCACTACCTGCCCCTCACAGACTCAAAGGAAGTACAGCTTCGTTGCAGGGGTCTTATTTTCCGATCACTTTGTGACGGACTTCAAACTTTTGCAACATTTTTTGGAGGATTAAGAAATCAGAGTATCAGCTAGTTTGTTTAGATTTAAGCCATTTTTCTAAAATGTGCCCCATTAGATTTTCGGCTTCCGGTAAGTGCATGATGCTGTCTTGAGGGGTATCCGCTTTAGATTTCTTTTGTTTTCTTAAATCCTTTAGATGCTGCGCCCAAGAATGGCGAGATGATTCCGAACCCAAATATGCGTCTTTGGCACCGCCTACGACGTCGTAATACTGGGCTGAGAAGAGGAAATCGTTTAGTTTGCCCTCATCTACCCATCCATCTTTTATAATCTTGTTTTTTGCCTTATTATTGCTTTCGTCGCAGATATCAAACGTAATGTGCTCATATATTTCGTATAAACTGAACCACGATGTAACTTGGGCAAAATGATAAAGCGCGTCAAATACTACTCTGTCAATCTCTTCATCGCACCGGTTTAGGTAATGGTCGAACCAACGCTCCGGACGCGTTAAACTCTCTTGATGCACGACGTTATCGTCTTCATCTTGAATGACAGCGTTCGGTACATTTACTTTAGCAGTTGCCGTTGCCGTTATTCCAGATGTGAAAACATCTGCATTACCTTCTACGTTACCATCTAGGCTCCTGATAATCGTAGCGGCATTCTCACTATCCACCACAATTTTACCGCGACCTCCGACATTGATAGATTGAAAATCCCCTCCAAGTTCTATCTTTGCGAATGCCCTAATCATTGTAAGCAGTTTTTTAGCTGATTCACATACTTCCTCGTCGTCTGCTAGGTTGGAAAAACGAGAAGCGGTTAAATAACATCCCTTATTTTTCTCTTTGGCCTGAACCAAGCGACAATTAGGTAAATCCAAAAAGTCACGCAACAGTTCCTTTTCGTTTTCACTACCGAATAGACTTACGAACCAGCTGACCTTACCTTCTTCCATATTTTTCATCGTTATTACTTACTCTTCAGCGATAAAAAAATAGGCATTAAGCCGAAAAGAAATCCGGTCCAATCCCCAACTCAAACATCTCCTGAATAACGACGCAGATATTGTGACAGAGCACCTTCAACAGCACTTCATTAACCTGAGCAACCTCCGTCTTGCTCCTGACCGCATCCCCAAACTTGCTCTTTATCATATGAAACGTCGTCTCAGCATGGCTCCGCTTGTGGTAGTGCTCTAAGAATTCTTCGTTTCTGAACTCGAAATAGTGATACATCTTCTTCCACGTCGGCGCGTTCCCAGAAGGCATACCCGCGAGAAGTTTTGCTTCACAAAGTGTATCACGAAAAACCGTATAAGGGAGACGGAATACAATTCGAATCGGATAAAAAAGGAGCTGACGAACGATGAGTAGCGCAGGGTGGATGTGGCATATGATTATGAAGGAACGAGATTTAAAATACGCTTGCAGAGGCGGTAAGAGAAAGACCGCACCGCCTGCCGACGGGATTAAAACTGAATATTGTTATAAAGAGGCAAAATGACGTATTATGTGAGTCGTCGAGCACTTGCTACAGAATATGGACTTGATGAAAAACTCATCCGCGCGCTCAATCCCCCGGATAAAGTTATGACAGATTCACATAACAGAAAAACAGAGCTTTATGACCGCGAAAGAGTGAAAGAGTTTATCAGTCGGAAGCGGGAGGCACGGTAAAAGTTGCATGCGAAAAAGAAAGCTTACGGGGGTTAGCAGCGTCTTTACAAAAAGCGTTGGCTACGAACCAAACACCGATATAGAAAATGTCGTGAGCGCCGTTAATCCCGCCTGTCTGTCGCGTTTTGTCTTATTTTTTAGCTCTCATCTCCTTATTTGCATCCGCCCCGCGGCAATCTCCGCGAGGCACCACGCCAGGTAAATGGTAAACATCCTCTTGCCGCGGCTCGTAGTACTGAGTTATCATGCGGCAAATGGGAGGCCACGCACCACGACCGCCGCGGGCACGGTGTTTAAGTTCTTTCTCTTGCCAAATTTGGTGTGCCATATTCCCCGCTGACACGGCTATTGCCTCCTATAACAACGTCTCAAGATACGACCAACCCGCGGTCGCCCATCGTGGGTTTTCCTTGACCCACGTCTCGCCTTTCTCTGAAATCTTGCTTTTCATCATGCTGACGAAGAAATCCCAATAGTACTCATCCTTCGGCACCTCGACGCCCCGTGCCGCGAGCTTTTGCAAGAACGCTACCCGTTTTCCGCGCCCCCTTCCGAGACACGCTATACAGTCTTTATCGCTGAGGACGGCGGGCTGAGAGCACTCTCCCTTTCTAACGTCCCGGGTTCTATGTAAGCACTCGGTCATTTTTTCGTCCTCGCGTGTTCGCATACTCTACACGGGTGCCAAGTTCACAAACAAACAGATAGCTCATTCACTCAGGAGAGTGATAAAGACGCGCCGGGCCTTCAATCTTACGACACTTTCGCGCTACTTTTAGCTAACAATTACCCACCTAGACCCACCATCCTGTTCCGTGAACAACGATTGTGCAGAGGTCGATGAGCTCATCCTTGAAATCGCAGACTACAAAAACGACTGTGCTGATATGGCCACCGAAAAACTTTTTAGGAAGTGCTCGACCAGTTGGGAAGCTTATCAATACCTGGCGAGACCGCGTGCACGATGGCTGGCTACCCGACAGCGCACGTCAGCAGCTGCGACGGATTATCAAACGGATACAAGTGCAGATACATCAGTCTCGTGAATACGGCTGGGCGTATGAGCAGCCGTGACGCAACTCTCTTTAAGGGCTGCCATTTACTTTCTGAACCTTTTTTGGCGCTGTCGGGGGTTAGACCGTTTGGACCGCCCTACAACCGTTAGATTATCGCTAAAAAAATGGGACCCAGCGCATTTCGTCGGCGCAAATACCCGACTACCTATTTTTTAAACGCGGGGCAACTCAGAGCAACTGTGAACCCTTACTAGGTCCAATAGAATAGTGTAGTGTGTTCCGTTTAGCCTCTCCGTAGGTCCTAGTTCATTATCTCTTTTCGATTTCAAAGCCTCGGAGCGCACTGCTCGCCGTCAGTTTCAAATCGGAGCCTTTATCTATCTTCTGAAGCGTTCTAGGCGTCTAAGACGCCTTATGAGGCAATAATGCGCGTATACAAAATCCTCTCATTTCCTGTCGTCATTCTTCTTATTACAGTCTTATTCGCAGGCGCCATGACCGTTTCTGCAGCAGCACAGACCGATACGATGATGTTCCGTTACAACACCCAACACACCGGCGACTATAGCCCCGTCGCCGGGAGGTCGAACGGCCCTTTGACGTGGAGCTTCACCACCGGAGGCTACGTGGGCTCCTCTCCCGCAGTCGCCAAGGGCGTTGTCTACGTGGGCAGCTGGGACCACAACCTCTACGCCATCAACGCCACGACCGCGGCTGAGCTGTGGAAATACACGACCAAAGGCGAGGTGTACTCCTCCCCCGCCGTTGTAAACGGCGTTGTGTACGTGGGAAGCTATGACCACAACGTCTACGCCCTCAACGCCACCACCGGGGCGAAGCTGTGGAACTACACGACCAAAAGCTTGGTGTACTCCTCTCCTGCCATCGTCAACAGCGTGGTCTACGTGGGCAGTGAAGATGGTAAAGTCTACGCCCTCAACGCCACCACCGGGGTGAAGCTGTGGAACTACACGACCGGAAACTCTGTGCTTTCCTCCCCAACCGTCTCAAACGGTGTGGTCTATGTGGGGAGTACTGACAACAACACCTACGCCCTCAACGCCACCACCGGGGCGAAGCTGTGGAATTACACGACCGGAGCCGCCGTGCTCTCCTCTCCTGCCGTCGTGAACGGCGTCGTGTACGTGGGAAGCTATGACCACAACGTCTACGCCCTCAACGCCACCACCGGGGTGAAGCTGTGGAGCTACGCGGCCGGAAGCTATGTTGACTCATCCCCTGCCGTCGCCAACGGCACGGTATACGTGGGGAGCTGGGTCACAAACGTCTATGCCCTCAACGCCACCACCGGAGCGAAGCTGTGGAACTACACGACCGGAAGCTATGTTGAGTCATCCCCTGCCGTCGCCAACGGAACGGTATACGTGGGCAGCGATGACGGCAACTTCTACGCCCTCAACGCCACCACCGGGGCGAAGCTGTGGAGCTACACGACCGAAGACGCTGTGCTCTCTTCTCCCGCCGTCGCCAACGGCGTGGTCTACGTGGGGAGCAACGACGGCAACGTCTAC
>Ga0187883_10000577_pt1 | contig 22741 bp, 23 predicted proteins | sample June2016WEW_20_1_2_FD_132966 | JGI IMG/M metagenome (GOLD analysis project Ga0187883, IMG submission 132966) | Peatland microbial communities from SPRUCE experiment site at the Marcell Experimental Forest, Minnesota, USA - June2016WEW_20_10 | ecosystem: Environmental > Terrestrial > Soil >...
CGTTCTGGGCGATCTCGCCGCCCATGAACAGCAGCGGCCGGCCGGGATGGGCCCACATCCAGGCCAGCAGCGCGCGCAGGTTGGCGAACTGCTGCCAGCGGTCGCCCGGCATCTTGCTGAGCAGCGATCCCTTGCCGTGCGCCACCTCGTCGTGGCTGAGGGGGAGGATGAAGTTCTCGGTGAACGCGTACAGCAGCGCGAAGGTGAGCTCGTGATGGTGGTAGCGCCGATGCACGGGATCGATGGCGAAATACTCCAGGGTGTCGTTCATCCACCCCATGTTCCATTTGAACCCGAAGCCCAGCCCGCCCAGGTAGGTGGGGCGGGAGACGGCCGGCCAGGAGGTGGACTCCTCGGCAACCAGCATGACCGAGGGATGGTGCTGGTACACGACCGCGTTGGTTTCCTTGATGAAGTCGATGGCCTCCAGGTTCTCCCTGCCACCGAACCGGTTGGTGATCCACTCGCCCTCCCGGCGCGAGTAGTCCAGGTAAAGCATCGAGGCCACAGCATCGACGCGCAGGCCATCGAGGTGGAATTCCTCGATCCAGAACAGCGCGTTGGCGATCAGGAAATTCCGGACCTCGTGGCGCCCGTAGTTGAACACCAGCGTGCCCCATTCAGAGTGTTCTCCCAGGCGGGGGTCGGCGTGCTCGTACAGGGCCGTGCCGTCGAAGCGCGCCAGCGCCCAGTCGTCCTTGGGGAAGTGCCCGGCGACCCAGTCGACGAGCACCCCGATGCCCGCCTGGTGCAGCCGGTCAACCAGATAGCGGAAGTCGTCGGGCGTCCCGTGCCGCGAGGTCGGCGCGTAAAACCCCGTCACCTGATAACCCCAGGAGCCGGAGAACGGGTGCTCCGCGATCGGGAGGAACTCGACGTGCGTGAAGCCGATGTCGGTGAGGTACTCAGGCAGGACCTCGGCCGCCTCGCGGTAGGTCAGCGGGCGCCACGCGCCATCGGCGTCCTGGGTCAGCCGCCACGAGCCCAGGTGACATTCGTAGATCGACACAGGAGCATGCAGCACGTCGGTGGCCTGCCGGTCGGCGAACCACGCTGCGTCATGCCATTCGTACCTGCTGTGGGTGACGATGCTCGCGGTGGCCGGCGGCACTTCGGTGGCGAACGCGAACGGGTCCGCCCGCAGGCTCACGTGTCCGTGCTGGCTCACTACCTCAAACTTGTAGTGCTGGCCGGGGCCGACCTCGGGCAGGAAGATCTCCCAGACCCCGGAACTGCCCAGCACTCTCATCGGGTGAATGCGGCCGTCCCAGCCGTTGAAGTCGCCGACGACCCGCACCGCCTGAGCGCTGGGCGCCCACACCGCGAACGACGTGCCGGACCGCCCTTGATGTACTCGCACCTGCGCGCCGAGATGGCGCCATAGTCCCTCGTGCCGACCCTCGGCCAACAAGTGAAGGTCGAGCTGCCCGAGCGTGGGCCAGTACCGGTACGGATCATCGGCTGCCGTCACGACGCCGGCTGGATAGGTCGCCTCCAGACGATAGTCCGGGAGGTCCGGACCTTCCAGCACCCCCGCGAACACCCCAGCGCCGTGCACCCGGCTCATTTCGATCCGCTGCTCACCGGCGAGGATGACCATACCGATTGCATCGGGCCGCCACCCGCGGATCACCACCCAATCGCGGCCGTCGTCGTCCCGTACCGGGTGCGCGCCAAGCAGGCTGTGCGGATCGTGGTGCTGACCGGATACCAGACGCTCAAGATCCAGGCCGTCCGCCGTCAGCCCAAGATGAGCCGGTGAGTCCATGCTCTCCCCCTCCCGCGCAACGCCCGCGACGGACCCTTGAATCCCGAAATGCAACCATCTCGCCCCTCTCGCGTAACACGTGCGGGATAGCCCGATAGGACGTGAATAATCCCCATGCTACGCATCGTCCCTCTTGGGAGACAGGCTGTGGAGGCCAATCTAGAGCAAACTAGGTAGCTGGCCGCTTGAGGCATAGTGTTCCACCCCGTGCCTGAGTGAAGAGCCCGCGGGCCGCTCCTACTGCCAGCTTGCTGGCCTGCGGGCCGGCCGCGTGCGGACGGCACTCCGCACCGGGGGCCTGAGTCAACTGGCGCAATCCGTGCGGTGACCTGCGCGTCACTGTAGGGTCCCGGGGATGGCGCGCGCGGCGCGGGAATCTCACGCGGTTGCCGCCGCCTCGGTCGCGGGGCCATCCGCCAGACGACGGCGAAGGGAGATCTTCTGTCGTCCGGCTGCATGGGCTCCAGGCTTGGATAATCCGTTCCGATGGAGGGGTAGATACGTGAATCGACTGACCTGCCTCGTAGCGGCCACCGCGGCTGCTGCGAGCATCGCGGCATTAGGTGCGACTTCCGCGGCGACCGCCAGCACCCGCCCGGGCAACGCGGCGGTAGCTGCGGCGGCCGCAAGGGCCGCGCTGCGCTACGTCACCGCCAACCCGCCCGCAACGAATCAGCCGGTCCCCGGCACGCGGGCCAGCGTCCAAGGGCCGACAAGGTTACTGTCGGGGAACTGGTCTGGCTACGCCAACGACGACTCGAAGGGTAACGCCTACAGCAAAGTCAGCGCCGGCTGGACTGAACCCGCCGTCACCTGCCCAACCAAGGAAGACCAGCTCGCGGCCTTCTGGGTCGGTATCGATGGCCTCACAAGCTCTAAGGTCGAGCAGGACGGCACGCTCGCGCAGTGCTATGAGGGCAAGGCGTACTACTACACGTGGTGGGAGATGTATCCCACCAACAACATCCAGGTCGTCGGCGGCACCGTGAAGCCCGGCGACAAGATCGCCGCATCGGTGGTCAAGACCGGCACGCGCTACGCGCTCAAGGTCACCGACTCGACCACCAGCGGCAACAACGTCAGCACCACGCAGACCTGCTCGGCATCAGCGTGTATCGACTCGAGCGCCGAATGGATCGGCGAGGCTCCCGGCGGCTCGCGCGGTGAATACCCGCTGGCGGACTTCAAGACGTGGGCGGTATCGTCGGCGTCGGTGACCTCGGGTACCAAGACGGGCACCATCAAGACGTTTCCTGACGACGAGATCACCATGGAGAGTGACACCTACGCACTCGCGACGCCCGGCGCGCTCAACTCGGCTGGCACCGGCTTCACCGACACGTGGGACAACAGCTACTGAGCAAGAGTGGTCGGCCGCGGGCGGGCGGGGATCAAGCCCCGCCCGCCCGCGGCCGTTACCCCGCAGACCGTCCGTGACCTTCCGGCACCGCTGCCACCGCACAAGCCGTATCGTCGATGGCCGGCAGTGGTCACTGGCCGGTTCTTCAGGAACCGGTCCCGGCTACGAGAGTGCGCCGTTGCCGCCACCGAGCCTAGCGGGAGAGCAGTGAGTGATCATCATCGTTCACCAGCGAATCGGGGCATTAGCCTGGTGCTGGCGACGACTGCGGTGGGGCTGATGACGGCCGCGTGTGCCGTCAGTTCCGGGCCGCCGGGACCGTCGGCCGGAGGCGAGCCCCCGGCAGCCTCGGCCCGGCATCCGGCATCAGCACCGGACCGGGCCACAGCACCGGACCGGGCCACTGCGAGCACCCGGGGGGCGCTGGCGGGGATGATCGTGGGAATCGACCCAGGTCACAACGGCGGGAACTTTGATGATCCGTCTTACATCGGCCGGCTGATCTGGAACGGCCGCGAATGGGAGACCTGCAACACCACAGGCACGGAGACCGACAGCGGCTACACCGAGGCCCGGTTCAACTTCGATGTCGCGACGTTCCTGGGCGATGATCTCCGGCGTGCCGGTGCGCGGGTGGTGATGACGCGGACCAGCAACAACGGCGTCGGGCCGTGCGTGACCCGCCGGGCCCAGATCATCAGCCGCAGTCACGCCGACGTGGCGATCGCCATTCACGCCGACGGCGCGCCCGCATCGGGACGCGGCTTCGCCGTCCTCGAGCCGGTCGCTGACGGGCCGAACGACAAGGTGATCACGTCATCGGCGCGGTTCGGCCGCGATGTCCGCGCGGCGGTCCTGGAATACACGACCATGCCGGTCAGCACGTACGACGGGGTGGACGGCATCACTCACCGCGACAACCTTGCCGGGCTCAACCTCACCAGCGTCCCCGACGTGCTCATCGAATGCGGCAACATGCGAAACCCGGCCGATGCCGCCCTGCTAACCTCGGCCGGCTTCCAGCAGCGGATAGCCATGGCCCTGGAGGAGGCGATCATCCGGTTCCTGAGAAAGTAACGGCAGCCCGCGTCAGGCTGACTGCCCGAAACCGGCGCCATGTTCTGCGGTAGCGTGGCAGCCGGTGAGGAGAGCGGGATGGCAAGTGAACTCCGGCTGGCCCGGCGGCAGGGCATCGCCGACATGCTGCATCGCACCGCCTCCCGGGTCCCTGGCAAGCTCGCCATCGTCTCTGGCGTTACCCGGCTGACGTTCGCGGAGCTGGAGGCGGCGGTGTCGCGGACGGCGGCTGCCCTGGCGGCCGAGGGCCTGAGGAAGGGCGACCGGCTGGCGCTACTGTCCCACAACTGCTGGGAGTTCGCTGTCCTGTCGTTCGCGACTGCCCGGCTTGGCGTGATCCTGGTGCCGGTCAATTTCATGCTCGGTCCCGGGGAGGTTGGCTACATCCTCAGCCACAGCGACGCGACGGCGTTCGTTGCCGAGGACGGGTTGGCTGCCACTGCTGTTCAGGCGATCGAGGTAGCCGGGCTCGACATCCCGGCGCGCGCGGTGATCCGGCTGAGCGGGGGCGACGGGCCGCCCGGGTGGGCAGACGTCCAGCAATGGATCGACCGTGCGGGCACGCCGCCGGAGGTCGACATAGCCGACGACGACCCGCTGCGGCTGATGTACACCTCCGGCACCGAGTCCCGGCCCAAGGCCGCGATGCTGTCGAGCCGCTCGCTGATGTGGCAGTACGTTTCCTGCATCATTGACGGCGGGATGGCGGGCGATGACGTGGAGGTGCACGCCATGCCGCTGTACCACTGCGCGCAGCTGGACTGTTTTCTCGGCCCGGATATGTACCTCGGTGCCACCAGCATCGTGCTGCCGGCGCCCGACCCGTCGGCGATCCTGACGACGATCGAGTCGCAGCGGGCGACGAAGCTGTTCTGTCCGCCGACGGTGTGGATCAGCCTTCTGCGGTCACCGGAGTTCGGCCGGGCTGACCTCAGCTCGCTGCGCAAGGGCTACTACGGCGCATCGGCGATGCCGGTCGAGGTTCTGCGTGAGCTGCAGCAGCGGCTTCCCGGCATCAGCCTGTGGAACTTCTACGGCCAGACGGAGATGGCCCCGCTCGCGACGATCCTCGGGCCGGATGAGCAGGTCAGCCGGGCTGGCTCAGCTGGCCGGGCCGCGCTCAACGTGGAAACCAGATTGGTGGACGACGACGATCTAGTCGTGCCGCCGGGCACAGTCGGCGAGATCGTCCACCGCAGTCCGCACGCCACGCTCGGCTATTACAAGGATCCGGCGATGACCGCGCGGTCCTTCCGCAACGGCTGGTTCCACTCCGGCGACCTGGGCGTCATGAGCGAGGACGGCTACCTCACCGTCGTCGACCGGAAGAAGGACATGATCAAGACCGGTGGGGAGAACGTGGCCAGCCGCGAGGTTGAGGAGGCCATCTATCAGCTTGACGGCGTAGCCGAAGCTGCCGTCTTCGGCATAGCCCACCCGCGGTGGGTCGAGGCGGTAGTAGCAGCGGTCGTCCCGAAGCCAGGTGCCTCGCTCACCGGGGAAGCGGTGATCAGGCACACCCGCGAGCTGCTTGCGGGATACAAGACGCCCAAGCGCGTCGTCATCGTTGACGCCCTGCCGAGAAACCCCAGTGGCAAGATCCTCAAGCGGCAGCTCAGGGAAGAGCACAAGGACATCGCCGCAGGTACGTGAGCCTCCGCCGGTAGCCGATGATCGGTGTCACTGGTTATCCGGGGTGTGCCTGGCCATCGCGGTGACGAACAGTCTGCCGTGGTCGATGCGCACCGGCGCGCCGGGAATCGGCACGCTCAGGTGCCTGGCTGCGTTGGGCGGGGTCACCTCGAGATAGGTCGCCACCGAGTCGGATGAGCCGCCGGTACCGGAAAAGTAGGCGACGTCGGCGCTGGCGGTCTCGCCGGGCGATAGCACGATTACGTGCCGGCCCGGGTCCTGGTCGAAGTAGGTGCCGCCCCAGTGTGTGTGCGAGGGCAGCACGTGGTGCGTGCCGTTCTCCAGTCCCAGGCCCGGGTAGCCATCCAGGGAGCATGAGCTGTTCCCGGAGTTGGTCAGGGTGAGGAGGAGCCCGCGGTTACCAAGTCCGGCCTGAGACCCGTGCAGGCCGGCCGACAGGTGCTGCTTGAGACAGCGCGGGACCACGCTGCTCGCGGCCGGCGCTGCGGCTGTGGCCGTGCCTGCGCTCGCGTCCTCGCTGGCGAGGACGGCGGTCCCGGCGGCCGTTGCGAGCGCGGCGGCGCAGGCAAGCGCGGCCGTCAGGCGCATTTTCCTGATCATGATGTGCCTCCCGAAGGCGCGGAACTGGCGGCAGGGCGCCCATCGCCCTGGCGCGCACCCTTCGCCAAGTAAGAGGCCTTAGGGCCGGGGCAGATACACCCCCAGCTGGCGCGCTCAAGGGACAACCGTGACCGGCCAGCGGCTGGCGCGCACGAGGTGGACCGCGAGCGAGCCGACAAAACGATGACCAGCCTTGGTTGAGGCACCGACGATCACGGCGTCCGCCTGCAGTTCGTCAGCAAGCCGGACGATCTCGGTGAAAGGACTGCCGAAACGCTCGATGAATTCGGCCGTGACCCCGATTTGGCTGCTCTGCGTTTCGACGGCTTGGCGCAGTTCACCTGCGATGCCGTGGCGCGTTTCCTGCATTAAGCCGGCGGCGGCCGGGCTGATTCCGGCCGCGACGCCGAAAGTGTGCACGTACAGGCAGACCAGCCGCGCATTCTGCCGCCGGGCCATCCCCGCCGCGTAAGCACCAGCGCGCATCGAGGTGTCTGAGCCGTCCATGGCCACCAGCACCACAACGGGCCCGTCCGAAGGCTGATCGCTCACCCGCCAACCGTACCTATGAACCCAAAACCGGAGCGGCCGGGGTTTTCCATCGGCCTGATCCACCCGCTCGCGCTGCACACCCCTCAGCCCGGCCGGTCTTTGCTGCGGCCCTCACCGGCCCGGGCGCCTGCCCCTCCGGCTGAGCCGCACGCCGAGCAGGACCAGGTCGGCGAGAAGGACGACCACGCCGATGATCAGAAGGTAGAACAGGCCCTTGGCGACCGCGCCGACTATTCCCAGCGCGATCGCCACAATGATCAGCAGCAGAAACAGCGCCATCTCGCGCCCTCCGATCCGCCCGGCATCAGCGACGGGCCAGCCGTCGTTCGCCACCGACGCCGGGTGAGTAACTCAGGTCATAGTGCTTGAAGACCGCTTCTTCGTCGCCGGCGGGCAGCTCCCCGTCAGTGCCGATCGACGGCGCGCTCCGCACCTGGCGCCGGTCGTAGGTGACCTTGACGTATCCCGGGCCCACCGTCGCTCCGGCCAGCGGCACGAAGACAAGCCGGTGCCGGGTCGGCAGGCCGACCGTGACGGTCGCGAAGGCGGGCTCATCGGTACCGGTATCCACATAAACCGACTCCAGCGTCCCGATCTTGTGATCACCGCTGTCGACCACATCCTGGCCACGCCACTCCCTGATGTCGCCAACCCCGAGCATCGCAGTCCTCCTGTCGCTGCTTCCCTATCTCCCCCAGGCTCGCCCCACTGACGCCCCAGCCCCCAGTTTGACGCGCGGCCGTGCCGTCAGCTGAAGTCAGCCTCTCATGGCCGTTGGCCGGCCCGCGCCGCCCGTGACGGCGCGGCGCGAGAGAAGCGCCAGCGCGCTATTCGCGGCTCCCGCTGAAGTGGGCTAGCCAGCTGGCCATGCCCGGTCGGCGGCAACGGGCCGGACTGCCGCGATGGTCACCGTCGTGGTCGCCGCCATGGTCGTTCCCGGGACCGACGTCAGGACCTCCGTCCCTGACCGGACGGCCGCCGCGCCGGTCTACTGAGGGCATGCTCGTCGGCAAGGACGCCCAGCTGGGTGCCAGTTTCGTAACCCCGGGCCTGGTCGGCGAACCTGACTGCCGGCGGCTGGCTGGGCAGCGCGTCGAACCTTGAGAGAAGTGATCGTCATGTCGGCTCTCGTGAAGGGCCGAAGCGACTGGCCGACGGCCCTAGCTGGCCGGGGACCGGCTTGTGCGGTGGCAGCGCCGAGCGTTCCCATTCTTGACTGTGGCGAACTTCCTCGTGCCGCTGGCGTTCTACCCGCTGTTCGGATGGAATGCGGTGCTGATAGCCGGAGCGCTGCGCACCGCCGCCCTCATGACGGCCACCGGTTTTGTCAACTCCGTCTGCCACAAATGGGGTAGCCGGGCCATTGACAGCCGCGGGCACGAATATCGCGCGGACGACAGCCGCGACAACGTGTTCGTGGCTGTCGTGGCCGGCGGCGAGGGCAACCACAGCTGGCACCACGCCGACCCTGCCTGCCCCCGGCACGGCCGCAAGGTCGCGCTGGACGCCGGCGCCCTGGCCTCCGGAGCCGAGCCCGACCACGGCTGGCGCCCCGACGCCACCTGGAGGCTTATCCAGCTCCTGGCCATGTCGGGCTTGATCTACAAGGTTAAGAAGCCGAAAGCGAGAATGTACTTCGCCGACAAGCAGCTGGTCCCCACCCAGTCGCTCCGGCAGACTCACCGTGACTGGCATATTGAGGAGCCGGAGGAGTTGCCGGTGCTCCTTGCATCGTAGCGGCGGGCAAATATCGCCACCAGGAAGCCGCGCCGGGCACCCGCCGGGCGGGCGACCTGGCCTGCCCGCTGCGGGCGTCCTCAGTGCATCGGCTCTGCAGCTTGCCTGACCCCGATCGCGAGTCCGCTGTCGGGGTCGAAGAAGTGCAGGTTGCGGGTATCCACCCCGAGCTCGATGCGGTCGCCAGATCGGACCCGGCTGCGGGCGTTGACCCGCGCCGTCCACAGCGACTTGCCCTCGTGCAGCGGGATCGCCGCCCCCTCTTCTTCCCGCTCTGGGGCCAGGTCCGCGACGTCCTTGTGCTCGACGGGCGGCGCGTCGATGGCGAAGATCACGTGGATCTCGCTCCCGAGTGCCTCGATCACGTGGGTCACGACTGGCATCCGCGGCCACGAGTCCTCGGTCAGGCTCGAGTCCTCGAAATCGGACGGCCGGATTCCGAGGATCACGTCGCGACCGAAGAAAGCTTCGATGCCCGGGCTTGCGTGCACCACCGCATCCGGGATGGCCAGCCGGTGCCCGGCGAACGTGACCGCTGCGCCGTCGTCACCGCTGATCAGCCTGGCGGTGACGATATTCATCGACGGCGAGCCGATGAAGCCGCCCACGAACAGGTTGACCGGGTGGTCGAAGAGGTTCTGCGGCGTGTCGACTTGCTGCAGCATCCCGTCGCGGAGCACGCAGACGCGTGTTCCGAGAGTCATCGCCTCGACCTGATCGTGCGTGACGTACACGGTTGTCACATGGAGCCGCTCGTGGAGTTCCGCCAGCGATGCCCGCATGCCGACCCGGAGCTTGGCGTCGAGGTTCGACAGCGGTTCGTCCATGAGGAACGCCTGCGGCTCCCGCACGATCGCCCGGCCCATCGCCACGCGCTGGCGCTGGCCGCCGGACAGCGCGGCGGGCTTGCGCGCGAGGTACGGCTCCAGGCCGAGGATCTTGGCCGCATCCTGGACGCGGCGGGCGATCTCGCGCTTGGGTGTCTTGCGCATCTGCAGGCCGAAAGCCATGTTCTGGGCCACGGTCATTTGCGGGTAAAGGGCATAGTTCTGGAAGATCATCGCGATGTCGCGGTCCTTGGGCGGCAGGTTGTTCACGACCTGGTCGCCGATCTGGACGGTCCCGCGGGTGATGTCTTCCAGTCCGGCGATAATCCGCAGGGCGGTCGATTTCCCGCACCCGGACGGGCCGACCAGGACCATGAACTCGCCGTCCGGGACCTCCAGGCTGAGGTCGTTCACCGCCTTGACGCCGCCGGAAAATACCTTGTCGACTTGATCGAGCACGATCTGTGCCATTTCATTGCTCCGTACGTCCGCCTGGCTCAGCTCAGCTGCGCCCAGGATGGGTCTTGGGTCTAGCGCTGCACGATGGCGAATCCGCCGGCGGGTACCGGCACGGTGATGGCCGGGCCCGTGCTGATGGTGACGCGCCATTGGCGTCCTTGACTGTCGTAACTCGTGGCGACTGCACGGCCGGTGCCGGGCAGCTGGACCGTGCGGGTGCCTTGGGCGTCAGCCTCGCTGTTGAGCAGCGCGGCGCTATGCCCGTTACCGGTGGTGATCAGGACTGCGATCAATGGTGTGAGCTGGACCGCGTCGAGCTGTCCCGGGCCGCCCAGCGTGCTGGCCGTCAGCCGGGTCGCGGTTGCGGGCAGGATTCCTGGCAGGGTGACCCCGTGCCATTCGCGTTGATCCCGTCGTCGGTGGCTCCGGTGGCCGGGTTGTAGGTGGCGGTGTCGGCTGGGTTCTGGCCGAAGAACCAGCCGGCCGCGATGCCGGCGAGCTGCCGCAGGCCGGCCGAGCTGGTGGCCGTCGCGACGGCAAGCAGGGCCAGGACGCGGGCGCCGGCGCCGTAGGCGATCTGCGAGCTGTCGACCGGCGCGGGCCCCCACAGGTTGTCTGGCCCGGTCGCGGTCAGCAGGTGCGGGGTGAAGATGGCCGTGTCGGCCACGGCGGGGCCCAGCAGTCCCGGCTGGTGCAGCGTAGTGGAGGCGTCGGCCAGTGCGGTAGCCATCTGCGCCCAGGGATGCCACTCCGAGCGTGCTGCCGCCGATGGCAGGATCGCCTCGGGGGCGAGGACGACGCGGGGCCGGCGGAGGCGCACGTCAGCCTGATAGGTGATCACTCACGGGCTTAGCTGCCGCTGCGGCCGTAGCGGTCTTCGAGGCGGCCGACGTCGTCGCGCTGCCGGCTGCGATAGCCGGGCAGCACGGCGGGGCCGGAAGCGCTCAGACGTGCCCGGCACGTAGAACTCGGCTCGTCCGGGACACCGAAGGCGGCTGCGGACCGACGGCCGCCCGGTCCCGAGGGCTGCGGACGGACGGCCGCCCGGTCCCGAGCGGCCGCGTCGGCTTACGCCGATGGCCGCGGGTGCTCGGAAATAATTCGAAATTGGGGCGAGGCGGTGACTCCGTCCCACCACTCGTTGAACTGCGTTATCACGGTAAGCGTATCCTGCCAACTCGTGATGGGGACACATGGCACGCCAACGGCCAATACCGGATAATCATTCCCGATCTCATCAAGCCGATCACCTACGAATAGCAACTCCTCTGGGGCTGCGTGGATCTGAATCATGAGCTTGCGAATTCCGTAAGCCTTGTCGATCCCCTTGCGCGTAACATCAACCGACGTCGAACCACCCCCCCTTACCTCGAAGTCAGGCAGCATTGGTGCGGCCTGAGCCACGAGCAGGCTCCTTTTCGTCCCATCAGGGTCCCACGCGGCCTTAGCATCGAGCGGGGCGGCTTGCCCGAGAGCGGAGTAGGTCACCTGGCTGCCGCGGTCCTCAATGAGTTCGCCCCACGGATGCTCAGCCCAGTACCCGAGCGCCCTTGACGTTTCTTCGAGGACCTGTATGATTCGCGCTTTCTCCACCGCGGACAAGTCTTCGGAATAGACCCGTGTCCACGCACCCTGCCGTCGCGTGTAATAACGCGTGCCACACGTCGGCATCAGATGAAGTCGGCTGAGGACTTGTTCCGGAGCGGTTAGCCGGTCGAGGACCTGGGCTTGGAATTGCTCGAATCGGCCGCCCGAGATGATGCAGACGGGGAGGCGCTGGAGAAGGGACACCAGAGCCGTTGCCATCGAAGGGTCCAGGGCAGACTTGGACGGCGCGAGCGTGTCATCAAGATCAAAGACAACCGCCTTCGTGCAGCGAGGCGTCTGGTACATGACCGCGGCGCAGGAGCGCCTACTCCGCACCGCGTAGCTGGGCAAGGTTCATGCACAGCAGCCTACGAGCAGGCCAGGCCGGACTTCGTGCCTTCCCCGCGGGACCGCCAGTCGAGTTCCCGGCCGGGAACTCGTGGGCAGGTGCAATCCCCTGCTGGCCATACGGTCCGGGCCCGGTTCGGCGCGAAGGGCGCTCAGCCGAGTGGGGTCAGGATGCCGGCCATCCGCAGGCGCGACGGCGCTGGCCGGTATCGTGATGCCTGCTGGGCCAAGCCGCGCTCGCGGCAGAGCCTGTGCCTAGATCAGGCCACACTCCGTCCTGGTTCCTGTCGCTGGCCTCGGGCAGCACCTGGGCGGGTGCTGAGATGGCGGAGGGAACAGGGCTGGGGCATGACCCTCACCGTGGTGTTCGCCCTGGCCGCTGCCTTCTCCAACGCGGTCAACGTGCTGACGCAGCACTCAGCGAGCGTCGGCGCCCCGAAGCGGGAGAAGGGCTGGCGCCTGGTCGGCTACCTGTTCCGGCAGCCGCTGTGGCTGTTCGGCTGGATCGCTGCGGCGGGTGGGTTCGCCTTCCAGGCCATCGCCCTGCACGACGGCCAGCTGTCGGTGGTCCAGCCCATTCTCGTTACTGAGCTGGTCTTCGTTCTCGTCCTGCGCCGGGTATGGATCCGCCAGGACGTGGCACGCGCCGCGTGGGCCTCCGTACTCGTCGTGTGCGTGGCACTGGCCGTGTTCCTGACCGTGGCCGAGCCTACGGGCGGCCGCCCCGCTCCCGAGACGGCGGTATGGGTGTCAGCCTTGGTCGTGTTCGGAGGGACCATCGCCCTGTTGGCCGCGCTGGGCATGCGGGGCTCACCGGTGCACCGGGCTGCGGTCTTCGCGGTGGCGGCAGCGCTCGCGTGGGCCCTGATGGCCACCTTTATCAAGACCGCGACCGATACGCTCACCACGTCTGGCATAACTGGCATGCTCACCGGATGGCCGGTGTACGCGCTAGCTGCCGCCGCGGTCACCGGCACGCTGCTCGAGCAGTCCGCTCTCCACGTCGGGCCGTTGAGCGTGTCCCAGCCACTGCTGGTCATCATCAACCCGTTCGCGAGCATCGCCTTGAGCGTCTGGCTGTTCGACGAGCGCTTCACCGACAGCCCGGCGAAGATCGCCATCGCCGTCCTGGCTTTCGCCGCCCTGGCCATCGGGGTCACCGTATTGTCGCGAACGGCGCCGAAGGATCTCAGCCCGGCGAGGCCGGCCAGGTCGTGAGGGATGCCGACCGGGCGGCAGCTTTCCTCGCCCGGCGCTCGGTTCCTGGGCGCCCAGCTGATCGCGCAGGTCGTCCGTCGCCCGGGTCTGGACTGGCCTGCGCGAGCTGGACCGCAGGCAGCACACCATGGCCGCGGTCGGCCGCGCGGGGCGCAATGCGGCAGCTGCGCAAAACGGAGGGGCTTTCGATGGTAGGCAGCCGGTTCTCTATCGAGCGGGTGCGGGGTAATCGGCTAGTGCCGTGGGGCGAGCGGCGGCTCGAGCACCACCCGAGCGGGCGGCTCGGTAGCCTCGTCCTCGGCTGGCCGCGACGCTACGCGGAGTCGAGCGAGTACTCTGCTGCAGCACTAGTCCTCGGCACCTTCTTGTCGGTGGTCCCAGCGCTGCTTGCCGTGTATGCCCTTGCCGACCTGTCGGTCGGCTCGGGCAACGGCATCGCTCAACATCTGATCTACCGCCTCCATATCCACCAGCCGGCCATCGCGCTGGTGGTTTCAGCGTTCGGAAGCGAGGCCAGCAATGCTGCAGCCGCCTCGGTCGTCGGTCTGCTGGGTTTTCTCATCTTCGGACTCGGCCTCGGGAAGATCGTTCAGGACGTCTACGCCCGGGCCTGGCGTATCGAAGTCGGCTCGCCGACCGACCGGTGGCGCTTCGCAATCTGGTTCATCGTCTCGACGACCCTGTTGGGTCTGCAGGTGGCGGAAGAATCGGTTGTCTCATCGTTAGGCTGGGTGCTGGTCAGCCCGATCGGGTTCGCCGTGCTCGTCGCATTCTGGCTCTGGACGCCATGGTTCCTGTTGCACCGTCACATAACGCTGGCCCAGCTGCTTCCGGGCGCACTGCTCGTCGCGGCCACTTACCTGGGCGCGGCGACTGTCTCCGAGTTCTTACTCGGCTACTGGGTTACCGACAACGGACGCCTTTTCGGCTCCTTCGGCGTGGTCCTCGCCCTGCTGGCGTGGGGGCAGGTCCTGGCCGGGATCTGGCTTACGTGCGGCATCTTCTCACCCGTCTACGCGGAGTGGCGTGCTGGCTGGAAACGCGATGGAACATCGCCCTTCTCCCGTTATGAGCGCGCCTCCGATAAGGCTCAGAACTAACTCATCCGTCTTCCTGCGCCCCAGCCTGAGGTGCTGGGCGCAGGTGAACCGCCTGACGACCAGAGCCCGGTTCGTCACGTGCCGGGTCTGCCGACCCTATGACGGTGCTGCGCCGCTGCCCTGCCAGGCGCGGGCTTGCGACCAGCGCCACCAGTCGGCTGGCTCGCATTCCCGTTCGGTGCCAAGGTCGGGATGCGCCCATCCGACCGATGGCAGGTCATACAGCATCGCGGCGAGGCTCGAGCAGACCACGTGTCCCGGCAGGAGGTTATGGTCGGAGGGCCACCGCCACAGCGGGTCTATCAGCGCGGAAAGGTCTTCGACATGCAGCGCGCCCAGCGCGTCCTCCCCGATGCCGACCCAGTCGTAGGCGATGCCCAGTGACTTCGCGGCGCTGGCCAGGAAGGTCGCCAGCTGATTATGGTCGTCAGGCTTCGGCTCATCATGATTAGACTCGGTCCGGGTGTCGGACAGGAACGGGGTGCAGTCGACCGGTCCGACACCGCCGGGTTGTCCCTGGATCCCCATCCACCGGCCCACCTGGTCCTGGTGCGTGATGACCACGACATGATTGGCGACCGCGGGCTTGCCCTCCAGCGCTTCGCCCACCCGGATGAGGTCCTGGGTCAGGTCCTGGCCTGTCCACACGGCCAGCACGTCGCCAGGGGCGGCAGGCAAACTTGTCATAGTGTGCTCCTCTCGTGGTCTGCGGATCTCTCGTGGCCTGCGGCATCACTGGGCGCCACAGAATGTCAGCTAATATACTGATATGAATGGTGTCCGTCATGGTGACGCCCCGGTTCTCTGCCGGGATATTCTGTGACGACGTCGGCCACCGGGCTTTCTATCGAAGGCGCCGCGGGCAAAGCCGGCCAGCCTCGTGGTAAATATGGCTAAGACAGTGGCCGGGGCGGCTAACTCCTTGGACCCGCTGCGGGCAGTGCTCACGTTCCTGTTCCTGCCGATGACCGTCGCCCGGAAACAAGCTGGCTACATCGTGGCAGCCTGCCCGTCTCACAGGCAAGAAGTATTCGCGCCCGGATCTTGCGTCACTTGGGAGCAGGAGGCAGCTTACGCGCTGCCGCCTTGCCCTCGGCCACCAGCAGCTCGTGCTGCTGCCAGCCCTGCAGCCACTTCCACGTGGCCGTCAGCGCGCTGGTTGCCGCGGCGACCATGAATGCGACTATCTGGGTTTGGCTGAGATGCGCACCCGGCACGGCCTTGCCGACAATGCCAGCGAGCCAGCCGGCCGCAATCACGAATACCGGGCTCAGCAGGGCGACGAAACGCCCGATTAGGGACCCCTCGGTGGTGGAGTCCTTAGCTGCTGCCGTTCGCGTGCCGCCGTTCATGGTTATCCCCTCCGGCCCGGAATCGAGGTCATCTCAGGTGAGCAGGATCTCATTTCGGGAGCAACGCCGCTACCCGCCCGAGGGCCGCGAGCCAGCAGACCGGGGAAGCTCACGGCTGGGTATCTTCCCTATCAGCGCCGCTGGGCGGAGAATGCTGACGGGCCGCCAGGCCTGAATGGCCAGCCCTGATCAGGAGGCACCGGTGAGCAACCCCGGGCAGCCCAGCTCGTCGTCATCCCCGGCTGTGCAGATCGACCTGGACAGCGAGCGGGGATATGCGCGGAGCCCGCAGCTCCAGGTGGAGTTCGAGGCGGCCGCTGACCACCTGTGCCAGGCCGACGGGTACACCGATCCGCGGGACCCTGAGCACCACCGGCAGCTCCGCGCTGACCTGGCGCTCGAAGGGGGAGGCGTGAAGGGCATCGGGCTGGCGGGCGCAGTACTGGTTCTGGACGAGGCCGGGTACTCGTTCGCCCGCGTCGCGGGAACGAGCGCGGGAGCCATTGCCGCGAGCCTCATCGCCGCGATCTCCAAGGCCGGCCAGCCCATGACGGCGTTGCGCGGCTACCTGAATGAACTGCATTTCACCGAGTTCATGCCCGAGGGCAAGATCCACCACTTTCTCGATCACCTGGGCGGAGCGGCCGAGAAGGCTGACGATCTCGCCATCCTCACTCACCGGACGGGGCTATATCCAGGGACCTACCTGGCGCAGTGGCTGGGGCCGATTCTCGACGGGCTCGGGGTGAAGACTTTCGGCGACCTGAAGATCAGCCAGTCCGACGATCCCGGCATGAGCCTGCTGCCCGACCGCCAGTACCGGCTCGTCGTCCATACCTCGGACATCACGCGCGAGCAGCTGGTGCGGCTGCCCTGGGACTACGACTATTACGGGCTGCCCAGTGACGAGCAGGACGTTGTCGGGGCGGTGCGCGCGTCCATGTCCATCCCGTTCTTCTTCGAACCGGTAACGGTCCAGGCCCGCGAGGCCGACATTGACGTGCCGATGCCCGACGGCAGCTGCATCCGGCAGCATTATGACGCTGGCACTGTCACCTGGGTCGACGGCGGCATGCTGGCGAACTTCCCGATCAGCGCGTTCGACCGCGTCGACGGCGGCCCGCCACGCTGGCCGACCATCGGGATCAAGCTGTCCTCGCTGCAGAGATCGTTCTCGGCGACCGTGGCGTGCAGCACGGCACGAAGCGTGGCGGTCCAGGCCCTGCACACGCTGATGAACGAGTGGGACCGTTACGACGTCGAACAGACGACCGCCGCTCGGACGATCTTCGTGGACAAGGCAGGCTTGACGGCCACCCAGTTTGATCTGACGCAGGCCCAGCAGGACCAGCTGTTCCTCAACGGGGTACAGGCCGCGACGAGGTTCATCATCGAGATGTCCAAGGCCGGCGGCGTGCCGCGCGACGCCGAACAGGCCAGGCAGCTCATCACGAACAGGGCGGCCCTGAGCGCTCCGAGCATGCCGACGCGCCCCCCGACAGCCGCGAGCTGAACGTAAGGTCCTAACCGCAGGTCTGCCAGCAGCAAGTTCCGCTTCTTCGACCCCGGCAGCGGGTTATCGATCAGCCGCGACGTCGGCAGGTTGCGCCCGCCGGGCAAGCTCACCCGGGAGGCGGGGCCCGGACTGGATAGGCAGCAGGACTATCCCGTCGTCGTCGGCGTGCAGGAGGTCCCCCGGCTGGAACGTGACATGGCCGAACGTCACAGGAATGTCGACAGCGCCTGCGCCGGTCTTCGCGCTCTTGCGCGGATTCGTGCCCAGCGCTTTGACACCGAGATCGAGGTGGGCCAGTGCCGCGCTGTCGCGGACCGCCCCATGCAGGACCAGGCCCGCCCAGCCGTTGGCTTGCGCCGCAGCCGCGATCAGGTCGCCCACGAGCGCCGTGCGCAGCGAGCCGCCGCCGTCCACGACCAGGACGCCGCCTGAGCCGGGCTTGCGCAGCAGATCGCGGAGCAGGCCGTTGTCCTCGTGACAGGAAACCGTGCGTACCGGTCCAGAGAAGATTCGCCGGCCACCGAACTGGCGGAACTGGAGGTCACAGACTCGCAGTTCCGGCCCGTAGGTATCGACCAGGTCGGCGGTGGCCACACTGGTGTCGGTCATGGCTCCTCCTGCGTGGGGGCTGGCTGGTCCTGCTCGGCCGGTTACCCGCCGCACGAACGCGGACCTGCTGGTGCTGCGGCACGAGGTCCGCCGTGCTGCGCGCGGCGCACCTCCGCGGCCCCGGCTGGACTGGGCCGACCGCGCCGTCCTGGCCGCGCTGATCCGGCTCCTGCCGGGAAGGCTGCGATTATACCGGCTGGTCAGCCCCGGATCCGTGCTCCGGTGGCAGCACCGCGGGCCAGGCAAGTCATGCTGCCGGGCTGCTCCTGATCTCGAGCAGTTCGATCGCGGCTCCGGCACCGAGGGGCGAGAGGGCGCCGCACGACGGGCAGACGACCAGGTGGCCTGCCACGTCGTCGGCAGACACTGCCCACGCCGCCCCGCACAGCGCGCACTCGCGGCGGTCGGCAAGCTCCTCGACGAGCAGGCGCGATCCGCTGAGCGGCGTGTCCTCCGTCAGCATCTCGTAGGCCTGCAGCAGCGCCTCCGGCGAGAACACCGGGCTCGCCCGAACGCGGACCTCGGCGATGCCCGCAGCGAGGCTGGGATCGCGGGCCAGGCGCATTACGAGCGCGCTGACCGCGTGGTAGTCGTGCAGCGTGCTCCTCCTTGCCCCGGGGGTGAGGTGTCCTCCGGCCCGCGCCCGGCGCCCTCCGGCGGCCCGGGCCCGGAGTCCTCCGATGCCCAGCGCTGGACCTGCTCCAGGACGCGCCGGCCGAGCGGCGCTATCGCCGCGGCCACGGGCTCGCTCAGCGGCGCGCCGAACTCCGGCGGGCCTGCGATCTCGACGGCGAGCACCCGGGTCCGGTCTGGGAAGCCCATGCCGAGCCGCCTGGCGACCGCGGCAAGCTCGGGTATGCCGGCCTGGTGCAGGCTGGCTGCTCGCACCGGGCCCAACTCGGCGAACCCGGTCTCGACGATCGTGCCCGCGGGGCTGCGGCCCGTGCGGATCGAGTCGACGACGACCGCGCGGTCATACCCGGCGAAGACCTCGAGCAGCGCCAGGCCCGAGGCGGCGCTCTCCACGACGTCGGCGTCCCTGGCCAGCTCACCGCGCAGCGCCCGCGCCGCGAGCACGCCGACGGCGTCGTCTCCCGCGTACTCGTTGCCCAGGCCGAGGACGAGCGTTCGCATGGTCAGTCCCGCCGGATCTCACGCAGCAGCGCGCCGCCCGCGTCCCTGACCTCGACGATCAGCGGCATCTGGCCAGGCAGGCTGTGTGTGGAGCAGCCGAAGCACGGGTCATAGGCGCGGAAAGCCATCTCGACCTGGTTCAGCAGCCCGTCGTCGACCTGGCCGTTCCTGATCAGAGCGTGCGCCGCCTTGTCGACGGACAGCGCGATCCTCGCGGCGTTGTTCTGCGTGGCGACGATCAGGTTCGCGGCCGTGACCAGCCCGTGCTCGTCGGTCTCGTAGTGGTGGAAGAGGGTCCCCCGCGGCGCCTCTACGACGCCGACGCCCTCGCGCGGCGTGGCGGTCGGCAGCGTGCGCACCTGCGGGTCGGTGATCTCCGGGTCTCCGGCGAGCTCGGCCATCCGCTCCGCCGCGTATACGAGCTCGATGATCCTGGCCCAGTGGTTGGCGAGCGTATGGTGGACGGGCCCCGGGCCCAGGGTGGTGACGAACTCCTCGTAGGCTTCCTGCGCGCGAGGGGTCGCCATGCCGTCGGCGACGTTCAGCCGGGCCAGCGGCGCGACGCCGTAGACACCGCTGCCGGCCCCGTCGGCGAATCCGTGCCAGCCGACGTCCTTCAGGAAACAGAACTTCATGTATGTCCACGGCTCGACGTGCTCGGCGACATGGTCGAGGTAGTCCCTCCCCGTGAACGTGAGCAGCTCCTTCCCGTCCGGGCCGACCACCCTGAGCGTGCCGTCGTAGAAGTTGACCTTGTTCGCGTCATCGACGAGGCCCATGTAGTAGGTGCGGTGCGTGTATGCCTCGGAGGTGACAAGCTCGACGTAGCCGGGGTTGCCCAGCACGATCTTGCGGAACGCGCCGAGGGCGAACTGGCCGAACTCGACGGCGCGGGCCGCGGCCGCGGCCGCCTCCTGCCGGGTCTCGCTGCTCAGGGAGCGCGACACGCCGCCTGGGAGCCCGAAGACGGGATGGACCGCCTTGCCCGCTACCGCGGCAACCAGGTCACGGAGCTGCTTGCGGACGCCGATTACCTCCTTCCCCACCTCGAGGCCGACGGCGTCCACGACGCCGAGGATGTTCCGCTTCTGCCGCGGCGCATCCGGGCCGACGATGAAATCGGGGCCGCCGAGGAAGAAGAAATGCAGCGCGTGGTCCTCGACCATGAAGGCGCTGTAGAGGAGCTCGCGGATCTTCCGGCCGGCGGGCGGCGGATCCACCTGGTAGAGGGCGTCGAGGGCTTTCGTCGCGGCCATGTGGTGGGCCATGGGGCAGACGCCGCAGATCCGCGAGGTGATCTGCGGCATGTCCTCGGCGCGCCGCCCCTGGGCGAACTTCTCGAAGCCGCGCAGCTCCGGGATCTGGAGGTAGGCCCGGTCCACACCGCCGTCGGGATCGAGGAAGATGTGTATCCTCCCGTGTCCCTCGAGACGTGTCAGGGGGTCGATCAGGATCTCACGGCTCATGGCGCCACCTCTTCCTTTTCCGCCGTAGCCGCCGGCCGCACGCGACGATGCAGCAGCGAGGCCGGCAGGCTGTAGCGATAGAAGGTGCCGACCGGGTCGGCGATCTCGGCAACGCGAGCTGTGATCTCGTCCTCGCCGTCCGCGTCGAGGAGCGATGCGACGGAGGACAGCGCCTTCGCCCCGTAGTCGATGACGCCGCTCGTGGGCCCCATGCAGCCGGTGCAGGGCATGTTCCCGCCGGGGCAGGCGGCGGCGCAGCCCGCCCGGGTAGCGGGGCCGAGGCAGATCAGGCCTTGCGCGAGCAGGCAGAGCTCGGGATCGATGAAGACCTGGTGCGGCCGCCGGAACGCCCGCACCAGGAGCTTGTCCGGCTTCGTCGCGGCGCGCGGGCACTCGGAGCAGAGCGCCACGTCAGGAGCGAGCACTGCGCCCTTCCCGGGCAGCTTCCCCTCGACGAGCGCCGTCACGGCCGAGGCAATCAGGCCCGCGGGCGGCGGGCAGCCAGGGAGGTAGTAATCGACGTCGATGACCTGGTCGAGCGTGAGCACCGAGGCGCCGAACGCAGGCAGCGTCAGCTCTCCCTCGGCGACGCGGCTATGCTCCGCGGGAAGGGTCCCGGCACTGTTCTGGACGCTCGGCGCCTCGTGGTAGACGACGTCGAGGATGTCCTGGCTCTCGTACAGGTTGGCGAGGCCGGGGACGCCGCCGAACATCGCGCAGCTGCCGAACGCGACTACCGCGGCGGACTTGCGCCGCAGCAGCCCGGCCATCTCCTCCTGCTCCGACGTGCGGACGGCGCCGTTGATGAACGCCGCCGCCAGCTCGCCGTCGTCCAGCGCCTCGACGTCCTCGCGCTTGAAGTCGAGCGCGACAGGCCAGAAAGCGACGTCCACGAGCTCGACGACGGTCAGCAGGTTCTCGCCGAGGTCGACCACGGCCTCCTCGCAGCCGCCGCAGGATGCGCACCAGTAGAAAGCGATCTTCGGCTTTGTCATCGTGACTCCCCGGCGGGCTCCGCGACCGCACGCTGGGGGCGCTCCAGGCGCACCGGCCCGAGCATGCGCAGCTCCTCGGTCATCTCGTTGCAGACCCGCTGCACCTTCTCGCCCTCGGACGCCGAGATCCACTCGAGGCGCAGCCGCTGATCCTCGATGCCCAGGTCGCGTAGCACGGCCCGGAGCAGCTCTATCCGGCGGCGGGTCTTATAGTTGCCCTCCTGGTAGTGGCAGTCCCCCGGGTGGCAGCCGCCGATGAGCACCCCGTCCGCGCCGTAGCGGAAGGCCGCGAGCACGAACTGCGGATCGAGCCTGCCCGAGCACATCAGGCGCATCACCCGCACGTTCGGGGCGTACGCCAGCCGGGAGATGCCGGCCAGGTCGGAGGCCGTGTACGTGCACCAGGTGCAGAAGAAGGCGACGATCTTCGGCTGGTAGCGGCAATCAGACACCCTTGAGCACCCCCTCGAGCTCGGCGAGGATCTGCTCGTCGGTGAACAGGTGCTGCTGCATCGCGCCCGACGGGCAGGCGGCGACGCATACGCCGCACCCCTTGCAGAGCACCTCGTTGGCCACCGCGACATCCGCCTCGGCGTCGAAGGACAGCGCCCCGAACGGGCAGAGGCCCAGGCAGGTGCGGCAACCGGAGCATTTCGCCGCGTCGACGAAGGCCGTGCTCGGCTCGAGTTCCACGGAGCCGCGATCGACCATCACCAGGGCCTCCGCCGCGGCCGCGCCAGCTTGCGCCACCGTATCCGGGATGTCCTTGGGCCCCTGGCAGGCGCCGGCGAGGAAGACGCCGTCGGTGAACGTGGACACGGGGGCGAGCTTCGGGTGCCGTTCGGTGTAGAAGCCTTCGGAGCCGCAGCTGATGTTCAGCAGCCTGCCGACCTGCTCGGCGTCGGCCTGCGGTTCCATGGCCACCGCTAGCACGACCATGTCCACCGGGATCTGCCGCACGACGCCCGCCAGGGTATCCTCCGCGCGGAGCACGAGCTTCCCCGTCGCCCCGGCCGGGTCCGCCTCGTCGCTCACCTCGACCACCCGGCCGCGGATGAGACGCACCCCTTCCTTCATCACCTTCTCGTAGAATTCCTCATAGCCCTTGCCCGGAGTCCGCATGTCGATGTAGAAGCTGTACACCTCCGCCCCGGTACGCTCCTTGATCAGGTGGGCCAGCTTCAGCGAGTACATGCAGCACACGCGGGAGCAGTAGGAGTTGTACCTGGCGTCGCGCGAGCCGACGCAGTGGATGATGCCAACCGTCTTCGGGCGCTCTCCGCTGCGCAGCACGATCTCGCCCTGGGTCGGGCCGGAGGCGTTGAGGAGGCGCTCCACCTCGGGGGCCGTGTAGACGTTCGGGTACCTGCCGTAGCCGTACTC
>Ga0187883_10000579_pt1 | contig 22710 bp, 28 predicted proteins | sample June2016WEW_20_1_2_FD_132966 | JGI IMG/M metagenome (GOLD analysis project Ga0187883, IMG submission 132966) | Peatland microbial communities from SPRUCE experiment site at the Marcell Experimental Forest, Minnesota, USA - June2016WEW_20_10 | ecosystem: Environmental > Terrestrial > Soil >...
CGATGGAAATTTTTTCAGCGAGAGCGAAATGGCGCGCTTCCCAGAGTGCACGCAGGACTGCGCTTAAAAAATGCTTGACAGGGGGCGACATTGTTAGAGATGGCCGGTTTTGAAGTGACCCTCGTTGGCCGCTTTTGATGTGACCCCTGAGGGCTTCCACTCCAGAGTCGATCGCAAATCAGCAGTAGAGCACAAAGCAACGCACGGCTTGTCTCGAATTGCCGAAGGAGACCCCCAGCATTACTTGCAACTAAGGTCGAGAGGATTTAACCACTGGCAAACACGAGAGCCTGCCGCATACCTCGCAGCAGGCTTCCAAATCCACTAAACAGTCTATTTCTTTTTCTCTGCCCGTATCTTCGCCCCCCCCGTGCTTTTTGAGCGGCTGCGATCCGCCTGGGAGCCGAACCCGACATGGTGCGCTTCACATAAAAGGAAAACACGGGGAAAGAAGAGATTCCGGCACGGGCGGCAGGGCAAAGGGCGATGCGGCTCAACTCAGGACACACCCAGAGGCACGTGGATCGGAGCGTGGAGGCCATTCATGGCTTTCCACTTCTCGATGTTGCGCAAACTGTAGTCCCCCACCTGGTGCTTCGCAGCCAATCATTCGGCGATTTCCTGAACTGAGCCCGCCCCGCATTCGCCGCTGTTTTCTTCTGGCCCACTCACGCATTGCCGGATCGTCATGTTTGCCATTCGCATTGGTTCCAGCCTGCTGCAGGGCGGGCCTCGACCGATCACCCATAGAAGTCGCTCACGGTTGGCTTCACTGCGGAGAGCCGTTATTCCCGACTCCTATTTGGCGGCGGGAGTCACCGCCCTCACCGAAATCGTGCCTCCGTTGGCTGTGCCCGTAACTTCGGCTTGCTGCCAAGCCAGCTTGTTCAGTTCGGCCGACACCGCTTGATCCTTTGTATCAAGCGTATATACCTTGTCGCCAACCACAAGCGCATAATTAGCGCCCTTTTGCACGCAGGCTCGAACGCAGTCTGCGGGAGCGATATTCCCCTCTGAATGTTTGGCTCCACACATGGCATCGCTAACCTTTCCGGTGAAGGTCTGGGTGCCACCCGCGGCCACTTTCGGCCCTACTGTCAATCCCATACACAGCATCGCTGTCGCCATCCAGACTTGCAACATACGAAAGCGAGACATAAACCCTCCTGTTGTTGTTCTACGATTCTGCTATTGCATGCGTCCCTACGGAAACCCGGAACAGTCACACGCTTTTCGGCAGCACCCTATGAGATTCACTTACTTTCGCCGCCTGTGACAGTTGCTTCAAAATCGCCATCGTTCGTGCGGTGAAGTCTACGCGCTTGTCCGACTTCGGCCGTCGGTGGCGCTTCGTGACAGAATGTTGGTTTGACATTTGCTTCCTCGGTTGCTGCTTGAGTACCGCAAAAGTTTCTGCGGCAAAAGTCACTCTAATATCAAAGCCGCCCCTAAGAATGGTCACTTTTGCACAGGGGTTCCTCCGGCTTCAGCGATTCTAAGAATCGGTCTCTTGTCGGGGAAACGGCCGAACTAATGACTTAAGACTTCTTGAAGAGGAAATCGTGAGAGCAAACCCTTTTTGTAGTCCGTGAGCCAGATCGAACCGTAACCGAAGCGCAAGGAATCCCCGCCCTTTCCTACCCATTGCTTCACGACCTTGTTCGTGGTGGCATCGATACGAGTGAGCGGAACGCCTAAGACAGTCGGCCACACTGATTCGGCCCCACACCCGATGTCGCCGCCAGCTCCGGGAATACCCGCTTGAATCGTGGCGGTCACCTTCCGACTCTTCTCATCAACTCGGCTGACAGTTCCGTCGCCTTGGTTCAGCGTCCAAACATAACCACCGCCAGCAGCGAGAAAGCGGGGATTTGGCCCCACAGGTACCGACTCCAGTAGTTTGCCGGTAATAGCATCCACGGCAGTCAGGACACTGCTCTCCACGCCAGTGATCCAGACAATGCCATTGCTGAAAAGTGGGTTATAGGAACCGGGTGGCACTGAAATCTCCTGGCGCACACTATTCGTGGACGGATCGATCCGATTGAGCGTGCCGTTCTTGTCTGTCAGCATCCAAACGCTATCGTCACTGGCTGTGATGCCACCTTCCGGGCCCGCTGGCGGAATCGGGAGTGTCGCCGTGATCCTGTTCTTAGCTGCGTCGATGCGAACAAGGGTGGGCGTCTTCCCACAGAGCGGAACCCAAATGCTCCCGAACCCGGAAGCCAAGCCTGAGCAAACTTCGCCGGACACACGTATCGTGGCAATGATCCTGTTCCTTGCCGGATCAATCCGGTGGACGGCATAGGGTTTCGTGCTTGCGACCCAAACAGCGTCATCGGTTATCAGAACCCAGTCTGCCGTTCCACCAACTTTGATCGTCGCGGATGGCTTCAACGAAGGAAACGGAGCCTGAACTTCCTTCACCCCCGGTTTTAGCACATTCCATTCATTCGTGGCGGACTGGGCCGCAACAGTTCCACTGGCTCCTACTAGAAGAATAAAAAGGAGCGTGGTCACAGGGAGGATGCAGTTCGAACGAATTGTGATCATTTTGCGCCGCATGTCTCACTGAGCATACCAATCAGAATGCGGCGACCAGCGGGTGCAAGAGAGACACTGTGTTGAAGTCCACTGATGGAGGCACGCCGGGCACACCCCACCCGTATCGAAGGTGTTCCATTCGTGTCCGCAGGCACAAAACCAGCGGTCTTCTTTGCGGGGCGACCAGCCGCAGAGCGGGCAGCGGATGCGTGGGCCGGATTCTTGGCTCTTTTCTAGATCAGGCTCGCGATCCAAGACAACAGAGCGGTCATCCGAGAGGGCGCACATGCTCGACTATTATCACCCAGTTCGGATGCGCTGATTAGTGGAGAAATCGACTTGGCCGCGGCGAGGATGCGGAGGGCACGCAGGGATTGATTCTAAGCTTGGGCTATAATTTCGCTTGCACCGAAAGCCACATTCTAGAGTTCAACAGATGCGTCATCTGAGCGCGGTGGTGTCGGTGCTGCTGCTTGCCGCTGTTGGTCTCGGCCAGCAGTTGACGCACCGAATGACCAATCAGGATGTTATCGATATGGTCTCGCTGGGTCTATCGGATGATGTGGTTATCGACAAAATCCACGCCACCGACGCGACCGATTTTGACACGAGTGTCGCGGGATTGAAGACATTGAAGCTCGGCAAAGTCTCTGATGCCGTGATCCGCGCCATGATAAATCCACATGGCAATAGTGCGATGCCGGGCAATCCGGCTTCTGCATCTCCAAGTATCGGCAAATTCGTTCTGCCTGAGGAGGCTGGAGTTTATACGGTGCTGAATGGCCAGGCGACTTTTCTGGAACCGGAGGTTGTCAATTGGCAGACCGGGGGCGTGGCGAAGAGTCATGCAACCCTCTTTATCGTGAAAGGCGACATTAACGGCAAGGTATTGAAGCCCACAAGCCCGACGCAGGTGAAAGCTCCTCTTGAGTTCCTCATTAAGACTGTCGAGGGAACGTCCGCAACCGAGTACCAGCTTTTGAGATTGCACCAGAAGGGAGAGCGACGTGAGTTCCGTTCGGTGACGGGTGGGGTGTTGCATCAATCGGGAGGGGCTCAACGAGACGAAGTATCTTTTCAGCCTGAGAAGATTGGGGATCGGTTGTGGCGTGTGCGACTCGGCAGCCTAGAAGTAGGCGAGTACGGATTTTTAGCACCTGGCGTCTTGTCAGCGAGCATTTCTGCGTCGGGGAAAATATACACATTTGGTGTGCTCGCAGAAGACCGTGAAACGACAAAGGGAACCCTCTCTCAGGACGAAGGCAAAACTGATGCGCGGGCGGGTCCAGACGGGACCGTTTCCACCCCAGTGTTCAGCAATGCGAACATCGGCGCATCAACGGACGAGAATCCCAAGGTCAGACACGATGGAATCACTCTCGACCGCGTTACGCCCGGTGGACCCGCTGAGCGGGCGGGAATAATGGCAGGAGATGTCATTCTTGCAGTCGATGATCACTACCGATTCACCGCTGAGGAACTCGACACCGAGATCAAACATCACAGACCCGGTACACAAGTCGCCGTCCGCTATCGCCGCTACTCAAGAATCTATGACACGTCCTTGGTCGTGGGCTCCGGGCGTTAGTTGGCGAGCGCAGTGTTCTCTGACAGAATTAGACCCGTCAGGTAACGTGGATTGAGGTACGACGGGAATCTTGCGTATCCCAAGGCTTCGATCTAAGTTGCATGTAGGAGAGTCTCTTGACGCTCCCTTCAGGTTTGCTGGCGTCCAGACCTAGCTGGTCTGGACGCCCTTTTATGAAGGGCATCACACTCTCACGGTGCGAAGCGGATTACTCACGTCGCCGCGCTCCAGCGGAGCATCTAGACGTCCTTCAGTTGTTCCTCATCCATCCCGAAATAGTGGCCGAGTTCATGGATAACAGTGAGGCGGATTTGTTCGCGGACTTCTGCCTCACTTGAGCAAACCGCTTCGATATTCTTCTGATAGAGGACGATGTGATCGGGTCCGCTCGGCAAGTCGAATATGCTCTTCTTGGTGGTGGGCACGCCATGAAAGACGCCTAGAAGCAGCCGACCTCGCCCCGGCTTCACTGATCGTTGGTTCGCCGGAAAATCCTCCACCAAGACAGCAACATTCTGAATGCGACTGCGAAATTCTTCTGGGAGCGAGTCCAGCGTCTCCTCGACTACCTTGACGAAATGTTCTCGCTTCATCCTTCACTCATTGAAGCCACTCACTCCGAGTAGCCTTCGTCTGTGCCATCATCGTCATCTTCTTCTTTGCGGTCGTCTTCCTCTTCATCCTCTTCCTCTTCATCCTCTTCTGGTTCCTGTCGAAGGAGGACATCGGCAGTTACCAACCCATCAGAACGGTCTGAGTCGGGGCGTGCTGAATGTATTTTGCTCATGCTCAATGGTACGCCTGGTACTCTTTGGCAAACGCAGACATTCCCATGCACGGGCGGGAAGAATCGTTCGAAGCGGAACACGGCGCGAAGGAAAGCTGATCAAGCCGTATCATCGAACCAGTGACATCATTTTTCTCAATGCTGAGGCACTTGGGTGGGATTGGAGTGTTCATTCTTGCGGCCCTTGATAGCTCTGTGCTACCCACTCTCGGTGGAGTTGACGCGCTCACCGTAGTCTTGGCCTCCCTGCACCCAGAGCGATGGCCCTATTACTCTATGTGCAGCACCGCAGGCTCGGTCTGCGGGGCTTCAGCCGCTTACCGCCTATCACGTCTTGGAATCCTCCATCGACGTATTAGGGGAGCGGTATTCGACAGAGTCACAGCATTCTTACATCGTTTTGGAAGCCTTTCTCTGTCGCTCGCCGCATTCCTTCCGCCACCATTTCCGACATCCGCTTTTGTAATCGCCGCTGGGGTAACGCGCTATCCCTTCATTGCGTTTGTGCTGTCCTTCGGCCTGGGACGGCTGTGCCGCTTTTCCGTCTTGGCTTACCTCGCATCTGTGTTCGGCAGGCGGTTCGTGACAAGCATGTGGTCGGCGCACACGCTGGTACTTGTAGCAGCTTTTGGTGCTGTGCTCTTGTGTGTCGGACTGCTGGGGTGGCTCGTCTTCAGGAAATCGGAACCGCGTACGCCTTTCGATTTGTAGCTCTATTTGGTTCTCAAGAAACGGTTGTCAGCCCAGTTCTACCGCAACCGCCACATCGAACTTCGAATAATACTTCTTCACGTCCTTCGCCCCGTACTTCTCGCGGAACTTCTCGATCACGGAATTCAGACCTTCGGCGTCGGTAACTGGCTTTGCCCGGAATTCCGCTTCCACGCCCCGCGCATTAATACGAATCGACGGGTTCTTGAGAACATTCTTGTACCACTGGGTCTCGGAGCCTTGCACGCTAGGAGGTACAGCGTTTCATCCTCAAGCACGAACCAGACCGGAATCGAGATCGTCTTCCCGGATCTTCTGCCGATCACGCTGATCTTAATCTGGCGATAGCGGGTGAGGCGGTCTTTTGAGGGTGTCTTGCGAACTTGGCATATCGTCCTCCTCTAGACTCGTGCTATCGCAGCGGCTTTATACTTGTGTTCGGGAATTTGGCGACTCCAAAATCGAAATCCGTTCGATCTCCTGCCTTTTTGCCCGGTGCTGGTATCAGCCGGGCCGTGAGCGGCTTGTGCCACTTGAAGGCAAGACTCGCCACATCCCCCATGATTCGTTCCAATCGTTCTCGCGAAACATCGCCGGGCAATGGAATTGCATCGAGCCCAGTACCGCACACGGCCGAGTAGGCCAGCAGAGAGTCGAGATCGAATGTCCCGTCGCTCCACCGTTGCGCCAGCACGGGGTCTTCGAGCACGGGTAACATGAGACCGGAGTAACCTATCCGCCTGACCGAAATAGAACGTTCGGCTTCCGTGATGATGGCAGCAGCCGAAAGCGTGCCACTGGAACCGAACATAGCCCCGGTAAGCGTCTCAATCGCGGCTCCTATGGATGAATCCACATTCGGCGCAGGCGTTGGGTCAAGCCCCATGTAGCTCCATCCGGAGTCCTTCTCCACTTGTGTGGCAATTGCATCCACCGCCCGTGCCTGCTGCTCGAATGCTCTGGAAAGTAGCTCTTTCGCCTCTTTCATATCTCGATTAGCCCCCGCCAGGACATCCTCAACGAATTCGCCCGCTTCCCAGCCAACCGAAAACTCATGTCCCTCACCGTCGTGATTGGACGCGGGGAAAAAGGGCACGTTGGGCGGCACCATGGCGACAGCGGCGAAATCAAAATTGTTCGTGCCATTGAGGCTGTGTTCTTCCACGTACTTGATCACCTGCGCGGCACTTCGGATCGCGCTCCAAGACACCCCGCCTTCATCTGCCACCACCAAGCTCGCGTTCGCTCTTGTCTGGGCCAGGACATGGCTGAGCAAGTCAACTTGGGCGGCGTCCGATGAGTCCGCCACAGTCAGGGGTCCGATATTCAGCAGGAACGAGTCTCGCTTCGACAGGTCATCGAGACTCTTGAAGAAATCCAGAGCCTCCGCTGCGGATCGGCCGCCCACATATTGGGTGAACGGCTGGGTTGTAATTCGGATGGTTTGGACTTCGTACCCGCCTCGCTCAAACGCGGTTTTCGCCTGACGAAGCACGGTAACGGCTCCCTCAAATTGCTGTCGGTACTGCGAGGAGTCAATCCGCACAAAAGCGGTGATGGTGCGAATTTTTGGCTTACGCTCGCTCGCCGCAGCGGGCGTAGGACCACAGCCGATCAACAAGGGTCCGATGACCAGAAGGCGAAGGAGAGAACGAAGCCTTCTGCAAAGAAACGAATGCATGTGCCACTCCATTCCTGAAACGAAACTTGATGGTGGTCGAGTCTCTAGACTCTATTTCTCTATTGCTTCTTTCTTCAGCCGCTCGATCTGCTCTAGATGATTCGGCCCGTGTTTCGACATCAACTGAACGTAGTCGGCAACAGTGACCCTGTGATCGAGTTCAGGATGTCGTGCGGCCCGATTGAGGGGTGCCGGGCAATTCGTAGTCGCTGTACTGCCCTTCTCACCGCCGCAGAGTCGTAAGTCCGTCAACGTACTGACAGACTACCAAGATCGTGTATATAATGCGTCTTCTTAAATTGAATTGTGTTCCCTCATTTCCCATGACGAGGAGCCTCTATGAATGAGAGCGACCGACGATCTCAAGATGTCCAATCATGGAAGCAGTTATACAGGGCTGCCGTCCTTGAAACAAACATGGAACTTGTCCCTCGACGAATACTTGAAGCGCGAAAAGCTGCTGGGGAACGCGCAGTCCACTTGATCCGGGAGGCTGCGGACGGCGAGCCAGAATTACAAGACTTGGTGTATGCAAGTGTGGTTTTGAACGAGTTGAACAGAGAGTTTCAGTCCGTCGGGCATTCAGGACCCAAGCAGTCAACCTCGGAGGTTCGATGCTTGGACTACGCAAGAACAGGCACTTCTAATGCTTGAGGACATATTTTTTTCGTATTGGGATCAATGGGCGTGGTCTGGCTCCGATCTCGGGGGACACGCTCACTCTAAGTAGCCGTCGTCTTCGTTTTCCTCTTCATCTTCTTCCTCGACTGGCTCTCGTCGAGGACAACATCGGCAGCGACCGAGCGATCAGAAGTGCCTGAGTCGGGGCATTCCGGAAGTGTTTTGCTCATGTCCAATGGTGCGCCTAGCTAGGTACCCGTACCTTATGGCAAGCACACGTGCCATAAAGCTCTTCGGTGGTTTCTACTGTAAATTTCGATTCAGGACAACCTAAAGAGATATCCAGCACCCGACAAGGTGAACGCAGGGCTCTTTCCACCCTGCAAACCAGTTTGTTCTGTTTTCGTAACACCAAACAAAATGAGAGGGTTGAGTGCCGAACGTCGAATAAAATAGGGTGACGGTTGCGTGTTTTCTAGGAATAGTGCGCTGCTAGAATTCGCGTCGGTGCCGGGCGGTCCTGAGCGGACCGCTTCACGTTTTGCGAAGCGTCAGTGGAGTCGCCTCTGCCAGAAAACGAAGGCTCCCGTCTCGAAAGTCTTCGTAGCTTTCGAGTTCTGGGAACATCCCGCGAGCAAGGGTTCGACGACATCGCGCATCTAGCCGCTCTTATGTGCGACACGCCGGTCGCCGTCATCGCTTTCGTGGATGAGCAAAGGATATGGTTTAAGGCTGAAATCAGCCTTGAAATGAATGAGATTCCGCGAGATGGCTCGTTCTGCGCCCACGCAATCTTGCAGTCCGACGTTCTGATTGTCCCCGATCCAATCTCTGACAGAAGATTCATGAACAGTTTCTTGGTGAAGCAAATCGGTATTCGATTCTATGCCGGGATACCACTAATTGCCGCTGATACCCATTCCTTAGGCACGCTAGCTGTAATGGACAGAGTGCCTCACCTCCTGACTGCCGAGCAAATAGATGCCTTGCAGATTCTCGCTCGACGAATCATGTACGAGTTGGAACTACGCCGCACACGAGAGGCTCCGTCCGGGACTGGAATCCACCTTGCACCCAGCCGTCAGCCTCCTGCCACGGTCCTTTTGGTCGAAGACAACAGCAACCTTCGAAACCTTCTGCAAAGGACGCTCGAACGGGTTGGGTTTTCAGTCTTTCCTGCCGCCGATGGTGCAGAGGCACTCCGTTTGTGTCAGCAACAGGATGACTCAGTAGACCTTGTGGTAAGTGATATTGTCATGCCAAGCCTGAACGGACTTCAGTTGTCCGACCGAATCCGTACAGCACGCCCCGAAATGAAGTTCTTGTTTATAACGGGATTTGGGGATCAGTTCCCCGAGCTGCGCGAATACGGCGCAAACGTTCTGGAAAAGCCATTCCTTCCTTCGGAACTCCTACGTAAGGTGGAAGATATACTCAACCAAGGGAAAGCAGCCACGGGTACCGAAGGGTAGGCCGATTTCGGGGAGTCAGTCGTGGGCTGGTGGAATGGACGCCAAATCTGCTAGAGCATTCTCTTGAGAGCCGCGAGGCTGTTGAGTGCATCTCTCAGTTTGCGATGCTCCTTAGAGTGAGCAATCGGCAATCCTCGTAGGCGTTGTTGGATAGCCTTCTCAGCCACGTCGATGCTCGCTGGCAACTTGTTCCGATCGAATTCCATCGCCGCGGCTCTATAAAAGTCGAGCCAATCCCTGTCATTATGGATCACCGATGGAGTCTCCGCGCACAGTCCCTTCCACATGGAGGATTCTGCATCTGGCGTGCAGGCAAACGAGCACCCGTTTGCTGAGGGTTGTACAGTTTAAGTGTCATCCACGTTCTCCCTTTGTTGAGCGCCAGATGGCGTTCCGCGTCAGCGATCTTGCCGATTCGGGGGCTTTCTCGGGTGAATCGGGAATCTGGGGAAAGGAGTCTCTCGGGGCACCAAATTGGCTATCGGCTAGAACAAGAGCAACTGCAATGCCAAAACCAGACTTCCTCCTGCCGAGGAGGAGCGCGACGTTGCCCTGTATAACGGCCTGCCGGGATTGCTATAGCGAGAGGGTTTAGCCGACTGCGAGCGGACAAGCGGCATTCAGTGCCAAGCTCTCTTTCGCGTTGATATACAAACAGTCAGCATTTGACGGCAATGCAAAAACATGCCACAGGGAAAACATGTTCCATCGCAGACGGTCTCACAGCGACAACAGCCTAAAAAACGAAAGCGCCCCAAACTCCTTCGAGTCATGGGACTCTCAGGCAAACAGCCCGCCTCTGAACCGCTCACAACCAGTCTGCGTTCTCATATGTGCTGGGGAACGCCTCGGACGTGCCAACGTGACATCACTGCGGCTTACCACAGGAAATACCGGAAAATCTTGCAGAAGCTAACGGTCACAAAAAGAACCACCACCGAAAGAACTGACCCGAGTCCGATTTGAATACTTGGGTCTCTTGGTCCTTTGCCGAACAAACTCATATCATTCCCCGTGACATAAACAAAAGCACCCCAAACTCAATCGAGTCACGGAACGCTCAGTCAAACAGCCCTCCCGCAAGTGCTGCTCGATCACAGGCTATTTCTTCTTTACGGCGGTGAGGAATGGCTCCACCGGGCTCCTGTGGAAAATCGAATGCCGTCTGGGGGCTCAGTCGAGAATGACGGTCACGATAATCGTAAGAACGTACACGCCGACCTGAGAAATGGCTCCGGAGGCGAGCCCGTTCTCAATCGCAGATCATCAGAAAGCAGGACCAGAGGTAAACTAGCGTCATGCGCAAGCGCCTGATGACCCCAATTCCGCTCGATGTGCCGTCGCGGGGCGAAGGTTGGCTGGACCTCGACCGTCTCGCAGTGGTCGAGGTCACATCGGAAGATAAGGGTTACCCGGTGGAGTCTGCGTTGGCCGCAGCGGAAGTGCGGGGCTGGCGTGCCGCCAATTCCGGCACTCAAACCATTCGACTAAACTTCGATCAGCCACAAAGACTCACACGCATCGCGCTCGTCTTCGAAGAAACCGAGACAGAGCGTACCCAAGAGTTCGTTCTGCGATGGTCTAGGGATGGCGGAGGCGCCTTCCGAGAAATTGTGCGCCAGCAGTGGAATTTCAGTCCCCCTAAGACGACACGAGAGGTCGAGGAATATCAGGTTGAACTGTCGGATGTCACCGCTCTTGAATTGGTCATTGTGCCCGACATCAGTCGAGGGGCGGCTCGCGCTTCGCTCGAAAGTCTGCGCCTGTCTTGACTTTCGACATCAAGAGTGAAATCATTGTTGGTGTCGAGTGGATCGCGGTTTTGCCCGCCAACTCGACGTTGTTCTCGCCCTCATCCGCACTCTTTCATTCTAGGAACTTGCCTTCTACGCATTCTCAATTTTTGAGGGAGGGTCATGACACCCGTGGTACCAGCCAAGAAACTCAGCAAATTCAATCCCACGGCATTCCTTTTGACCATGGACGGCGGTAGGAAGATCGCAGCTTTTCCCAAAAAGCAGACGATCTTTGCTCAGGGCGACCCGTCCGATTGTGTTTTTTATATTCAGGAAGGAAAAGTGAAACTCACCGTTGTGTCGCAGAGCGGGAAGGAAGCCACCATAGGCATTCTGAACGAGGGCGATTTCTTCGGAGAGGGTTGCCTTACAGGGCAGCCTCTCCGCATGTGCTCCGCAGCCGCAATGACCGATTGCTCCGTGATGCAGATCGACAAGACGTACATGATGGAAGTGCTTCATCGGGAACACGCGTTTTCCGACATGTTCGTGGCATATTTGCTGACAAGGAACATCCGATACGAAGAGGATTTGGTTGACCAGCTTTTCAATTCCAGCGAAAAAAGACTTGCCCGGATGTTGCTATTGCTGGCTCACTTCGGCAAGGACGGAAAGCCCGAATCTGTGATCCCGAAGATCAGTCAGGAGACGCTGGCAGAAATGGTGGGTACAACCCGTTCGCGGGTGAGCTTTTTCATGAACAGGTTTAGAAAATTGGGATTCATTGATTATCACGCTGGCGATGAATTACAGGTTCACAGTTCGCTTCTCAACATCGTCCTTCACGACTAGCGTCCGGCTCCGGCTCCTACAAACAAAGGCTCCACCGCAAGTGAGCAAATCAGGCGCTTGCTGGGTCTAATCGGGCGATCGGCGCTATTTTCGTGGCCAGCGGCACCTCTAACAACGTCGCGGTGTTCCGAACGCTTCCTGAAATAGTGATGAGTGCTTCTGAGACGAGAGGATGTTCCTCCGACAGCGAGTCAAGACGGTCACTCACATTGTAGAGTTGCTGAACTTCGTGCAGGATCGTATTCGAATCCATGGGGTATGCGGCTTTCCTGAAAATCTAAGGGAGAACAACGCTTCAGGTGGGCTGACTTAGTTCAGGAAACCTGAAAGGGAGTTCACCGGTCTATCTCCGGAGTCGAACATCCCCCATAAATGCTGCAAAATAGAATCAAGCAGCATGGTCAGGCGTTTTGTGTGATCGCGCTAGCCGCGCCAACGAGAGTATCCCCAGCGCCCCCACCACCGAGCAAAACCCTCATGCTACAAGTGGCGAAGACGCACGTCTGAGCACATTGGATCACTTTAACCGCTCGATTCGTACGGTCTCTGCCTTAGCCAAATTAACTTGTCAAAAGTGTGCACTTTGGATCGGCCAAGCCATCCTTTCCAAGCCTATGCTCGGCTTAACGAGATAACGAGAAGATGAACACGACACTGGGAAGAACATGGAGATTATGAGCCGCATCAATAAACTGACCCGAAAACTGCACAAAGCTCCGCAACCGCCTCTGTCATACGCCGGAGCAACTGCTGACTCAGATCGAGCCAAGAGGCCACCGCTCGTCCAGCCCACTGCTCCCGACTCGGAACTGAATCCCGGTGATCGCGTCGAGGGTTTGGCTAATTTCGGAAAGCCGACTGGAGAAATTCGGAACAGTTGAGCAAACGAACGAAGACGACGCGCTCGTAAACTGGGATGACGACGGTCGAATGAGACTGCACCAACCTTGGCTCAAGATGGTCACCAAGAAAGCTCATGCCCTTGCCAAGTCAGCAAGTGCGTAGTTCCACAGTCTTAACTCGCCAAGGACAGGCGATATTTGAGGCGGGGATAATTTGCATCCAACAGTGTCGGAGGAGCTGAAATTATGAACGAAGTTATGAACGCGAAAATCGCTCAGGAGATACTCCACGAGTTGTTTCCCGCCTTTGAGGCTTTAGAGACTCAGAGCGCGCCCTTTTGCAATTGTTGAAGGACAAGGGAATAGGCAATGAGGAAGAACTTGCTGCCCATTTCGAGCAGGCGGGAAAAGCGAGCAGCGTCAGATGGCTTGCCGTTCGGGTAAGGGTCGATTACCTACTCTCGTCCGCCATGAAGACCGCTGAACAGGATGTTAAGAAAGAGTCGCCGAAGACCACGGAAAACCCGATAGCAGAAACATCTGGCGAAAGGGAAACTCACGAAGATACTCTCGACATACCAAAGACTGCTGCCAGGCATCAAGCCTGTCGCGGACGACACTGGTGCGGATGCGAAAAACGACCAAAACCTGCAAGGCGAAGAAGACAGTCAAGCGAGTAAGAAAGCGGCAGAAGATGCAGCCTGAGAACCCGGTCGGTACTGATCTATTGCAAAAACACTAAAACCATACAAACCAAAGCGCCTCAGACTCATTTAGAGTCAAGGACGCCCGTCGAACAGCCCTTCCCCGAAGTCTGCTCAAATAACAGGCTAGCCTGGATTGCCGAGTGGAATGGCTCCGACGTGCTATCGAATGTTCGGGGCTGCGCACTTCCAACTATGCGAAAAGATCGTTCTGAATCTGTGCGAGTCCTACAGGTGCGGAACATTCCTCGTCATCGTTCGCCACATGGTTAACCCGAGTGCTCACTGGATAGCACCCCATCAGCCGAGCATCGAAAGGCTTCAGCAGTTCGGACGCCGCACTCACATCCCTCATGCCCGGATCAAGCCACAAACTCGTAGCTGTCTGGATCAAGGATGGCTGGCATGCGGTCGTGGACAGCGGCAGTCACCGCATTTGGCCAAGCCGTCCAACTGGTGCAAGCCGCAGAAAAATGTCGGCCGTGTTCACCCTGAAGTCGCCGATCCCTTTTGCTACCATGAGTTGCGCCTGCACAAGCGGCTGCGAACAACATGGTTCATCTCTCGCCGACGACAGTTTTGGACGTTCAAACTCTGGCTGCTTACGTCATCTTTCTCGCGAGCTATCTGGTTTTTGCGCTCGGAAAGTTTCCCGGACTAAAAATTGACCGTGCGGGCGCGGCGATTATCGGCGCTGTGGGCATGGTGGCGTTCCGCATCGCACATCCTGCCGACGCGCTAAGCTTCATAGATTTCCCCACGTTGGTGCTGTTGTTCTCGATGATGCTGATTGTAGGCAACCTTCATCTGGTGGGATTCTTCGAGTGGACTGCGGAAATTGTACTGCGAAGGCTAAAGCCGTCGCATTTGCTGCCTGCGGTAGTCTTCACATCGGGAGTGCTTTCCGCGTTTTTCGTGAACGATATTGTTTGCCTCGTGATGGTGCCGTTCGTGCTGAATATTACGCGCAGGCTGCGGCTTGAATCATTGCCGTATCTGTTAGCAGTGGCAACCGCATCGAATATCGGCAGTGTGGCGAGTATCACGGGGAATCCGCAGAACATGCTGATCGGGTCGTTCTCCGGCATTGCCTATCGTGACTTCCTCCGACATCTTGGTCCTGTCGCAGTGGTGGGTTTGTTCCTAGATTGGATGGTGCTGCACTGGATGCAGATGCGGAAGGTGAAGCATGCGGGATTAGTGGACGACGGGATTCCATTGCCGCCGCTCGATCTTTCACGGCTGACGAAACCCGCGATTGTGGTAACCACAGTTGTGATCGCATTTTTCGTAGGTGTGCCTCCGGCGATGGCAGCGGCTCTAGGCGCAGCGGTATTGCTGATTACCCGAACCCTGGAGCCCCGAAAGCTGTACGAGGAAGTGGACTGGGGACTTCTGGTGTTCTTTGTCGGGCTGTTCTTGATTGTTGGCGGGGCGCAAAACGCCGGAATTATAGGGAAGTTTCTGCGGATCGCGGACCATTGGAATCTCCACAATCTGGGGGTTTTCACGATTGCCGTGTCGTTGCTGAGCAATATTGTGAGTAATGTACCAGCGGTGATGCTCTTGAAATCGCTGGCACCGAACTTTACCAATCCGCATACGGCGTGGCTGGTACTGGCGATGGCTTCGACGCTAGCGGGGAACCTGACGATCACGGGCAGCGTGGCGAACATCATTGTGGTCGAGAGCGCCAAGCCGGAAGTGAAGATCGGGTTCTGGGAATATTTCCGGGTTGGGCTGCCGATTACCGTCATGACGTTGATCGTGGGATGGGCGTGGCTGGAGTGGGTTAAATAGATTCTTCCGCGAAAGGGCTGAGCACAGAAAGGAGATCCCTGATTAAGAGCGTGCCAGAGCCCGACGCCTCCATCGAGACCAAGCCCTCCCCTTCACGGCGAACGCTGCTTGGCCTCGATTGTCAACTTCCTCCTCGCCGACGTGCAGACAGGGCTGGGACCGTTCCTTGCGATCTACCTCGCTGGCTATAAATGGAACGAAGGGAGCGTCGGGCTCGCGCTCACGGTCGGCGGGGTCGCAGGAATTCTCACGCAGACCCCGGCTGGCGGGTTCGTTGACGCCGTGCGATCAAAGCGATCGCTAGTCGGTGTGGCGGTGGCCGCGCTGGCTGCGGGAGCATTGCGAATCGCTCTGGTCCCGTCGTTCCGGCCTGTCATGGGCGCTCAGGTCTTGATTGGCGGCACGTCGAGCATCTTCCTCCCAGCCATCTGCGCCATGTCACTCGGGATCGTCGGACGTGCCGCATTCGACACTCGCCAAGGTCGCAATCAGACGTTCAACTCGGCTGGGAGTGTGATTGCCGCCGTGTCGATGGGACTACTCGGCTATTTCGTCTCCGACCGCAGCATATTCTTCTTCGTCGCGGCATTCGCTGTCCCCACGACTCTGTCCTGCTCCTAATCAGACCCACAGACATCGACTACGAGGTCGCCCGTGGCGCAACTGATGGCGAGAAAGGCGGCAAAGCGGAGAGCGTCTGGGCGCTCTTTCAGGATCACCCTCTGGTTATCTTCCTCGTCTGCGCCGTGATGTTCCATTTCGCGAACGCAGCGATGCTGCCGCTGCTTGGCGAGATGCTGGCAAAGGGGCAGGGGCGAAGCTCAATGATGTTCATGTCGGCGTGCGTAGTAACGACGCAGTTCGTCATCACTCTGATCGCGTCTTGGCCGGGACGAACGGCCGGAACGTGAGGTCGAAAGCCACTTCTACTGATCGCGTTCGGCGTACTTCCGATTCGTGGCGTTCTTTACACCCTCACGTCCAGTACGGACTTGCTCGTGGCCATCCAAATCATGGACGGCGTAGGAGCGGGAATTTTCGGCGTTGTGTCCGTGCTCGTGATCGCCGATCTAACGCGAGGTACGGGCCGATTCAATCTCACGCTGGGAGCCATCACCACTGCGGTCGGAATCGGCGCAGCTCTGAGCCAAGTCATCGCAGGTAGTATCGTTCACCACACGGGCTTTCGCGCTGGTTTCCTTTTCCTCGCCGGGGTGGCGGAGGCGGCGTTCGCTATCCTCTATTTTTTCATGCCCGAAACGTGCAGCGCACGATTTGCAAAAGAGTGAAAGACACAATCAGTTTCCGGATGCCGCTATCGGTGCAATTCGCGCGACCTCTTTCCAATGCCTCAATTTCAGCTCTGACCTTTGCTATTTGCGCTTGTGAAAGCATCGCCGCAATGTGCGCTACCGCACATAATAATCGAAGAAGTGAGCAATTTTGAACAGTCAGAGGTTCTCGGGGTGAATATCTTGGTTTGTTTCATCCATGACAAACCAACTGACCGACCTAGGCTGTTACACGGATGAGGATCTGGAGCAGGCGCTTGCCCGCGTGCTCGTGCACGCTAAGGCAGAATTGCTAACCGACGTTGACGTAAAGGAATTCTGGCAGTTGTGCGAAGAGATTAAGCGCCGTGCGCTCGCTCTGACGACTGCATAATTAACACAGCATAGAATGTGTGATTGACTGTCACGGACAAGCTTGATTTGTCCGAAGCCATTTTGCTAATGACCTCTGAATCGGGGATGTCCCGCCATTCTGTCAACTCTACGGTGGCGGGGCGCAGGGGCGATGAATCCTCACCGTGTCCGCCCCTGCGTTTCTTTTCTCAAACCGGAGCGATCAGCCAAGGGATTCTTGTGCGCTTGCGTACAGACGAACAAAACTGTTTCGCGCTATCATCCAGTTTCATGCACGGCAAGACGAATAAACGGAAGTCGCGTGTAAAGGCGCACTCAACGAGAGTTTTGGATTACCCGTGCACGATGTCCGGATACGAGAAAGAAAGTCTTGCGGCAGAAGCCCAACTTGCTACTGATCGCAAAACAAAGCGAGGGCTAAAGCCTGCGAAGGCAAGGGTCTAAATCCTCTTCCGTTCTACTCCCGTTTGCCGTTTGTCGAAATCGGGGCATAGCACTCAAAACCTCTCCGGGTAATCTGCACAGCAAGCGTGGACGTGCATTTCAAACGATTCGCTAAAAGGCCGAGAACTCATCGTAGCCCAACTTTGTCATGATTGCTGGATACCGAGCGCAGAGCCGCTGATAGTTCTTTCTCGCCCGCCACGTGGGGCAACTTCTATCCATGAATGGATGTTTCGCAATCATCAGCCACCGCTTCACGTCGTGCATTCATACGATTAGTTTTTCCTCCGAAAAAGTGATTCCACCTCGTTCGCAGCAAGATCAACTACGCGCCGCTCGCGATGTCAGGCGGGGATTTGTTCAATGTTCATGGCAATTCCTGCATTCTGGCAATTAGGAACCGAAGTGAATCCACGCCTCTATCAGCGGTTCTGAAGGTCTGTGGACCGTCCCTCATTGTCGGTGAATGATGCTTGAATTCCGTTGGGAGGGTAGGCGGGAAATCAATAACCCGGTTCCAAACAGTGTAGGGCGTAGGGTAGTGTAGGCATTTTCCTATTGTTTCTCACGGGAGACAGACAAGAGTTTTTACTGTCATTTTGCCTACGCTGCCTACACCCTACACGCTTCCTCACTGTACGAAACCTACGAACCCCAGGTTCTGGAATCTTGGCCAGCCATTCGGCACGATGCCGCGGGGCATAGACGGTGGCACCACTACAGGGTATGGCCCAGCTGCGATACAGCGCTTTGATCCGACTCATGACGCGCGTGAGATCTTTCGTGATAGTCAGATAGCTGCGCCCCACCTTTCGGTAAGTGGTCCGAACAATCACAAAACTGAGGTGTCTCATAATTGCTTTTCTTGCAAGAGCCTGCCCTGAGGTTGTCGAAGGGGTGGGGGCGATGCTGCGTGTGCTATTTGATTTTGTTGTGGACGCCTGAGCAAACCCACTTGGCGCCGGCATTTCCGACTTCCGCCCTTCGCAAAAAAGCTAACCGCGGGGGCGGGCCCACCACAAGCGCCAACGTAAAGCGGCTTGGACCTGCAAGGCCGGCGCCAACTTCCGACAAGCCAGTTTCTGGCTAACTTCCTGTTGGACCAACCGGGAGTTATCGCATTTGTGGCGCAGCTCGAAGCGAGAGCGGTCGAGCTCGAATTCGCCGAACTGGGAGGATGTGGTCATGGGGCGAGTTGGAGGCCGATCTTCCTGATCAGAGTTTGGTAGCGAGGATCGGAGTGGAGGAAGTCGAAGCGCGGTTCGTTCTGCACCATGATGAGCCAGGGCGCGCGCGTCCGGTAGCACTCTTCGAGATACTTCATGGTTTCATCTTTGTCGCCCATGTCAGCATAGGCCTGGGCATACTCCATGGGTGAGACGTATCTGGTGCGAGCGCGGGCTTTGAGAGCATCCACAAACCACTGATTGGCGGCCTTTTCGCCGCCGCGTTCGAAGGCCCGGTCGAGGCCTTGCGCGGCATCGGTCCAGTTGGCGACTTGAAACGCTTTTTCGAGTTCCTGCTCCGCTTGCGGCGCCATACTCTTCTCCAGATAGGCGTAGGACAGCATGACGCGGGTCCAGAAATCGTTGGGCAGAACCTGGGCGCGAAGCTGGAGATCGTTGATGGCAGCATCGAACCGACGCAATTGGATGTACTCGAATCCCAATCCCCAGTTGCGGAGAAGGGGATCAAGTTCGGTAGCGCGTTTCTGCTCCTGCAGCGACTCTTCGCGGCGATTGGTGGCGACGAGCAGGTAGGAATAAAGGTGATGGGCGTCGGAGAGGCCGGCATCGAGTTCGATAGAACGCTTGAATTCTGCTTCGGCGCGGGGTACATCCCAGGCCTCGAAAAAGTACCAGGCACCGAGCGAAAGGTGTGCCTCGGGCAGGGAATCATCGAGTTCGACGGCTTTGCGGGCAGCTGCTTCGGTTTGGGCCGTTATGTCGCTGGCAGGACATTCGTTGTCGACGGCGCGGATTCCATACGCGTCGGCCAGTCCCGACCATGCGGCCGCATAATCGGGCTGAATCTGGATCGCTTTCTGGAAATATTCGAGGCTGTGAATGGCGTCGAATTGGAACCAGACATAGCGCCCGCGCAGATAGGCGTCGTGCGCCTCGGGATTGATGTAGCGGGGCGCGGGCGTGCGCGAGGTCGCGGCTTTCACTTCTTTGGCGACGGTCTGGGAAAGTTCTTCGGGGAGCGAGTAAGCCTGGTTGAGATCGCGGTCGTAGCTTTCGGCCCAAACATGCGTGTCGGTAGGTGCGTAGATCAACTGCACCGTCATGTGCACGCGGTTGGATGTGCGCTCGATGGAACCTTCAAGGATGCCATCGACGCCAAGCTCGCGCGCGATCTCGGGAAGAGGACGCTTCACTCCTTATGTATTGCATGGCCGAGGTGCGGGATATGACTCGGAGAGTTCGATTCTTGGCCAGGGCCGTGATGAGTTCATCGGTCATGCCGTCGGCGAAGTAATCCTGGTTGGCGTCGCCGGAGAGGTTGGCGAGCGGGATTACGGCCAGGGAGTGGATTTGGGTGGCGTGGGTGGAGGGAAAGAGGCGGGGTCGCAGGACGACTATGAGAGTAGCGGCGAGTAGACTGAGGGCGGCGATGGCGATGGCAGTCTTTCTCCTGGTTAGGGCACGGCGCGGCGCAGCTGTATCTCTGGTGGTTAGACTGCGGCCCGATGAGTCTGGGCCGCTGGGTGTAGGAGGCGTCCACCCCTCCATGAGTTCGGGTGTTTCAGGCCGGCCATTTTTTTCGGTTACGAATCGATAGCCTTTGCCCGATACCGTGTGGACGAAACGGGGGTTGTCCGGGTCGTCTTTCAGGGCCTGGCGGACTTTGCGGATCGCGGTGTTGATGCCGTGTTCGGTGTCGACAAAAACATCCTTGCCCCAGAGACGGTCGACGATTTCCTGGCGGGTGACGACGCTACCTTGCCGCTCCAGAAGAAGGATCAGCAGCTCCATGGGGATGCGCTCGAGGGAAATGCGCTCGCTTTTCTGGGCGCGTCCCTGCCGGCGCAACTCGAAGCTGGCGCAATCGAGCTGGAATTCAGCGAATCTGTACTGCGACTCAGACATACCGCCCCACGACTGAGGCACAAAACTATAGCATTGCCGGGGGTCGCGTGGGTAAAGGCTTTTGGGGTCAATTGGTTAGGGCTTCAGGTTTCTTCACCCAATCTTTACCTTGCCGTCCTTGTGATTTTTTGGCATCCGCGACAGGATGCGGCCCGGAGTTCGAAGAAGTTCTCATCGAGCGAACTTTTCGAACAAGAATTACAAGGAGATGATTTATGAAAACAATTTCCAAGATGTTCCGTGCGGGTCTGGGCTTCGTTTTGATCGGAGCCTTCTTGACCGCGATGGCCGCGGCCCAGTGTGGCACTCCGACGGCGAAGCTTCATAAGCAGGCCTGGCGGGTGGGCGATCCGACGGCGCTACTGACTCAAGCTGCCGACACGGTAGAGCCAATCGTGGGGATGTGGCATGTGATGTTCACTGCCGAGGGCAACAGTGAAGCACCACCGGACGGCACTCCAATCGACAATGCCATTATCGTCTGGCATGGCGATGGCACGGAGATCATGAACTCGGGGCGGCCGCCTCAGGATGGGGATTTCTGCATGGGCATTTGGAAGAAAGTCGCGCGGAACAAATACAGAGTAAATCATTTCGCCTGGGGCGGCAACGATACCACCAATGCGCCGACCGGGATTGGGAATCCAACCGGGCCGACCCGGATCATCGAAGCGGTTACTTTGTCGGCGGACGGAAACTCTTTCAGCGGCAAGTTCTCGCTGAGAGCCACCGATCCCGCAGGGAAGACGACTGCCTTCATCATCGGCACGATCACGGCGACTCGCATCACCATGCAAACGACGATCCCGGAATTGCTCTAAGAGAAAGTCTAGTTCGCGGCTCAGCGGACGAGGGGGGACGCTTCGACGCTAAATGGTTTTCGCTTCGGCGAAAACCATTTTTTCGTCAGGGTGGTTCGTGGGCCGGCGGGAGCATGGTGGGAAGTTCTTGCAGCGGTTGGGCGGGGCGAGGAGTGCAGAGGTTCTTGCCGTTCAGCAGAACGGCTAATCACCGCCTGAAAAGTGAACCAAGTTCCCAAGACAATTGATGATTACCGAGCCAACGACGCGGGCCAGAAGTCCTAGTGTTGTATCAGAAGCGACCGCAGAGGAGAAGTTGGTGGCCTCATCAGAATCTGCGGCGGTCGCTTTTGATACAACGACTTGAAGGAAGCCGCCCCGTGGTGGGTTGGACGCCGGTGGCTATGGGTTTTCAATAGCGTGGATGGGTGGCATGACGTAGGCAATGGACCGGTGTGCTTGGTGGGAGAGGAGCAGTATGGCTTGGAGACGGTGATGGAGTAGAAGCTGGTCGCGGTTGGAACAGATTCTGGGGCCAGGGAGAAGAACTTTTTTCGGCGGCAAGGCGCACGAGGGCGGATCGAGCCGAAAGACGGATCGAGGTTTGCGGTTTTGGGAAATTGGTTTCATGCGGCTACTCCGGCGAGAGAGGGCGGAGAACGGAGTTGGATCTGGGCAGGCGTAAGTCTCTCGATGACCACCATGCGGCCGCCACATTTGGGACAGAGCCAAAGTGGACTCGGTTCCCGGGCAGTAGAGGTTTCTGGTTCGGTCTGCGATGGCTGTACAGCTCCGAGTAGTTGAAGGCAAAGCGGCAGGAGGGTGGCGCGCCGCCGGTTGGCGAGGAAGCCAAAGTGGCGAATGCGGACAAAGCCTTTGGGAAAGACTACAAGCGCCCTGAGGGACTGAGCATCTCGCTTGGAATCAGCGAGGAACGGAGGGTATGGTAGCGCTACCGGGAATCGAACCCGGGTTTGAAGATTGAGAATCTTCCGTCCTAACCCCTAGACGATAGCGCCAAGAATATTGAAGTGTATGGCCTTAAGCGCCGGCCGCCACGAGTGAATCAGACTTGCTTTCCATCAATTTTACATCAGTTTGATCGGATTTCGACTCGGTTTTCCGACAGCCATGTACGCCCACTGCCTCTTGGGGGTTAGGCTTTTTTCAGCAAGCGCGAAATCCATACCAGAATTATTGCGCCAACAAATGCCACAATAATGGAGCCGATCATGCCACCTCCCGGCCAAATTCCCAGAAGCCCAAAAACCCAGCCGCCCACAATGCCGCCGAGGATTCCGAGAATTATGTCCACAATTACGCCGTATCCACCGCCCTTCATGACTTTGCCAGCCAGCCAGCCTGCGATCAGCCCAACCACGATCCACGC
>Ga0187883_10000581_pt1 | contig 22694 bp, 14 predicted proteins | sample June2016WEW_20_1_2_FD_132966 | JGI IMG/M metagenome (GOLD analysis project Ga0187883, IMG submission 132966) | Peatland microbial communities from SPRUCE experiment site at the Marcell Experimental Forest, Minnesota, USA - June2016WEW_20_10 | ecosystem: Environmental > Terrestrial > Soil >...
GCCACGCACGGCGGTTTACGTGCGGAACGTGATAGGACCGCCACTTTCTGCGATTTCTTAGAGGCGGGACACCCCGTAGCCGCCCCGGAGGGGCTCCGCGACCGCCCGGCAGGCCTCCGGCAGACCGCCCGGAAGACCGCCCGGAAGACCGCCCGGAAGACCGCCGGCAGACCTGCGGCAGACCTGCGGAACCGTCCGGCGCGCCTCCGCCGGGACTCCTGTCCTAGCGCAGGTCGCCGGTGGTCAGCCCGGCGGGCGCCTCCGGCAGCGTGACCAGGCCCATCTCTGCGGCGCTGGCCAGCAGGGGATGGCGGGGCACGACCCGGAGCGTAAAGCCGAACGGCCCCGGCCGGCCGAGCTCGGCCTTGCCCACGAAGCGGGCCACGCCGTCATCGGGTCCGCTCTCCATGGTCAGCGCGCTGACCGCCGGGTTAAGGATCTCGTCCGCGTCACCGACCCGGCCGTAGACGACCTCGACACTCACGTCGTCGGTGGACAGCCCGCCGAGGGCCACCGTGGCCCTGACCACCAGATTGCCGCCGGGGCCCTGGTCGCCGTCCTCGCCTTCCACGTGCTCGATGCGGACCCCGCCCCAGGCCCGGGTGACCCGGCGCTTCCAGGCGGCCAGCTCACGGGCGGCGGCGAACGGTTCCTGCCGGCCGGTGGCGCTGGCAGCCACCGCGCCCGCCCCGGCACCGGCCACGACACCGCCGCGGAGGGCGCGGGAGGCTTCGGCCGCCGGGATGTACAGCTCCTCCACGTACTCGCGGACCATCCGGGAGGCCTGCACCCGGGGGCCCAGGGCGCGCAGTGTGTGCCCGACCATCTCGAGCCACCGGTGGGGCAGCCCATCGGGGCCCGTGTCGTAGAACCGCGGCGCCACGGTAAGGCCGAGCAGGTCATACAGCGCGTTGGACTCGAGCTCGTCACGCCGCCCCGGGTCTCCCACGCCGTCCGCGGACGGGATGGCCCAGCCGTCGGCGCCGTCGTACCACTCGTCCCACCAGCCGTCGCGGATAGACAGGTTCAGCCCGCCGTTGAGCGCGGACTTCATGCCCGAGGTGCCGCACGCCTCCAGCGGACGCAGCGGGTTGTTCAGCCACACGTCACAGCCCTGGACCAGCGCACTGCCCATGGCCATGTCGTAATCGGGGAGGAAGACGATGCGGCGGCGCACTCGCGGGTCGTCGGCGAACTGGACCATCTGCTGGATCAGCCGCTTGCCGCCGTCGTCGGCGGGGTGCGCCTTGCCCGCGATGACCAGCTGCACCGGCCGGTCGGGATCGAGCAGCAGCGCGGTCAGCCGGGCAGGGTCGTGCAGCATCAGGGTCAGCCGCTTGTAGGAGGGCACCCGGCGGGCAAAGCCGATGGTCAGCACGCCGTCGTCGAGGACCTCGTCGGTCCAGCCCAGTTCCGCGTCGCTGGCGCCGCGCTGCTGCCAGGAGGCGCGCAGCCGCTGCCGGGCCAGCGTGACCAGCCGGGATCGCAGGGCCCGGCGGATCTCCCACAGCCGGGCCGGGGCGGTGTGCGCGACGCGATCCCAGGCGTGCCCGTCCTCGGGTAGCTGCTGAGCCACGGCGGAGTCTTCCGGCGTCCCGCTGGCCAGGTCCAGGACCTCCTGGGCCACCCAGGTAGGGGCGTGCACGCCGTTGGTGATCGAGCCGATCGGCACCTGGGCGGTGTCGAACCCGGGCCACAGGCCGGCGAACATCTCCCGGCTGACCGCGCCGTGGAGCTGGCTGACGCCGTTCACCCGCTGGGCCAGCCGCATGCCCATGACGGCCATGTTGAACACGGACGGGTCGCCGCCGGGGAACGTCTCCGCGCCCAGGGCCAGCACCCGGTCGATGGGCAGGGCCGGGTCGGCGGCGGGCCCTGTGAAGTGCCGCTCGAGCAGGTCCCGGCTGAACCTGTCGATCCCGGCCGGCACCGGGGTGTGCGTGGTGAACACGGTGCCGGCCCGGCACAGCTCGATTGCTTCCTCAAAGCTGAGGCCCTGCTCGGCGTACTCGCGGATCCGTTCGAGGCCGAGGAAGCCGGCGTGTCCCTCGTTGGTGTGGAAGACTTCCGGCTCGGCGTGCCCGGTGACCGCGCAGAACGCACGGAGCGCGCGGACTCCCCCCATGCCCAGCAGCAGCTCCTGGCGCAGCCGGTGGTCGCCGCCGCCGCCGTAGAGCCGGTCGGTGACCTCGCGGAGCGTGGGCTCGTTTTCTTCCACGTAGGAGTCGAGCAGGAGCAGCGGCACCCGGCCGACCTGGGCCACCCAGATCTGCGCGGACAGCAGCTTGCCCTCGGCCAGCGCCACGCTGACCCGCACGGCGGTCCCGTCCGGAGCGCGGAGCAGGGTCAGGGGCAGCCCGTTCGGGTCGCCGGCCGGGTAGCGCTCCATCTGCCAGCCCTCGGGCGACAGGGACTGGGTGAAGTACCCGTGCCGGTACAGCAGGCCCACCCCGATGAGCGGCACCCCGAGGTCGCTGCCGGCCTTGAGATGATCACCGGCCAGGATGCCCAGGCCGCCCGAATACTGCGGCAGGGCCTGGGTGATCCCGTACTCCGGCGAGAAGTAGGCGATCGCGGCGGGCGGGCCGGCCGGGCCGCTGCCCCCGTCCGCGTGCAGCTGGTACCACCGCGGCTCGGTCAGGTACTGGTCCAGGTCACGGGCCGCGTCATCGAGCCTGCGCAGGAACGCCGGGTCGTGGCCCAGGCTCTCGAGCTGGGCCGGCGGCACCTCGCCGAGCAGGGCAACCGGGTCGTGGCCGGACGCGTTCCAGCCCGCCGGGTCGATCGCCGCGAACAGGTCCCGGGTCTCGGCATGCCAGGACCAGCGGAGGTTGAGCGTGAGGTCGCGCAGCGGCGCGAGCGGCTCCGGCAGCGCGGCACGGACGGTAAAGCGGCGGATGGCTCTCACGGGCAGTGACCCTAATCGCCCCGAGTTGATGCCGCGAACCGGGCCCGGGAGTTAGGCCGGCCGGGCGGCGGCGCGGGACCGCTTCCGGCGCCGGCGGAACGGTGCCCGTGCGGGTCCCGGGTAAACGCGGTCAACAGCGGGCGTCCCCCCTCGCGCATCACCTGGATGAGTAGGTAGCGTCAAGGGGTGATAGGACGCATCCCCATCCTGGACGTCGAGCCCGTCCTGGAGTGCGGGCGCCGCCCCGCTAAAGCGGTAACGGGAGAAACCTTCGAGGTCAGCGCCACCGTGTTCCGGGAGGGGCACGAGATGCTCGGCGCCGGAGTCGTGCTGCGCGGGCCCGGAGGGCAGCGGTCCCCGCTGACCCCCATGCATGAGCTCGCCCCGGGGACCGACCGCTACGGCGCGGAAGTGACCGTTACCGCCGAGGGGCCCTGGCATTTCCAGGTGGAGGCGTGGGGCGATCCCATCGCGCACTGGCGGCACGACGCGGCGATCAAGGTGCCGCGCGGCCTGGAGAGCGAGCTCATGCTGTCCGAGGGCGCGCTCCTGTTCGAGCGGGCAGCCCGGGGAGTGCGGGGCACCGCCCGGCCCGGCCAGGCTGCCCTGGCCGGGGAGCGCTGGGCGAACGCCGCGCAGGCGGCCCAGTCCGCCCGGGCCGCCCGGGCCGCGCTGCGGCAGGTCGCGGCCCAGCTGCGGGACCGGGCGCTGCCGCCGTGGGACCGGCTGGCCGCCGCCTCGGTCCCGGAGGTGCTGGCCATCCTGGCCCAGTACCCGATGCGCGACCTGGTTACCCGGTCGGCGCGGTACCCGGTGATCGTGCACCGGCAGCGCGCGCTGTACGGGGCGTGGTATGAGTTCTTCCCCCGCTCGGAGGGCGTCGAGATCGACCCGATGGGCTACCGGGAGCCGCGCAGCGGGACGTTCCGCAGCGCCGCCCGGCGCCTGGATGCCGTCGCGGACATGGGTTTCGACGTGGTCTACCTGCCGCCGATCCACCCGATCGGCACCACGGCGCGCAAGGGCGCCAACAACGTCCTGCAGGCCGCCCCCGGCGATCCGGGCTCGCCGTGGGCCGTCGGCGGCCCCGAGGGGGGCCATGACGCGGTCCATCCCGATCTGGGCACGCTCGCGGACTTCGACGCGTTCGTCGGCCGCACCCGGGAGCTGGGCATGGAGGTCGCGCTCGACCTGGCCCTGCAGACCTCACCGGATCACCCCTGGGTGACCGAGCACCCGGAATGGTTCACCAAACGGGCCGACGGGCGAATCGCTTACGCGGAGAACCCGCCCAAGAAATACCAGGACATCTATCCGGTCAACTTCGATCACGACCCCGGCGGCATCTACGCGGAGGTGCTCCGGATCGTCCGGCACTGGATGGCGCACGGAGTGCGGATCTTCCGGGTGGACAACCCGCACACCAAGCCGCTGAGCTTCTGGGAGCGGTTCCTCGCGGAGATCGCCAGTACCGACCCTGACGTGCTGTTCCTCGCGGAGGCGTTCACCCGGCCGGCCATGATGGCGGCGCTGGCCAAAATCGGATTCCACCAGTCCTACACCTACTTCACCTGGCGTAACAGCGCGGCTGAACTCAGCGATTACCTACGTGAGCTGTCTGGGCCCGCCGCGGCCTACATGCGGCCGAACTTCTTCACCAACACACCGGACATCCTCCATGAGTACCTGCAGCATGGCGGGCCCCCCGCGTTCAAGATCCGTGCCGTGCTGGCCGCGATGCTGTCGCCGTCGTGGGGCATCTACTCCGGATACGAGCTGTGCGAGGGCACCCCGGTCCGGCCGGGCAGCGAGGAATACCTGGACTCGGAGAAGTACCAGTACCGCCCGCGGGACTGGGAGCAGGCACAGCAGGGCCCCGCCGGCATAGCGCCGTATATCGCCCGGCTCAACGCGATCCGAAAAGCGCATCCCGCGTTGCACTGGTTGCGTAATCTACGCTTTCATCACGTCGACCAGCCGGAGCTGATCTGCTTCTCCAAGCGCGATCCGCAGGAGGAGGACACGGTCCTGGTTATCGTGAACCTTGACCCGCATCAGCCCCGGGAGGCGACCGTCTGGCTCGACCTGCCCGCGCTTGGCCTGGAAAGCAACGCCGACTTCGTGATCACCGACGAGCTTTCCGGCCAGACGTTCCGGTGGGGCCGGGCCAATTACGTCCACCTCGACCCGGGATACGAACCAGCTCACATCTTCCAGGTAAAGACGTCCCCCTCGACCTCAGCCTGAAAGATACCGAGACACCCGCAGGAGCCCTCCGTGGTTACAGAGCCCGTGCCGGGGCGCCCCGACACTCCCGGCCTCCCTCTCCCAGAGCACCTGCCCAGCTTCGCCACGCCTCCCGGCGAGCCCATCCCTGACTCGTTCTCCTTTGACCGGCCCCGTGACCCGCAGTGGTACAAAAGGGCTGTTTTCTACGAAGTCCTGATCCGCGGGTTCCACGACTCCAACGGTGACGGCACCGGGGATCTGCGCGGCCTTACCGGACGGCTCGACTATCTCCAGTGGCTGGGCGTGGACTGCATCTGGCTGCTGCCGATCTACGCCTCACCGCTGCGCGACGGCGGGTACGACATCTCGGACTTCACTTCCGTTTTGCCGGATTTCGGCAATATCGGGGATTTTGTCGAGTTGGTGGACGGCGCGCATGAACGCGGCATGAGGGTCATCGCCGACCTCGTGATGAATCACACCAGCGATGCGCACCCGTGGTTCCAGGCCTCCCGCACCGACCCGGAAGGGCCGTTCGGGGATTTCTACGTGTGGTCGGACGCCGATGACCGGTTCCCGGAGGCGCGGGTCATCTTCGTCGACGCCGAGCACTCGAACTGGACCTACGACACAGTGCGCGGCCAGTACTACTGGCACCGTTTCTTCGCCCACCAGCCCGACCTGAACTACGAGAACCCGAGAGTTCAGGACGCGATGCTGGAGGTGCTGCGGTTCTGGCTCGACCTCGGGATCGACGGGTTCCGGCTGGACGCCGTCCCCTACCTGTACGAGCGGGAGGGGACCAACTGCGAGAACCTCAAGGAGACGCACGAGTACCTGAAGCGTGTCCGGACCGAGGTGGACCGGCTGTACCCGGACCGGGTCCTGCTGGCCGAGGCGAACCAGTGGCCCGCCGACGTGGTGGAGTACTTCGGCGACACGGAAACGGGCGGGGACGAATGCCACATGGCGTTCCATTTCCCGCTGATGCCGCGGATCTTCATGGCCGTCCGCCGTGAGCAGCGGTACCCCATCTCGGAGATCCTGGCCCAGACGCCGCCGATCCCGTCCACCTGCCAGTGGGGGATCTTCCTGCGCAACCATGACGAGCTGACGCTCGAGATGGTCACCGACGATGAGCGCGACTACATGTACGCGGAATACGCCAAGGACCCGCGGATGAAGGCGAACATCGGGATCCGGCGGCGGCTGGCGCCGCTGCTCGACAACGACCGCAACCAGCTGGAGCTGTTCACCGCGCTGCTGCTGTCGCTGCCCGGGTCGCCGGTGCTGTACTACGGCGACGAGATCGGCATGGGCGACAACATCTGGCTCGGTGACCGGGACGGCGTCCGGACCCCGATGCAGTGGACCCCGGACCGCAACGCGGGCTTCTCCACCTGCGACCCGGGCCGGCTGTACCTGCCGATGCTGATGGACCCCATCTACGGCTACCAGGCGCTGAACGTGGAAGCCCAGCAGAAGAGCTCCGGGTCGTTCCTGCACTGGACGAAGCGGATGATCGAGATCCGCAAACGTCACGCGGTCTTCGGCCTGGGCGACTACGAGGAGCTGAGTTCCTCCAATCCGAGCGTGCTCGCGTTCGTGCGCGAGCACACGGAGAGTGATCATAAGGACGGGGTAGACAGCGCGGATCGTATACTGTGTGTTAATAATCTTTCCCGGTTCCCGCAGCCAGTGGAGCTGGACCTAAGACGGTTCAAGGGAGTGACCCCGGTCGAGTGCATGGGGGGCGTCACCTTTCCCCCCATCGGGGACCTGAGCTACCTGCTTACCCTTCCCGGGCACGGTTTCTACTGGTTCCAGCTCCCGGAGCCCCGGGGTGAGCACTCGCAGTGACGGCGTGGGCTACCCCGGTGAGCCCCTGGGTAACCCCCGCCGGGCTCGCCCGCGTTCGGTGCGGAATCTGGCGAGATGATGAATGCTGTGATGCTGCATGATCCCTGGGGACGGGGTAGACCGGAAATATGACATTTGAGGAAACGCTGGCGGAGTGGATGCCGAGTCAGCGCTGGTTCGCTGGCAAGGGCGCCAGGATCCTCGACCTGGCCATCGTGACCGACACCGAGCTGGTCGGCGGCGACCCCGGGCTGCACCACCTCATCGTGACGGTCTCGCAGGGCAGCGCAATCCCCCAGGGGGGCGCGATCCCCCGGGGCAGCGCGATCCTCCCGGGCAGCGCAATCCCCCGGGGCAGCGCAATCCTCCCGGGCAGCGCGATCCTCCCGGGCAGCACAATCTCCCGGGGCAGCACGTTCTCCCCGGGCAGCACGTTCTCCCCGGGCAGCACGTTCTCCCCGGGCAGCACGTTCTCCCGGAACAGCACGGTTGCCCAGAACAGCACGGTGGACTCCTACCAGCTGTTCCTCGGCCTCCGCGAGGAACTTCCCGGCCACCTGCAGCACGTCATGGTCGGGGTGGCCGACGACGGCCGGATCGCCTACGACGCGCTGCACGACCCGGAGCTGACCCGGCTGCTGCTCCAGGCCATCGCCGACGGCGGCCGGGCCGGGCCGCTGTGCTTCGCGCACGAGCCGGGTGCCGAGATTGACACCAGCCTGGAGAGCCTGGTGCTGACCGGCGAGCAGAGCAACACGAGCATGATGTTCGGCGAGGCGACCATCCTCAAGGTGTTCCGCCGGCCCTCCCCTGGCCCCAACCCGGACCTGGAGGTGCCCCGGGCGCTGGCCATGCGGGGCTCCACGCACGTCGCGGAGCCGCTGGGCTGGATCGAGACCCGGCTGGACGGGGCCTCGGTCATCCTCGGCATCCTGTCCCGCTACCTGCGCGCCGCGTCGGACGGCTGGTCACTGGCCGCGACCAGCGTGCGCGATCTCTACGCGGCCGAGGGCCGGATCAGCGCGGCTGAGGCAGGCGGTGACTTCGCGGGCGAGGCGTACCGGCTCGGCGAGGCCACCGCCGAGGTGCACCGGGACCTGGCCCGGGGCTTCGGCGCCGACGAGCTGCCGCCCGAGGCCATCAGCGCGCTGGCCGACGAGATGTTCACCCGGCTCGACGTGGCCCTGGCCACCGTGCCGGAGCTGGGCCGCCACGCCGACGTTCTCGGGGCCGCGTTCGCCGACCTGGCCAAGCTGGACACCTCGCTGAGCGTCCAGCGGGTGCACGGCGACTACCACCTGGGGCAGGTGATGCGGACCCAGACGGGCTGGGTGCTGCTCGACTTCGAGGGCGAGCCCGCTACCCCGCTGGCCCAGCGCCGGGCGCTGGCCACCGCGCTGCGCGACGTGGCCGGCATGATGCGCTCGTTCGACTACGCGGCCCGCCACCAGCTGCTGGCCCGCCCCGACGGGGACCGTCTGCACGATTCGGCCCTCGAGTGGGTCCGCCGCAACTCCGACGCGTTCTGCACCGGGTACGCTGCCGCCGGGGGAATCGATCCGGGCACGCACGCCATCCTGCTGCGCGCCCTCGTCCTGGATAAGGCGGTCTACGAGGTGATGTACGAGGCCAGGAACCGGCCCGGCTGGCTGTCTATCCCGCTCGGCTCCATCGCTGACGCATGAGCATGGTGAGCCAGCAGAACCAGGCCGGGATCAGCCTGGGCGAAATCGACCGCGTGATCGCGGGGACCCACCACGACCCGCACTCGATCCTCGGCGCCCACCCCGGGCCCGACGGGATCGTCGTGCGGGTGCTGCGGCCGCTGGCCAAGTCGGTGACGGTCGTGCTGCCCGACGGGCAGCGGTTCCCGGCCGAGCACGTGCACGAGGGCGTGTTCGTAGCCACGCTCCCGGTAGGCCAGACGCCCGACTACCGGGTCGCGATCACCTACGCCGACGGCAGCGGCGGCAGTCTGCCCGAGACCATCGCCGACGACCCGTACCGCTTCCTGCCCACCCTGGGCGAGGTGGACCTGCACCTGATCGGCGAGGGCCGGCACGAGAACCTGTGGCAGGTGCTCGGCGCGCACGTCAGGCACTACGGCCCGGTGACCGGGGCGGCGTTCGCGGTCTGGGCGCCCAACGCCCGCGGCGTGCGGGTCATCGGTGACTTCAACCACTGGGACGGCCGCGGGCACCCGATGCGGTCCCTGGGCGGCACGGGGGTCTGGGAGCTGTTCCTGCCCGACGTGGGCGACGGGACCCACTACAAGTTCGACGTATGCGGGCCGGACGGCCAGTGGCGGCGCAAGGCCGACCCGATGGCCAACCTGGCCGAGCGGCCGCCCGCGACCGCGTCGGTCATCTACACCTCGCGATACGAGTGGAACGACGCCGAGTGGCTGGCGGTCCGGGGCCGCAGCCAGCAGGTCCGCGAGCCGGTCAGCGTCTACGAGGTGCACCTGGGGTCGTGGCGGCCCGGCCTGACCTACGTCCAGCTCGCCGACCAGCTGACCGAGTACGTGACCGGCATGGGCTTCACCCACGTGGAGTTCCTGCCGGTGGCCGAGCACCCGTTCGGCGGGTCCTGGGGTTACCAGGTCACCTCCTACTTCGCGCCGACGGCCCGGTTCGGCACCCCGGACGAGTTCCGCTACCTGGTGGACCGGCTGCACCAGGCCGGGATCGGCGTGATCCTCGACTGGGTGCCCGCGCACTTCCCGCGCGACGAGTGGGCGCTGGCCCGGTTCGACGGCACCCCGCTGTACGAGCACCCTGACCCGCGCCGCGGTGAGCACCCGGACTGGGGCACGCTCATCTTCAACTACGGCCGGAACGAGGTCCGCAACTTCCTCGTGGCCAACGCCCTGTACTGGCTGGAGGAGTTCCACGCCGACGGGCTGCGGGTGGATGCCGTGGCGTCCATGCTCTACCTGGATTACTCGCGGAAGGCCGGCGAGTGGGTCCCGAACGCCCAGGGCGGCCGGGAGAACACCGACGCGGTGGCCTTGATCCAGGAGGTCAACTCGACCTCCTACCGCCGGGTTCCCGGGGTCATGATGATCGCCGAGGAGTCCACCGCCTGGCCGGGCGTGACCAGGCCGGTGCATCTGGGCGGGCTGGGCTTCGGCTTCAAGTGGAACCTGGGCTGGATGCACGACACGCTCAGCTACATGTCGCTGGACCCGGTCTACCGGCAGTACCACCACAACGAGATCACGTTCTCGCTGATGTACGCCTTCAGCGAGAACTTCGTGCTGCCCCTGTCGCATGACGAGGTCGTGCACGGCAAGGGTTCGCTGCTCGCCAAGATGCCCGGCGACGAGTGGAACCGCTTCGCGGGGCTGCGGGCCATGCTGGCCTACATGTGGGCGCACCCGGGCAAGCAGTTGCTGTTCATGGGGTCAGAGTTCGGCCAGGGCACCGAGTGGTCGGCCGAGCGGGGCCTGGACTGGTGGATGCTCAACTACCCGGGCCACGCCGGCGTCCGCAAGCTGACCGGCGACATGAACCGGGCCTACCGCGGCTCCCCGGCCATGTGGGCGCAGGACAGCACGCCGGCCGGGTTCAGCTGGATCGACGCGAACGACGCGGCGGGGAACGTGCTGTCGTTCCTGCGGCTGGCCGGGCCTCGCCCCCAGGACGACCCGGGCGGCCCGGGCGGCCCGGGCGGCCCTCGTGTGCTCGCCTGCGTGGCGAACTTCTCCGGCGGCCCGCACTCGGCGTACCGGCTCGGGCTGCCGCAGGCAGGACGCTGGCGGGAACTGCTCAACACCGACGCCGCGGACTACGGCGGCAGCGGGGTGGGCAACCTGGGCGTCATCGAGGCCGTCCCCCAGCCGTGGCACGGGCAGCCCGCGTCCGCCGTGCTCACCCTGCCTCCGCTCGGCGTCCTCTGGCTGGTCCCGGACTAAAAGGCAAAATTCTCCGCAACGAAAACCGTCCCGGGCCGGTCACCCCGCCCCAGAGTCACGCTGGCCCCTCGCGTCCACGTTTCCCCCGTACCGTACCGTGCGCCGAACCGGACAAAACACCCGCGAAAAGCGCACCGTCCGCGGGAAACGTGGACGCTGGCGGAGAAACCTGAACTTAGTCATAGGCGGTGAGGCCGAGTTTGACGGCCAGCGCGATGCCGCCCAGGCCGATCACCACGCGGAGCACCCGGGCCGGCAGGTGGCGGACCAGGACGGGCCCGATCCGGCCGCCGATGAGGAAGCCCGCCGCCAGCGGCAGCACCGCGGCCCAGCGCACCGGGCCGAACAGCGCGAACGCCACCGCCGCGACGGCGTTGGCCAGCCCCGACACCACGTTCTTCAGCGCGTTCGTCCGCGCCAGCGGCTCGGTGAGCATCGTGGTCAGCACCACGAGCAGCAGGATGCCGCCGGCCGCGCCGAAGTAGCCGACGTAGATCGCCACGCAGAACAGCGCGGCGATCAGCAAAGGGTTGCGTTCCCGGTCGGCGTGCCCGGTTTCGGTGTCCGGGCGGGCCGCCTGCAGCAGGAGCAGCAGCGAGGCCGCCCCGATCAGGATCGGCGCCGCGGCCTCGAACGTCCGGGCCGGGGTGAGCAGCAGCAGCGCGGCGCCGGCCGCGCCGCCCAGCGCGGTGACCAGCCCCAGCCGGCGGATCCGGCCGCCCTGGCCGGCCAGTTCCGGTCGTGAGCCCGCGGCCGCGCCCACCCCGGTGAACAGCAGCGACACCGTGTTGGTCACGTTCGCCGACAGCGGCGGCAGGCCGAGCGCGAGCAGCACCGGGTAGGACACCACGGACGCCAGGCTCGCGACGGTGCTGACGATGCCCGCCGCTATCCCCGTGACCAGCAGCAGGAGCAGATCGGCGACGGTCACCCCCCGACCAAAGCACATTCCGCCCGGACTCGGGCCGTGACGTCGCCCACAACGGGGCGTCCCGGTACGGTCGGAGGACCACGACAGAGGGTAGTGAGGACCTATGAGCAACGCCCTTCCGGTACCGCCCTCCGCGGTACGCACCGCGTACCACGAGGAACTGAACGAGGGCCAGCGCAGCGCCCTGCTCAGCTGGCTGTCGTTCACCGGCACGTTCGCGGTCGTGCGTGGGATCACCTACAGCATCCGGGCGGGCCGGGGGCCGTTCCGCAACCTCAGCGCGGGCGGCGAGCACCTGCACCACTACCTGTGGGGCATCGGCATGCTGGCCGGGGTCGGGGCGATCGCCGTGCGCGGTGAGGACCGGCACCGGCGGCATCCGGCCGTGGCCGTCAGTTACGGCGTGGCCCTGGCCCTCATCGTGGACGAGTTCGCGCTGCTGCTGGACCTGAAGGACGTGTACTGGGCCCGGCAGGGGCGGATCTCGGTGGACCTGGGGGTGGGCGGCTCGGCGGTGGCCGGGTCCTACCTCGCGGCCCGGCCGGTGCTGCGACGGCTGGCCCGCGACCGGGCCGGAGAACGGGCCGGGGACCGCGCCGATGGCCCGGCTCCTGACCCGGCCGGGGACGCCGGCCACGCGACCGCCCAGCCGGCCTAGCGGCGCTGGGAACCAGCCCCCCAGCCCCTAGCCCTCCCAGCCCCTAGCCCCACCAGCCGCTAGCCCCACCAGCCACCAGCCCCGCCAGCCCCGCCAGCCCCGAATATCACAGCTGCCCCATAGGCCCCAGGAGATTACAGCTGCCCCATGAGCCAGCGGGGGCCGGTCACGGCCGCACCGGCGGCCTCAGCCCGGCGGCGCAGTTCCCGGTCGGCGGTGACCACCAGCCGCCGCCCGGGAGTCTTGGCGGCCAGCTCGGCGATGGTGTCGTCGCCGGATCCGGGCGCGGCGGTCACGCGGACCCCGTCGGCCTCACGCAGCGCGGGCACCGCCGCCCGGGCCTGCCCCTCGACCACCAGGATGTACTCGGGGAACCAGCGGTCGAGGCCGCCGGCGGCTAGTTCCGCGGGCAGCGCCGCGACGCCCCGCGCGGACAGCGCGGCGAGCTCCCCGTACAGCCGGGCCGCCGCCCCGGCGCGGTCCCGCCACCAGCCGTCGGCCCGGGAGCCCATCACGTTGGCGCCGTCCACGATCACGGTCACCGGCTCCATGGCCTCGCGGATGACCGGCCAGGTCTCGGCGAACCCGGGATGCAGCGGCAGCGACTCGACCCGGTCCTCGGGCACCCAGGCCACCTCGGGCGCCTCCCGGCTGGCCGGGTAGACGGCGAACTCGCCACCGGTGTCCGCGATCAGCGTCTGGTAGGACCAGCCCCCATGGTCGTCGTCGAGCAGGCCGTGGATCCGGACCGCCTCCGGCGGGACCGCGCATTCCTCGGCCGCCTCGCGCAGGGCGGCCCCGGCCGCGCTCTCGTGGCTGTCCCGGGCGCCGCCGGGCGGCCCCCAGGTGCCCGGGTGCTGCGTCCAGCTGGCCCGGTGGATCAGCAGCACGCTGGTCTGGCCGTCCGGGCCCGCAGCGCTAACCAGCAGACCGGCCGCGCCGTACTTCCCCCAGTGGCGGTGGCCCTGGGCGCACACCACCCACCCATTACCGTCGCCATCGGCCATTGACGTCCCTTCCGGCCATCCCGACCGACGATAGCGCAGGCCATCCAGCCTGGTCGGGGCAGCCTGTGTTAGCCCGGGGGACGACCCCCCGGACCCCCCGAGCCAACCGGCTCGGCGAGGACACGCCTATGGCGCGCCTCCCCTCCCGGCGAGCGGGGGGACGACCCCCCGGACCCCCCGAGCCAACCAGCTCGGCGAGGACACGCCTACGGCGCGCCTCCCCTCCCCGCGAGCGGGGGGACGACCCCCCGGATAACGGGGCCGGGACGGCGGGGGCGCGGCCGCCCCGTAAGCTGCTGGCATGGTGACTTCGATGCTTACCGACCGGATCACCAGGTTCCGCCAGCGCCGGACGGCGCCGCTGATCCTCGAGCTGGACCTGACCGAGGGGATCGCCGAGGAACCCCCGTCGGACCCGATCTCGGCGCTCACCACGATGCGCCGGCCCCGGCTGGCCGACGTCCTGGACGGGCTGCGCCGGGCCCGGTCCGACGACCGGGTCAGGGCGCTGGTGGTCAAGGTCGGCGGCCGGCCGATCGGGCTGGCCCAGGTGCAGGAGCTGCACGCCGCGATGCGCGACTTCGGCGGCTCCGGCAAGCTCACCGTGGCCTGGGCGGAGACGTTCGGTGACTTCAGCCCCGGCAACGTGCCCTACTACCTGGCCACCGCCTTCGACCGGATCTACCTGCAGCCGTCCGGCGATCTCGGGCTGACCGGGATCAGCGTGCAGAACTGGTTCTACCGCGGCGCGCTCGACAAGCTGGGCGTGGAGGTCGAGGTCGGTGCCCGGGGCGAGTACAAGAGCGCGGCGGAGCGGCTGACCGAGCGCGGGTTCTCCCCGCCGGCCCGGGAAGCGCTGCACCGGGTAGCCGCCTCGATCGTGGAGCAGCTGACCGAGGCGATCGCGCAGCGCCTGGAGATCTCGCCGGGTGACGCCCGGGCGCTGATCGACCGTGGCCCGTTCATAGCGGGCGAGGCGCTGGACACCCGCCTGGTGGACGCGCTCGGCTACCGCGACGAGGTCTACGCGGCGGTCCGCCAGGAGGCCGGCCCGGACGCGTACCTGCTGTACCTGGGGCGCTACCAGCGGGCCCGGACGCTGGCCGAGCGGGCCAGGAAGCTGCCCGGTACGGCCGAGGACGCCGTCGCGCTGATCTACGCGACCGGGCCGATCCGGCGAGGTCGCACTGCCCACAGCCCGCTGGGCGGCACCTCGATGGGCTCGGACACGATGAGCGGCGCGCTGCGCGGCGCGGTGGCCGACCACCGGGTCAGGGCGATCGTGCTGCGGGTGAACAGCCCGGGCGGCTCGTACGTGGCGTCAGACACCATCTGGCGGGAGGTGGTCAGGGCCCGGCAGTCGGGCAAACCGGTGGTGGTGTCGATGAGCGAGGTCGCCGCGTCCGGCGGGTACTTCATCGCCATGGCCGCCGACACCATCGTCGCCCAGCCCGGCACGATCACCGGCTCTATCGGGGTGATCAGCGCCAAGCCCGTGCTGGGGCAGGCGCTGGACCGGGCCGGGGTGAGCACCGACTCGGTGACCGAGGGCGCCCACGCGGACATGTTCACCACGACGCGGCCCTACAGCGACGAGGAATGGGAAAAGATCAACAGCTGGCTGGACCGGATCTACGCCGACTTCACCGGCAAGGTGGCCGAGGGGCGCGGGATGACCCAGGACCAGGTGCACGAGATCGCCCGGGGCCGGGTGTGGACCGGCGCGGACGCCGCCGGGATCGGCCTGGTGGACCAGCTCGGCGGCCTGGGCACCGCGATGGCCGTGGCCCGGCAGAAGGCCTCGCTCCCGGAGGCCGCCGCGGTGCGTCTGTACCCGCGGACCCATCCGCTGGAGCGGTTGCGGCCACCGGATTCCAGTGAGGCGCGCCCGGCCGCCGCCACCGGGATCCGGGGCTTGTTCGCGGAGAACTGGGGCCCTGTGTCGGGGCTGGCCGCCGCCGTGGGCCTGTCCCCGCAGGGGCCGCTGATGCTGCCCGGCCGCTGGGTGATCCAGTGACGCGCGGACCGGAAACACCCGCGGGTCCAGTCACACGGGGCGGTCCAGTCACACGGGGCGGTCCAGTCACACGGGGCGGTCCAGTCACACGGGCCCGCGGTGACGGCTACTGACTCCGGGTCCGGGCTGGCTTCGGCCCTGTCCGTCTTCGCCAGCGGGGTCACGCTCGTCACCGTGGCCGACGGCCGCGACGACGTGGGCACTACGGTCAGCGCGTTCTGCCCGGTGTCCCTGGACCCGCCGCTCGTGCTGGTCTCGCTGATCGCCGGTTCCTACCCCGCCGAACTGCTCGGGCGGGCGGACCTGTTCGCGGTGACGATCCTGGCCGCGGGGCAACGGGCGCTGGCCGGCCGGTTCGCCGCCGCGGGACGGCCCGGGGCGCGGCTGATGCTGGACGGCGTGCCGCACCGGCGTGGCCCGCTCTCCGGCGCACTGATCCCGGACGGGGGGCTGGCCGCACTGGAGTGCCAGGTCACCCGGCGCCAGCCCGCCGGCGACCACCTCCTGGTCACCGCGTCCGTATCGCAGGTCCCCTACCTGGCCGAATCGGGCGAGCCGCTGATCCGGTTCGCGGGCCGCTACCTCGCGCCGGGCCGCGGCTAATCGCCGGATCCGCGGGCGGTTAGCCGTGGCTCGCCGGGTGCAGGAGGCCCAGCCCGCTTCCGGGGCGGTGTGTCACGCGCCCTATGCTGAGCCCGGCTCAGCGTTGAGAGGCACAACCATGGCAGGCAACGAGTGGCAGGACGCCGCTCCCGACCCGGGCATACCACCAATCCGGATCGACACCAGCGTGGCGCACATCGCCCGCGTGCAGGACTACTGGCTGGGCGGCCGGGACAACTTCGCCGCCGATCGCCACGCGGGTGATGAGGCCGTCGCCACCTTCCCGGGCCTGGTCGCGTCGGTCCGCTCGACCAGGGCCTTCCTGGCCCGGACGGTGCGTTTCCTGACCGCCGAGGAGGGGGTCAGGCAGTTCCTGGACATCGGCACCGGCATTCCCACCGCCGGCAACACCCACGAGGTGGCGCAGGCGATCGCCTCCGATGCGCTCGTGGTCTACATGGACAACGACCCGGTCGTGTTCACCCACTCCCGGGGCCTGCTGTCCAGCGGCCCGCACGGCAGCACCGCGTACCTCAACACCGACCTGCGCGACACCGGGAAGGTGCTGGCCGAGGCGGCCCGGATGCTGGACCTCACCCAGCCGGTCGCGCTGGTGCTCATGTCGGTGCTGCAGTTCATCCCGGACGCCGAGGACCCGTGGAAGATCGTCGCCACGCTGCTCGACGCCCTGGCGCCGGGCAGCTTCCTGGTGGTCTCCCACCCCGCCAACGACATCGAGGCCCGGGTCATGGCCATCATGGCGGCCCGGCTCACCCAGCTGACGGCGGAGCAGGTGACGCTGCGCAGCCAGGCGGACGCGGAACGCTTCTTCACGGGGCTGCGGCTGGTGCCGCCCGGGATCGTCCGGGTGCCCGAGTGGCGGCCTGACTCGGCCGAGGCGGCGGGCCGGGTGGGCACCATGTGGGGCGGCGTCGGCCAGAAGTGATCTGCGGCGCCGCCAGAAGTAATACTGCGGCGTCGCCAGAAGTGAAACCCCCGGTCTGTGCACAGAGGCTGTGGACGGGTGGTGGACAGACCCGGTGGCGCAGGGGAAACAACAGGGGACACGGTGGATTGCCTGTGGACGGCGAAATAATCCTCAAATAGCGCTCAGGCAGCCCTTGTGCGGGTGGTCAGAGGCCGGTAAGACTGCACCCACTACTGAAGACGGGCCAGCCGGGGGCAGCCCCCGGGCGCGGCAGGAGCCGGAAGCCGGCGCCTGCGGCGGGTACCAGTGATCGGTGGTGGGCCGGGCCGCACAAGGAAGCCGGGGGTTGGGCTGCCAGCCCCGCAGGCTGGCCGGTACAGCCGGGTAACGCGAGGCCCCTCCATCTCATACATGGAGGGGCCTCGTCGTATTGTGCCCGACATTGACAGTGTTCCCCGGCACCGACACACCGGAACGAGCCCGGCCCCGTCACCTGGGCGCGTTAGACCGCGGCACCCTCGGCGGAGGCACCCTCGGCGAAGGCACCCTCGGGCTGAGCGGGTCCGGCCTGGGCCGCTGGCGGCGGGGCGGGCCGCCGGCGCATGGCGGCCAGCACGATCACGGCGCCCGTCAGGCCGAGCGCCCCGGCGAGCAGGAACGCCGCGTTGAGCCCGGCGGCCGAGGCCGCGTGCACGACCTGGTCCGCCGCGGCCCGCTGCCCAGCGGGCACGCTGGCCAGCAGCCGCCGGGCCTGGCCCCCGGTGACGGCCTGGACCACGCCCGGGTGGCCGCCCCGGTGCGCCACCACTTGGGCCACCCGGGCCGAGAACACGCTGCCGAGCAGCGCGATCCCGAACGCGTAGCCGAGCTGGCGCATCGTGTTGACCGCGCCGGCCGCCATGCCACCGCTGCGCACCGGCACCGTCGACATGGCGCTGGACACCAGCGTCGGCGTGGCCAGGCCCACCCCGACCCCGGCCACGATCAGGCCCGGTACCAGGTGCGTCCAGCCCGACCGCGGTCCCAGGCCGGCCTGGAGCAGGGCGCCCGCCCCGACTAGCGCCATCCCGCCGCCGATGACCCACCGCGGGTTCCAGGCGTGCAGGAAGCGGCCGATAGCCGCGCTGACCGCGAAGCCGGACAGGGACATGGGCGCCGCACCGGCCAGTCCCGCCTCGACCGGGCTCAGCCCGAGCACGGTCTGCAGCCACAGCGAGCTGTAGGCCAGGTAGGCGAACGCCGCGGCGTTGAGCAGCAGCGCGGCGATCATGACCGCGGCGAAGGCAGGCCGGCGCAGCAGGGCGATCTGCAGCAGCGGCTGGCGGGCCCGGCGCTCGATCAGGACGAAGACCACGAAGGCAGCCAGACCGGCCGCGATCAGGCCCACGGTCTGCCCTGCCGTCCAGCCCACGCTGGATGCACGGACCAGGCCGACCGTCGTCGCCGCGGCACCGGCCGTGAAGGCGAGCACGCCCGCCAGGTCGAACCGGGCCGTGGCCTGCCCGCGATCCGCCCCGAACGCGGCCAGGGTGAGGGCGATGGCCGCCACGGTGACCGGCAGGTTGACGAAGAAGATCCACCGCCAGGACAGTTCCTCGGTGATCAGCCCGCCCAGGATCGGCCCGACCGCGGCCGAGCCGCCGGCCACTGCGCCCCAGGCACCGAACGCGGTGCCCCGGTCCCGGCCCTGGTAGGAGGCGTTGAGCAGGGCGATGGTGGTGGCGAACATGGCAGCCCCGCCGACCCCCTGCACCGCGCGGGCCGCGATCAGCAGGCCGGGACTCGTGGCCAGGCCGCTGGCCAGCGACGCGGCCGCGAACACGGCCAGGCCGGCCAGGTAGACCCGCCGGCGGCCGCTGAGGTCGGCGACTGAGCCCAGACCCATCAGCAGGGCCGCCAGGGCCACCGCGTAGCTGTCGATCACCCATTGCAGGGATGAGAACGAGGTGTGCAGGTCCACCGCCATGCCAGGCAGCGCGACGTTCACGATGGTCACGTCAACCAGCAGCATGAACGTGCCGAGGCAGACGGCGGCCAGGGGCGCCCATTTGCGCATCGCAGGCTCCTTCCGGCTCCGCGTCTTTCCAGCCCGGGGCCAGGTCCAGCCCGGGTCCCCCACGGCACCGGGTCACAGCCCCACGATGACCGGCTCCCGCCGGGCCTGACGATCCAGAGGCGCAGATGATGTAGCTTTCCTCCATGAGCACCTGTTGTGATGGGATAATCCGCCGTGCTGGACCAGATTGACCGCCGGCTCATCCGCGCCCTCCAGCTGAATCCGCGGGCCCCGTTCAGCCGCATCGCCGACGTGATGGGGGTGTCCGAGCAGACCGTGGCCCGCCGCTACCGGCGGCTGCGCGCCGACGGTTACCTGCGTGTGCTCGGGCTGGTCAGTCCCCGGGCGCTCGGCACGACCGAGTGGCTGGTGCGGATCGGCTGCCGCCCCGGCGGGGCCCGGCGGCTCGCGGACGCGCTGGCCCGGCGGGACGACGTGTCCTGGGTGACGCTCAGCTCCGGCGGATCCGAGATCGTCTGCCTGGTCCGCTCGCTCAGCCAGGAGCAGAGTGACGAGCTGCTGCTGCAGCGGCTGCCCGCGACCAGCCAGGTGCTGAGCCTGGCCACGCACGCGGTGCTGCACCGCTTCGCGGGCCGTGACTCCGACTGGTCCGGTTACGGCGACCAGCTGACCGCAGCGCAGGCCAGCCAGCTGGCCGGGCCAGTGCCGGATGCGCGGGCCGAATCGGCGGAGCCGGCCCGGCCGGCCGAACCTGAGCTGCTCCAGCCCTCGGACAGGCCGCTGCTCGCCGCGCTGGCCCTGGACGGGCGGATGAGCTTCGCCGCGCTGGCCCAGCAGGCCGGCTGGACCGAACGGCGCGTGATCCGCCGGGTGGAGGTCCTGCGCGAGGCCGGGATCCTGTACTTCGACGTGGACCTGGCCATCGGCCTGCTCGGCTTCGGCGCCACCGCCTACCTGTGGCTGATCGTGGAACCGGCCCGGCTGGCCGGGGCCGGGGAACAGATCTCCCGGCATGCCGAGGTGCCGTTCGCGGCGGCCATCACCGGCTCGGCCAACCTGATCACCAGCGTCGTATGCCGGGACTCCGAGGCGCTGTATGAGTACGTGACCACCAAGATCAGCGCCGTGGCCGGGGTGCGGCAGCTGGAAATCTCCCCGGTGCTGAGCCGGGTCAAGCAGGCCGGGGCGCTGATGGACGGGCAGCACCTGGCCGCGCCCGGCCCTCGCGCGGCCGGGTCCGCCCGGCCCTAGAACTCGCGCTGGCCGGCCCGCCAGACGGCGCGGACGAGCGGGACACCCGGCCGGTAGGCGAGGTAGGTGTGTGACGGGGCGTCCAGCAGCGTGAGGTCCGCCCGGGCGCCCACCGCCAGATGGCCGACGTCGGTGCGGCGCAGCGCGCGGGCCCCGCCTGCGGTCGCCGCCCACACCGCCTCCTGCGTGGTCATCCGCATCTCCCGGACGGCCAGGGCCACGCCCAGCGGCATGCTGGAGGTGAAGCAGGACCCCGGGTTGCAGTCCGTGGCCAGCGCGACCGTCACCCCGGCCGCCAGCAGCCGCCGCGCGTCGGGATAGGGCTGCCGGGTCGAGAACTCCACCCCGGGCAGGAGCGTGGCGACAGTGCCAGACCAGGGGCCGCCAGACCCGGGCCCCCCAGACCCGGGAGTGCCGGACCCGGCGCCGGAGGCCGCGAGCGCGTCCACGTCCGCGTCGCTCAGATAGGTGCAGTGGTCCGCCGAGGCCGCCCCCGCCGCCACCGCGACCTGGACGCCGGGACCGGGCCCGAGCTGGTTGGCGTGCACCCGGGGCAGGAGCCCGGCGGCGCGGCCGGCGGCCAGCACCGCGGCGGCCTCGTCCGCGTCGAACGCTCCGCGCTCGCAGAAGACGTCCACCCAGCGGGCGTGCGGCGCGCACGCCTTCAGCATGGGCCCGCAAACCAGGTCCAGGTATCCCGCCCGGTCGCCCTGGTACTCGGGCGGCACGACGTGCGCCCCCAGGAACGTGACCTCCGGGGTGACCTCCGCGGCCAGCGCGACCGAGCGCGCCTCGTCGGGCACGGTGAGCCCGTAGCCGGACTTGCACTCCAGCGTGGTGGTGCCCTGGGCCACCATCTCCCGCGCGAGCCGGGCCAGGTTGGCGCGCAGCACCTCGTCCGGGGCGGCCCGGGTGGCCGCGACCGTGCTGCGGATCCCGCCGGCCTGGTACGGCGTCCCGGCCATGCGAGCGGCGAACTCCGCGCTGCGCTCGCCGGCGAAGACGAGGTGCGCGTGCGAGTCGACGAAACCGGGCAGGACCGCCCGGCCACCGCAGTCGACGGCCTCGTCCGCGGCCGGCGCCTGCCCGGCAGGACCGGTCCACGCGATCTGGCCATCCTCGACGACCAGGGCCGCGCCGGCCAGCGCTGCGAACGGTCCCGGGCCGCGGCCCGGGTCATCGTCCAGGGCGGCGTTGGTGACCAGTTCGCCGATGTTGGTGATCAGCGTGCTCACGCGAGCTCACGCTACCGGGCCGGGTCCAGGGGCATACGTTCCCCCGGGGCCAGGCGGCCAATCCGGCGCTCGCTCTGCCCACGCCGCCCGCTGCCCGCCGGCCCACCCCGCCCGCCGGCCCACGCCCGCGGAACACGCCGCCCGCCGGCCCACCCCGCCGGCGGCGGGCTTTCTCCCCTCAGACCGCCACGCCGGGGAGTCCCGGGCCGGGTGACGGTTTTCGTTGCGGAGATCTTAGATTTTGGGTCAGTTGACCTGGATGGAGCGCTTGGCCAGGCCGAGCCAGAACCCGTCGATCACGCTGCGGGCACTGGCCAGGTCACCGCCGGACGCGCCGAGCGTGACGAACAGCGGGGCGAAGTGCTCCGTGCGAGGGTGGGCCTGGCGGGCGCCGGGCGCCTTGTGCTGGAAGTCAAGGAGTGCGTCCAGGTCGCCGCGGGCCAGTGTCTCCTGACCCCAGTGGTCGAACTCGGCCATGACCGGCTGCACCCGGCCGTCGGGGCTCAGCGCCCGCAGGTTGTGGGTGAAGAAGCCGCTGCCCACGATCAGGACACCCTCGTCGCGCAGGGGCTTGAGCTTGCGGCCGATCTCGTACAGGCCCTCCGGGTCCAGCGTGGGCATGGACACCTGGAGCACCGGCACGTCCGCGTCCGGGTACATCTCGACCAACGGCACGTAGGCGCCGTGGTCCAGCCCCCGGTCCGGGATGTCCTCGAGCGGGGTGCCGGCCGCGCGGAGAAGATTGCGGACGTCGCGGGCCAGCTCCGGGGCACCCGGAGCCGGGTAGCGGACCTGGTAGTACCGGTCCTCGAAACCCCAGAAGTCGTACGTGAGCGGCACCGTGGTGGTCGCGCCGAGCGCGAGCGGCGCCGCTTCCCAGTGCGCGGAGACCATGAGCACGGACTTGGGCTTGGGGAGCTCGCGGGCCCAGTCCGCGAGCTGACGGGTCCACAGGGCGTCGTCGGCCAGCGGGGGCGCGCCATGGCTGAGGTAGATCGCGGGCATGCGCCGCGCGGGCGCCGTGTCCGCGGGCGCCGTGTCCGCGGGCGCCGTGTCCGCGGGCGCCGTGTCCGCGGGCGCCGTGTCCGCGGGCGCCGTGTCCGCGGGCGCCGTGTCCGCGGGCGCCGTGTCCGC
>Ga0187883_10000585_pt1 | contig 22550 bp, 30 predicted proteins | sample June2016WEW_20_1_2_FD_132966 | JGI IMG/M metagenome (GOLD analysis project Ga0187883, IMG submission 132966) | Peatland microbial communities from SPRUCE experiment site at the Marcell Experimental Forest, Minnesota, USA - June2016WEW_20_10 | ecosystem: Environmental > Terrestrial > Soil >...
ACGCCGGGTTGGAGCACGGTGTGATCGGCCCTGGAGTTGGAGAGAGAGTCGGGGTGGCAGCATGGGGAGTCCCCGGGGGGTCTCCCGGTTTGATGGAGTATTTCGCGTGGGACACACCGCTGGTAGCGCTGGCGGGGTTGCCCGGGAACGTGGCGTCAAGGTAGAAGATTGTGTCACACGGAGGGGCCCCTGAGGCACACCCTACCTGAAACGCAACCCCGTTGGTAATCCCGGTGAGGTTCGGGGTACACGCCGGTTGGCCTGCGGCAACGTAGCAGTATAAGATCGTCGCGCCGGTGCTGGTGGTAGCCGTCACCATCGGGTAGCTCCCTGTGTTGTAGCTTTGGTAGAACGTCTCTGCCTTTGGTGAGAAGGTCGGATCGGATGGAATAAGCGTATAAGTCGCGGTGACCACCGCGCTGTTCACGTCGCCGGCGAGCGTGCCGAGCGCCTGCACTGTTTCCGTGCTGGCAACCGTGATCGTAGTGCCGGAGGGCACACCGAGCTCGCCAGCAATCGACGTAGAGCAAGTTCCCGGCGCGGTTGTCGCGGGAGCGGTGCCACTCGTCGTGTAGCAGATGGTCGCGCCGCTCGTCGCATCCGATAGCACCACAGATAATGTGCTAGTAGATGTTTTGAGGGTGTACGTCCCTGCGGTTACCGAGAACGTAGGCGCTGCCACTGCTGCCGCCGCCCCGATGATGTACTTCGCGGAGGCTATGGCTGTCCAAGTACCGCCAGCAGCGACGCAGGTCGCCTGAGTCGTATCCGCCGGGATGGAGCAGCTGCCGCTGTTCAGGTAGCCGGCCTCGGTGGCGATCGCCATCACCGTTTCACTGGTGGCAACCGTAACCGGGGAATTGCCGGTGCCCGCGGGCGTACTGAGCTCGCCGTTAGGCTGGCCATCTGGCAACAGCGTATCGCAAGTTCCCGCCACGCTTGCCGTGGGAGTATTGCCATTCGTCGTGTAGCAGATGGTCGCGCTGGTCGTTGCATCGCCCAGCGTCACCATCTGGCTCGTGGTGTACGACCCAGCGGGTGGCGTGAACGTGGGCGCTGGCAGTGTGGTGCCCGTTACTGTTCCGTGCATGCCGACCGCTACACTCGCCAGATAGGCTCTGGTGAAGATAGGCGCGCCGTATGCCGACAACGTTATGCCGTACGGATTTACGCCATTCCCGCTGCCGCCTCCATGGCATTGGCCGCAAGCGATGTCCACATCGAGACCGATCGCATCGCCGCCAAGAATAAAGGGGTTGGTAGTGGACGCCCCTCCGGCCTGGGTATATTCGCCATCCCCAGGGACAAAGGTGTTGTACGGAATTGCCGATACCGTCGCCGTTCCGGTAACGGAGCCTCCCGCAAGTCCCGTAATGGATACGGGCGAGCCGAGCGGCACCACCGAAGCAGTGAATGTGCCTGTTCCGGTGCCGGTTACGATATAGCTGTTATTGAGGACGGTGGGGGTAACTCCCGACACCGTGATCTCGTCGCCAACCGCGGCGGCGCCAGCGCTGAACGCGCCGGTCGTAAACGTCACGTTAGTCGTGCTAACCGAGTAAGCCGTGATCGGTGCGGTAGCGTTGTAGTTTCCAGACATATTGTAAGTGTAGTAAGTTGCGCTGGGGTTGATTCTGAAAAAGTGCTTCTGCGGCTGACCGCTGGAGCCCTGCATATGGCATACCATGCAGGCGCCAGGGAGATCGAGCGGGCTTATGCTGCTCGTGCTGTTCGGGAACATCGTTGCCGGCCCGACCGAGTGAGTGATGGTCGAGATTGATTCCCCTGGTCCAGCTGCTCCATGGCAGTTATTGCAGTTATACGCCTTGACCGTGCCGCTACCCGAGAGCGCACCCCAGTTTGCGTTGGTATTGGTCGTGGCGTTGCCAACATACCCGGTGATGGCCGCGGCAGTGTAAGTCGTCGGCTGCAACAGGTTTGCGTTTTGAATGGCGATTGGCGCGCTGGTGAGTGCGGTGCCCGTATACTCGCTGCCAACGATCGTCTGGTGCGGATCGTGGCAACCCGTGCATCCGCTATTGTCAAGTTTGCCAGAATCGGTGGTCCCGGAGCCTTCGTTTACGCCCACAAATAAGGAGTTGAAGGTGCCGGTGCCTGTCCATAGGGCCCCGGTAAAGTTAATCGTGAGATCCGCAGAGCCCTGCGCGTTCTGGTTCAAGGTTCCGAGGTACTGGGCGTGCGGACTGTTCAGGAACTCCGAACCCTGGTAGTCGCCGTCGGAATACACGCCGGTGCTTGCCGCGTACTTGACCAGCGGGGGATAGAGTGGCGTGATGGCTGCCGCGCCCTTGGTGCTTGCGACTTGCAAGCGATGGCACTGCATGCACAGCGCGGTTGTACCCTCGCCCGAGGGAATGATCGGATTGTTATTCGAACCGCTCAACTGTGCGCCGGTAACGGCACCACCATAGAAGTGCCCAACGTTGTTCTGAAGGGTGGTGCTGTTCGCGGTCGAGGTGGCTACTTGCGCGATGTGGCAGCGCTCGCAGGTGACGCCGGTCAGATACCACGAGGAGTAGCCCGACGCAGCATTTTCGGGAGCCATGACGACGCCGGTCGCACATGGCAAAGCCGCACATTGGGGAATCGGCGATAAGACGACCATCGTTCCCGTCTCAGTTACGGCGCTCGAAAAGGCCGGGTAATAAGAGTAGGGAATGGTTGACTTGGCGGTGAACGTCGGTGCGCTCACGCCGCTTACTTGAAAGATGGTGCCGTTCAGCAGTTCATCGTTGGCTGACCCGGTAAACCCGTTCAGTTGTACCAGAGAGGTCGAACTAAAGAAGGAGGGCAACGTCCCAGTAAAGGTAAACGTCACCGCAGGCTGAACGCCAGCCGCGGCAATCGAAATTCCCGTGATGGTGACACCAGTGACCGGAAGGACTTGGGTGGGCTCTGGGCCAGGGTACGTGGTGGGGCTCGTGCCGCCAGTCAATGTCAGGGTCCCGGTTGCGCCATCAGTACCGCCCCAAAGAGTAGCATTGCTCGGAGCGACGGGGTTATATCCGGAGACATGGCAATATGCGCAACCTGCGCTGCCGCCTGCGACGTAGTTCCAGTCAGGCGCTCCGCCAGGAGTCATCCAGCCGGCTATGTTGTAGTACGCCACCGGCGTACCGGTGCCAGTGGTCGTAGGCGGCACGGCTGACCAGGTGATGCCCGTATATGCGCTGCCGTCCGACGAGTGCAAAACGTCGCCGGAGATAATCTTGCGGAAGCCGTTCTTGTGTCCAGTCAGCAAATAGGTGGAACCTGAAGTGGGACCACTGGAACCGCCGTAGTGGTGGCAGACCAAGCACTGCTCGGTTAAAACATAGGGGTTGGTGGTATCGCCCGTCGGTCTGCTCGTGGATTCGGTCTCAGACTTTTGAGCAAGGTTGAGGTATGCATAGTAGTTTGTCCAATCTCCGGCAAAGACCCAGTCGTTCTCAGTGAAGCCGAGAACTGGGGCAGCGCAAATAAGATAGCCGCCGTAGTAGGTCCCTGTGGTAGCGGTAACACTGGCACCCGAGAGCTGTCCGAGGGTCCAGTTGCACTGCTGCACGGCCGTCGTCGTGGCCGACCCCTGGCAACTCGGGATGCTGGTGTAGTTGCTTGCAGAGCAGGGTGCGACGAAGCCGCTGGGGTTGTAGCTGGCGCCCTCACCTCTGAAAATCTGGCCGCCCGAGTTGGTGCTGGTGGGATTGAAATACGTCCCCGGAGCATTGTTTCCATTCAAGTTGTAATTAAGTAAGTCCGGGAAGTCCTGGGCAAAGATGCTGCCAGAACATATTAGTGTGAATGCAAGGAAAAGAAAAAGAACTGAAAATCCGTGTCTTCCCTTTTGCTTCATAATATAAAGCCTCCTGAATTCTTCAAAAACGTTCTACTGCTACCGCGTAGCCCTGCTTCCGGACGTTGCCCCCTGTTCCGCTTTCGCCTGCAAAAAAGGCGGCCGCGACTTTTCTGTTCTCTTCCGCCTCGGTAGGCCAACTGGGCAACTCCGGATGATTGAAAGTCTGTAGTGCATGCTGAATGGCTTGGCAGGCCGGCAAATTAGGAGAGAGTCGTTCCCCGCCTTCTTTCTTTGGGTTCTTTGCGTTATTCGCCAGCCATGTAGTATGCATTAGTCGAAGAACCGTGAACCTTCACGGCTTCCAAATGCACCCTTCTTGCCCCCCTCATGGCTACTGTGGACTGCGTGGGGGAGGTCCACTATGGGGCAACTTCCTCCGGGTGGAGTAACCAAGGTACAGAGCACCTCGCTCGCCGTCGGGCTGGAGGGAAAAGGCGGGATGCAACACGCCCTGCGATCTGCGCGAGAAAACCGATAACTAATTACAAAGACTCGCCTTACAGGTTCTGTACTTACACTTACAACTGCCCCTAAATGGAGGTGTATATTTTTGCAACATGAGAATTATTGAGCGATTACACGCGATGATGGGTGAAATCCCACTCTATCTTTGTGCCATTATGCGCGATTTGCGTAAGATTCCGCACGCCTCGCCGCCTCACAAATAGTAGTCAAATGTGATAGTTATCACATTCTATAGTGACGTGGAATCGCTGCCGCACCCTCATGCTCGGCAGAATCAACAGGAGTTATAACTGTGGCAGAGATCACATTGGCAAGTGATAACTCTCACAACAGGGGGTCAGTTAGGTGTCCCGCGCGATCGCTGTCCATTTGCGCGACCACTCCGCCATTCCCTACTGCAACGGCTTTGCCGGCGTCCCCGGTTTGACGCCCGAGTGCTTTTTCGCCTGCGCCATCAATTCCAGAACCTTGCCCTTGCCTTCATAGTTCGGATTCGTGTCCAACAATTTCTGCCACGCGGCAACAGCTTTGTCGACATCCATCTTGCCCTGCCACTCGACGAAGCCCAGATCGAACAACGTGTTGACTTGGTTCGGCGAGTAAGAAAGCGATTTCTGTAATTCCGCGATGGCGGCATCGACGTTGCCGATGTAGAAATAGGCGGTCGCCATGTCGGTTCGAACATTCGTGTTGGCTGGCTCTGCCTTCAGCGCACGCTGGTAGTAATCAACGGCTGTGGGGAACTGATGCGCGTCGTAATAGATGTTGCCGATGTTTGCCAGAAGTCCGGCGTTGGTCGGGTCCGCCTTGAGCTTCTCGATCAACGGTCCAGCTTGCGTGTCGGCCATTTTCTGCATCTGAGCCGGTGTCGGAGTTTGGGCGCCGGCGTTTGCGGCCCCGACAGCCGGTGCAGGTACGCTCGCCATCTCACCCGGAGCGACCGCCGGACTCTTGGATCCGCGGATGAACCAGCCGCCGGCGATTCCCACCAGCAGGCAGATGACCGCCAATACGTAAGCCTGCACGCTTGTCCATTGCTCGCTAGAAGTTGCTCGATTTGTATCCATTATTTCCCAGTGCTCCTTCAGATCCCGTTTTGTGTGTCGGCGGAAGCCGTCTCCATCCTACTTAGTTATGGCGCTAGCCAGTCCGCTAGCTCTTGCCCTGGACCTGGGCCATCAGCTTCTGCAGGTGGGCCTTGCGCTCTGCGTTCAATTGCGGATTCGACTTCAGCAGTTGCTGCCAAGCCGCCATTGCTCCCTTGCTGTCCCGTTTTCCCTGCCACTTGATCATCCCGAGGGCGAACAGCGAGTTGGCATCCTTGGGGTCATAGTGCAGCGACTGCTGCACTTGGCTGATCGCCCCGTCCACATCGCCGTCGTAGAACAGGCACGAAGCCATCTGGGTGCGAACGGCAACGTTTTTCGGATCTACTTGCAATGCCTTGTCGTAGTAGCCGGCCGCTTCCTTGAACTGGTGGGCAGCAATGTAGTTGTTTCCGACCTGGATGAGCAGATCGCTGTTGTTCGGATCGCTCTTCAACTTTTCGAGCAGAGGTTGTGCCTTTTTGTCGGCCATCTCTTTCATCTGCTCGAGGGTAGGCATCTGTCCGACCATGCCGCCGGGAGCGGCGGACGGCTGGGCGCTGGCCTGGGAATTGGCCGTAGGTGGCGCTGGCGCCGCGGGCGATTGCGATCCCCGGAACAGGTATCCGATCGCCAGCCCAACCACGAGGCAGATTACCGCCATCGCGTAGACCTGTTTAGCCCGCCAGACTGATCCCTTAGTTGGTTGCGTGGTTGGTTCATTCGACATTGCCCTATTCCCCCGTAGTCTGGGTTGCGCTTGAAGCTCGGCTTTCGCTGGGTATCAAGACTGTACGAACGCTTTGCTACAGCATTGAGGATGCTTTACCACCCTTTGATCTTGTTTACTCACTTTAAAGGCGGAGCAAGAGGCGGGCAGCACTCTGCGTCACTCGATAACGTGATGGAGATCACACGGACAAGGACCCGTGCGAGCCCATTTAAGCCGGTTTGCATGACAACTGGAACGGCTCACTAGTAGCTGGGCGGGGCGTAGGCACCACGCGCTTAACGGTTTTTGCTGCTCTTTTGGTTGAGCGCCCGTTGGCGCAGCAGTAACGCAGTGCTATTATTGGGATCGATTTGCAACGCCGCCGCGAATCTCATCTCCGCAGTTTCGTAATCACCGAGTTCCAACAGTATTTTGCCGGAAGTGATCAAGCATGAGAGTTCGATATCCTTGCTGTCGGTAAGAATCCCTGCAAGATGGTACTGTTCCAGTGCATCTTGGAGTTGATGTCGATTAAACTGAATGTTTGCCATTCCGTAATGACAATCTGCGTCATTCGGCTGCAATACGCACGCTTCTTTGTACTGCTGAAAAGCCTCATCATATCGGCCGACATAAAACAGGTTGTTTGCCATATTGTAATGACAATCTGCGTCATTCGGCTGCAATACGCACCTTTCTCTGAAGTGCTGAAAGGCCTCATCATATCGGCCAGCGGAGAACATGGCATCCCCAAGATACGCCTCGATATCATAGTCTGGTCGCCCTGCAACTATGCGCGCCTGTGTGAACAACTTCACGCCGTTCTGCCAGTACGGCAGATAGCGGCTAGTAGCAACCGCAAAGGCTAAGATCAGGCACAATGCTGCTACCGCCGGTACCACTCGAGGGATGGCGGCCGCAGTGACTATGTCGCTTAAGCCCCATGCGAGGATGATAAAAAGGCCGATGCAAGGAATGTAAGCGTAACGGTCGGCCATGGCTTGGTGGCCGACCTGAACAATTCCGATGACTGGAATCAGAGTTATGACAAAGAGAAACCAGCCCATCGCCAGGTAGCGAGCGTGGTGAAAGTACAACACCGCCATCGTGATCGCGACCAAGATAACTGCCGCAGCGATGACGTCGGACCAGGGCAGGGAATGCTTCGGGTGAGGGTAAAACACGGCCAGCTTGACGGGCCAAAACAGCTTCCCAATGTATGCAACGTAGGACACGATGGCATTTTCCAGACGCACGGAGAGCGTCTTTACAGATGCGTCTGCCACAGCACGACCAGAACGCTGCGCGACCATGGTCACGGCGCAACTCGCTGCGCTTATCAATAGTAGTGGCAGCTTCTCCAGCGACAACCGCACCCACTTACGTCGAAATGGGAGATCCTCGTACCTCTCCAAGGGCCAGTAGTCGAGCAGCAGCAAAACCAGCGGGAGGCTCACGGCCATGGGCTTGGACATCAGCGCCAGCGCAAAGGCGGCGACGACGACCAAGTACTTCTTCCAGTCGAGCCGCCGAACGTACCAGCCATAGGCGGCAATCGTGACTAAGGAAAAAAGGGTGCCGAGCAGACTTTTTCTTTCCGCCACCCAGGCAACGGTTTCCACGTTCAGTGGGTGCACGGCGAAGAGTGCGGCCACAAAAAAACTACGCCACACGGCGCCGGTGGCCCTTTGCAGCAGCCAGAACAACAGCAGAACGTTGACTGCATGCAGCGCGACATTGACGAAGTGATGAGCTCCGGAATTCAGTCCAAACAGTTGACAATCCGCCATGTGCGAAATCCACGTGAGCGGATGCCAGTTCGCCTCGTGAAAACTGGTAAAAGCCCAAACCACATTGCCGAGATTCAAACCTGTGCTGACGTGAATGTTCTTGGTGACATATGGGTGGTCATCCAACGTGAGGAACTCATGATGCGTGACAGGACCGTACAATAGCAGAGTGGCAAGTACAAGCAGTGCGCCCAGCAGGATCGTTTTCTGGCGCAAATTGTCAATGAATCCATGCAAAATTGTAGAATTCGGCTGTGTCATGAGGAATTTATTTTGCCTAAGTTCTGCAGGTTAGCGTCTGCCGATCTAAGGACGTGGCAGTCTGGTCCGGTGTATAACTCCCCACTGAAACGACTGGACCCGATTATTCCCCGCATCCGCGACATAGATGCGATCCGACGAGTCGATCCAGATACAACTCAGCACTGACCTCGCCCGTGACCCAGAACCGGTGTAACCAAATCGATAAAGTAACCGTCCGTCGCGTTGGAAGACCTGCACCGTGTCCAGCGGTCCATCGAGATAAATCCGGCCCCGGCTGTCTACAGAGAAGGCACCCGAAGATCCCATGGATTCCGGGCGAATGCTGGCACGGAAATGCCCTTCCAGATCGAGCACCTGAATACGATGGTTCTGCGCGTCCAGGACAAACAACTCCTCGCCTCGAACCACCACATCGGTTGGCGCCGCGAACTCCTCTGCGCCGCTGCCACTGGCTCCAGTACCAATCTTGGCCAGGATGTTGCCGTCGGCATCGAGCTTGACCACTATATTTCGCGGAGGGTCGGCAACGTAGATGTTTCCGGACGCTTGGTCCACCGCGATCCCAGCAGGTCGCTCGAACAGACGCTCCCCTTTCCGATTGCCGATATACCGGCGGAACTTGCCGTTCGGACGGTAAACCAGGATCGCCCCGAGTTGCGCGTCGGTTATGTACAACCGGTCGTACCTATCCACGGCGAGGCCGGCAGGAGATTGCAGGCGCTCCCCGGGGCCACTCTCAATACGCGAGTGTCTTCGCCTGGTGAAATCAAAAATGTGTATGCTGCCACGATCGGCGGCGACGATAACGCGATCTTTGGAATCGGAGGTTATCTTATAGGGCCCTAAGAGTCTTCCGTCGGGGTCAAATTCGCGTTTGCCCAACACCGCATCAGCGACAACCTCGCAACGAGAAAGAGATGGTTTCAGGTTGGCTTCGGCAAGCTGGATCGGCCGCTTTCCCACTAGGCCAAAGGCGCCGCAAACCTCGCTGGGTGCCACCAGATCCTGTACCGAGGAGAAGCTTCCCAGGTAGTAAAGGTCGCCAAGATCGGTGACCAGCAAATCACCGGCCTCCCGAGTCCCCGCCGCGCTCCGACTCTGCGCTAGGGCAGGGTTCATCGGGTGGAGGGCGAGCAGAAGAACAACAGGAATAAGCCGGACGAGCCGTAGCACAACAACCTCTCAAGAACGGGGGCTATTGTTCCCCCGCCAACTTGTTGCTGGGATCATCCTACATGTATTTTGACCGAGTCACCATAGCACAGGGCTGTGCGATAGGAGACTCTGTTGAGTAACATAACATCACTTTTTGGAGCCTGATTTCGCGCAAGCTATGGGCTACAGGGGAGGCACACGCCGGGATCGTTGATTCGACGTGAGTCTTTGCTACTACACGGGGGTAACCTTAAAGACCTCGACCGACGCTGCACAATCTCACTGAATGTCGCTAGGGGATCGCGGTCTTTCGCCTCAGCCCTTTAATGCGTGGCCTCAGCGGCGATGCACTCTGGCGTGGCATGGTGAGCAGAGCGTGATCAAATTTTCCTCGGAGTCGGCACCCGAATGGCTGCGGAATTCCCTGTGGTGCACCTCAAGATTCGACAGCGTGCCGCACGATTGACACCTCCAGCCGTCCCGACGCAGGATCTGCTGACGCAGAATCTGATACGACAAAGCGTCCAGCCGGGAGGCGGCTTTCGGGCGAATCATTCTCAGGACGCCTTCTCACGCAGGTTCTCCAGGAAAGCCTGCTGCTGTTCGCCGGGCAAGAACTTGTAGTAGCGTGAGATCGAATTGAGCAAAATCTCCGGGTCGCTATTGTCCAAGTGCGCGCCAGCCAGGAAGTCGGCGCAGATCATTTCCAGACAGTAACCGCGTGATTTGTCCGTGCCCAGCATCAGAGCCGCCGTATCGATCGCCTGCTCGATGACTGGGATCTGGCTCTTGTAGACCTTGAAATAAATCAGCTCCGACGACTCCTCTTCCCTTCCCGTCAGTTCCTTCTCCACCTCCCGCCGGAATGCTTCCGTCGACATGGAGCGGGCTTTGTGCACCCAGAGTGCACAAACGAAGCGCTGACCCTCCGCCCGCGCCAGTTTCGCCAACTCCCTTCCTTTCGTCCAACCGATGTCCTTGAGATCCTTTCTGATCTCCGGCGGCAGGTGCTCGTGGATGGACATCACGTAATAGGCCTTCCTTCTCGACTCCGGAAATCGCCTTTCCAGAAAGTCGTCGAATGATGCCAACTTCTCCACCCGCCAGTACTGACCCGCCCGCACCTCGCACAGGTACCTGCCCAGCTCGACGAAGCGGGTGTCTCGCTCTGCCTCCTTCTGTTTCTCCCAAGCCAGAATCTCGTCGATCTTGGTCAGGACAAACAGGGCACGCTTGCGATTGAGCCTGGGCGGCATCGGCATCGGCCTAAAACGAAAGTTCGTCAAACAGACCAAGATCGACTCCCGGCTTACGCACAAGGGCGGCTTCGACCAAGTCACGCTTATCGAGGCAGAGCCCGATGAAGGGGCAGGTGGTACACGGATTCTGTGGAAAGCGGATGCCGCTGTGCGGCAGGAACAGCCCGGACTCGATCCGTCGAATTGTGTCTTCGACCAGAGTTGCGAACTCCTGCCGCTGGTCGTCCGAAATGGTGGCCCGGAGGTACTGAACTTCGACCAGCCGCTTACGCACGAAAACAACCTGGGCAACTTCGTCGATCCCGGTCATCCACGAATAGCAGACGAGTTGCGGATCCAGTGCGGAAATGCCGGCCGGCTCTTCCGGATATCGGGCAGAGGTGGTTTTCCATTCCAGAACGCAGGGTGTGGCGTCCAGTTCACCAATGGCGTCGACGTAAGCCACAAAATTGCTGCCCGAGCTGAGTGTCCGATTGAACTGAATTTGCTGGGTGGAACGCGGGCGCCGAATACGAACCCGGCCGTCCTGAGCGAAGCGCTCCAGCAACTGGATGCCTTGTTGCAGCATGCGGTCCCAGGTGTCGTTGCCGGAGTAGGTCAGGCCCATGTACTTGCACACGCCCCACTGCTCGAACAGCACAGCGGCCGGGTCTTCACGGCGAAAAAGGGCGGCGACGGCCTGTTCGAAGGCTCGGCCAAAGAGCATGGCGGCACGCGTGTCTTTCTCTTGCCAACCATCGAGGTAGCGGTGCCGGTAACGGCGCGGGCAGCTAAGGTACTGGCTGATTTGGGTGTAGGAATAGGTCATCGGGTTGCCTCCGCAGTGTTGGAGCGAGAAGCACTGGAAACCGGAGCGGCAGACAGCTCTTCCCACTGGCTGGCGGGGGCGAAGCCGTCGAGGTTGATGAGCGAAATGCCGTTGATCACAGTGTGGCTGATCTTGACGACGCCGCGGAGTCCGGGCAAAGCCTTCTCGTCGACCTGTTCGTGGGCCAAGAGTTCCGGGTCATAGAGGAAATCGCGTAGGAACCAGCCCAGCTTCCACATCGCTTTTTGCGTGCAGTACAGACGACCGACAATGGACTGCCCGGCCAGTGTCTGGGGCTCGATAACGGAGAGTCGGAGGACATAGAACGGCTTGTGGGCGTGCCAGCGGAACTGGGCACCATCGACGCGCACGAGGAATGCTCCGTCGGGAATCTCCGGCCGGGAATCGCGGGCAGTTTCGGCGAGGCCAGGGACTTGGCGTTTCATGCGGCCCCCTCCTGCTTCGGATGCACGTAGCTGTTGAGCTGGCAGACGAGAGCGTTGCGGTCCTTCTCGGCCCAGTCGGCCAGTTGCTGGACGAAGTTCTCAACCTGTTCCCTGCTGGCCTCTCGGAGCGTTTTCGTCCCGCAGAATTCGACGGCGTAAGCCTTGACCAGTTCGGGATCGAGCTTGTGCTGGCGGATGATTTGGCACAGACGGTCGCGGACCTTCGGGCCAGCGCCGTTACCGTTTCCATTCGCGTTTTGGGGAGGAAGCTTTTCAACTGGATTCGGAATCGTCCCGATCTCCTCGACCGAGCAGATGCCGATGCCGTAGGCCTTGCGCAGGGCACGGTTCACGGCTCGAGTCTCCGCGACTCGCATCTCTGCCCCACGAACGAGCGATGAGACGTTTGACGGGTCGGCATCACCATAGCCAACAAATCCTTTGCAGTCGCCGGGCTTAAAGACTGTGGCTTTGAATGCCCATCGTGCTGCACCTGGGTCGGAAAATTCTCCGACGCACTCCACCTTTATTCCAGAACACTTCCTCCTTTGAGCAATTCTTAAGAGACCCGCGTGGCTTACGTACCAGCGTTCATCAATGTAAAGCAGATCGCCTAACGCAACGGACAGCCGATATTCTTGACTTAGCTCTCTCAACGCTATAAGCGCTGTCCTGGGCAATCCCGCCCATCGTTGTTTTGCAAGCCGAACGTTTCTATTCGTCGCGGTTGTCGCTCGCGTCATAAGAAGTCCTCCAATCCTCTCTTGATATGCGTAGGCGCTTACGCATGCTATCTATATTATGCGTAGGCGCTTACGCATTGTCAACAGGTTTTTTAACTGTTGCGCTCTTGTCGCCAGTTGAGGCATAAAAGTAAGCAGAAAATGTCCAAGAAGAACCCTCACGCAGTTGCATTGGGAAAAATGGGAGGCTCGAAAGGCGGGAAAAGACGAGCCGCCAAGCTGAGCCCGGAGGAGAGGAGTGCTAGTGCCAAAAAGGCTGCCCTCGCCAGATGGGCTAAACAGAAGAAAGACAGGTAATAATCATCATTCTTGGTGAGTTGTCTCCAACGTCGGTCCGGTCCCGAGGTCCGGGTTTGCGACGTGCTGCTGTCTGAGGGTGTGCAGGCCTATAAGAAGGAGGGGCCTAAGTTCATGCAGCGACTGGTGGCGAAGCAAAAGGCCAGCGCCAAAGATGCATGATTTGCACTCCGGGAGACTTCTTTTTTGCCGGACCGGCGCCTGGGTGCGTCTGGTCCGATCCGTTGCGTTTGGCGGGAATTATTTCGCGTGCTCTTCCAGCACGGCGGCCATCCGGGTCTGATAACCGCGGCCACCGGCCTTGTACGCCTCGACCGTGCTTTCTTCAAGGCGCAGAGCGATCAGAACCTTGCGCGGTTTTTTCTGCGGGCCGCGCTGGCCGCGTTTGCGTTTCTCCGAATGTGCGGCGAGATCGGGAAAAACTTCGGATGCCGGCCTTGCCTTGGCAAACATGGCGTCGGTCCACTCCGGGTTTTCCTTGTCGATCATCTCGGGATCAGGCTTTTTCTTCATAGCGTTTTACCTCCGTTTTGTGGGCGCGGCGCAGGCTGATAATTCGCACCGTCGCACCGGATTTGGTGAAGACCAGGGCATGAAGGCGGTTCCCGATATAACCGATGGCGAAAAAGCGGGCTTCGCCGTGGCGGCTGGACGGTACGACCATCGCTGTGGTCCAATCGAATTCAGCGGCGAGCGTGAACGGGAGGCCTCTTTCCCGGATGTTCTTGGCGTTTTTCGCCGGATCGAAGTCGATCTTCACAATTTAATTGTATATACAAATAAATGGTGCCGTCAACCCTAATCCGAAGGGTTTCGATCACGAAACGGGATTGCACTGCTCAGCACCGCCCGATCTCGCTATCGACGACGTTCCCTATCGCAAAAATTGCAGATTGCCATTGATGTTCGCTTTATGTTCTCCTATGATGACTGTGTGCACAACTGGCTGCCATTGCTCAATTCGTATTCAACCTTTGCCCGAGCGTGGCTCCCTAACCAATGCGGCCCATGTCGTCGACACTGGTCTTGAGCGGAAGAGCGTACCGGGCCCCAAGTTTGTGCAACCCGGTTGCACAGCGACGACCAACCGAATCCAAGTCGGTGAAATGCTGGTGCACGAAGGGGTCGAGGCCTACAAGAAGGAGGGGCCCAAGTTCATGCAGCGCCTAGTCGCCAAACAGAAGGCCAGAGTAAAAGACTCATGACCTCGGCTGGAAAGACGTCCTCACCCGCCGGCGTGCACACTCGCCTGCTCGCGACGCTGTGAAAACAAGACCAAGTTCATGCGCCTGGTCGCTAAGTGGCAAACCCGCGGGGCAGTCGCAAAGAATACGGAACGGATGTCAAATCGGGGCTGAGGCAAGCTCCTTTTGCGGCTGTGCCGGAAACGGTTTGATCCTGGGCTGCCTCTTTCTCTGAGCCTTCCAAAGATCGTAATTGAGCTGCATCTTCAGCCAAAACTCGGGAGACGTGTACGGCATCGCCTTGGCCAGCCGCACGCTCATCGCCGCTGAAATGCCGGCGCGACCGTTGAGGATTCTAGAGAGATTCGACCGCGTTACCCCGAGGCGATTGGCTGCCTCCTTCACTGTCATGTCGCCCAGGTAATCCTTTAGGACCTCGCCGGGATGGGATGGATTGAAAAGCATGCTTACCTCCTAGTGGTAATCCTGATAATCGATGAGAACTGCGTCCTCATCCTCGAATGCAAACGTGAGTCGCCAGTTTCCGCTCACTCGCACAGCCCAGCACCCCTCCAAGTCGCCCTTGAGCGGGTGCAAGGCGTACCCAGGTGCGTTCATGTTGGCCGGGCAGGTGGCCGCATCCAGAGCGGAGAGGAGCCTCCTCAGTCGGTTTGCGTGTTCTGGTTGAATGCCAGCCTTCGAGCCGGTTTCGGCAAACTGCTTGAGCCCTTTGTGCCGATAGCTCTTAAGCATGTGTGTAGTGTACCAATACACAATACATATCGACAAGGACAATCGGCGCCGCTCATTGGAACAAGGTGTCTTCCCGCTCCAGGTCTTTGTAAGAACTGACTCTTGGTTGAAGTTTGTAAATTTACGAACTCAATGAAATCGAGCTTCGCAATATCTAGTCAAGAGCGTACGGTAAGTTTCCGCTTGTGAAACTTTCGTACGGGACCCGGCTTTTTGTGTGAAAAGGCAAATGTCTCCCTGCGGTCTTTGGCAAAGGTCCGGGCACGCCTCGGCAACCTAACCTGGTAATGACACGAAATCTCGCGCCAAGCTATGCTCGCCGGATGGGCCAAAGCTAGGAAAAACCGAAGCAGAAGAGCTGCCGTCTCGATCGCCTGCTCGATCACCGGGATCTGGCTCTTGTAGACCTTGAAGTAGACTAGCTCCGACGGCTCCTCTTCCCTTCCCGTCAATTCCTACTCCACCTCCCGCCTGAAGTCCTCCTTCGGCAGAGCGCGAGCTTTGTGCAACCAAGGTGCACAATCGACCCTCCGCCCGCGTCAGCCTTGAACACAGCGGTTCCACAACTGCCCGTAATTTGCGGCAGTTACGGCTCGTCGTCTTGATCGTCGAGGATATGTCTTTCGGCGAGCATGCGTTGATGAAGAATGCGCGAAACCATGATGCCTTCAGGTTCCTGTCGGTAAAACACGACGTGCTTGCCATGCTCATGACGGCGCAAACCGGGGCGAACGTCATCACAAAGTCGGCCTAACGCCGGATTGTCGGCAAGCGTCTGGCAACAAACTTCTAGCTCGTCGATGTAACGAGCGGTTTCGGCTTCGCCCCATTTGTGAAGGGTGTATTTGCCGATGCTCAACAAATCAGTCTCGGCGCGGCGCGAAAATCGAAACTTGGCCACAGTTTAGGTTTTCACGGGAAGTTTGAGGGCCCTACGGACCCGACCAAAGACGTTGCCGTCGGTGATACCGCTGGCGTCGCCGTCGTCAATCGCCGTTCGCAGCGCGGAAAGCTTCGCTTCGTACCGTTGCTCTTCGCGTTCCAAAGTCCGCAACCCCGCACGCACCACCTCACTGGCGTTTTCGTAGCGCCCGCTCTTAACCTTCTTGGCGACGAAGCGGTCAAGCTCGGCTGTCAAATTGACGTTGCGGGTGGGCATGGCAGCGATCTTCCTTCTATAGATAGCATCGTGAGAACATCATTGCATGATTGGCAAAGATTGCCAAGCTAGAATTCTGCGGCAAGCGCTAACCGGATGTGCTAAGGCGTGGCAAGAAGTGCACATCGTGATCAGGTTCTCTTCAGAATCATCGCCGGAGTGGCTGCGAAACTGTTTGTGAAGGACTTCTAGGTTCGACATCGTGTCGCACGATTGACACCGCCAGCCGTTGTGACGCAGGATCTGCTGGCGTAGGCTTTCGTAAGACGAGGGGTCCAGCCGTCAGGGAGCGGCTTTGGAGCGAGTCATTCTCAGGAGGCCATCTCATGGAGGTTTCCAAGGAAAGCCTGCTGCTGCTCGCCGGGCAAGAACCTGCTGTAGCGTGAGATCGAGTGGAGCAGGATCTCCGGGTCACCATTGTCCGAGTGCGCGCCCGTCAGGAAGTCAGCACAGATCATTTCCAGACAGTAACCGCGCGATTTGTCCGTACCCAGCATCAGAGCTGCCGTCTCGATCGCCTGCTCGATCACCGGGATCTGGCTCTTGTAGACCTTGAAGTAGATCAGTTCCGACGGCTCCCCTTCCCTTCCCGTCAGTTCCTTCTCCACTGCCCGCCTGAACACTTCCCTCGGCATGGAGCGGGCTTTGTGCACCCAGGGTGCACAATCGAAGCCGCAGCATCATTTTTCAAAGTAAGGAGCGTGTATGGTAAAGTAAGGAATATCGGAGGTGAGGTATTGGAGAAACAGGCGAAAATCACGAGCAAGGGGCAGATTACGGTACCGCGCGAGGTTCGCCGTGTGCTGGGTGTTCGCCCTGGCGACAAGTTGTTATTTGAAAGTGATGAAAATGGCGTGCGAGTGCGACCCGTCAGGACGAAGAGCCCGTTCGCGAAATTCAAAGGAATCGGAAACCCAGGAATTGGTTCCGGCAGGGAGGGAATTATTCGGTGGGTTCGGGAGCTGCGTGGGCAGTGACAACAGCTATTGACACTAATGTCATCGTGGCGCTCTGGGATCGGGATCAAACGCTTAGCTCCGCTGCCCAGTCGGCGTTGGACGCTGCACTGGGGCGCGGAACCTTGGTCACTACTGCCGCGGTCTTCGCTGAGTTGATGGCTGCCCCTCGCCGAAGTGAATCGTTCTTGGATTCGTTCTTCCGAGAAACCGGTATCAGCATTGACTGGGCCTTGGATGAATCGGTCTGGCGGACAGCGGGCCGAGCCTTCCAGGGTTACGCTGCACGTCGAAGGAAACAAAGAGACGCGGGCCCCCGCCGCATTCTGGCAGACTTCCTGATCGGCGCCCATGCTCTCGAAGGCGGCCACTCCCTGCTCACGCTCGACGATCATCTCTATCGCACAGCATTCCCGCGCCTCGCTGTAGTAAGGGTCTAGTTACCGTCATCAGTCATGTCCAACTCCTCGGCGGTGATGCATATGGGCGTGGCATGTGGTGCAGAGTGTGATCAGGTTCTCGTCGGAATCATGGCCGGAATGGCTGCGAAACTCTTTGTGGTGAACTTCCAAGTTTGACATCGCGCCGCAGGATTGACAGCTCCAGCTATCGCGACGCAGAACCTGCTGCCGCAGGCTCTCGTACGACAAGGGATCCAGCCGCAAACCGGGAGCGTCGGGGCACATCAGGCTCATGACACCTTTTCGCTGAGTTCTCCAAGAAATGCCTGGCGCTGCTCTTCGGGCAGAAACTTGAAGAACCGCGTGATCGAGAACAGCAGCATCTCCGGATCTCCGTTGTCTAGGTTCGCTCCCGCCAAAAAGTCCGCGCAGATCATCTCCAGGCAGTAGCCACGCGATTTGTCCGTACCCAGCATTAGAGCTGCCGTCTCGATCGCCTGCTCGATGACAGGGCCAGTGATTCTCTGGCACAAACGCTTTCGGGAAGGTCCCCCAGTTGCCTCGCAGGCCCGAGTTTGTGCACCCCGAGTGCACAAAACATCGAATTGCCTCTGGGGTCTGGGCGCGGGCTATGTGATGACGAGGACAGCGGCATTTCGTGGGAAGTCTCCTGGGGGCGTCCCAGGACCGAATTTGTGCAGCATGGATGCACAAACAACCTGGGATTGCTTTGTGGCCTGAGCGCTTCGGACAAGGGCAACGAGGACCGGCAGCATTTCGTTTGTGCAACCTAGTTGCCCAAGGCCCGCGAGATACCGAAGAAGAATTTGAGCGGGGAAGTCGAGAAGGAACTGACTGGGCGCGAAACCGAAGCGACGACCGGCCGAATCCAAGTCGGCGAGATGCTGGTGCACGAAGGTGCCGAGGCCTACAAGCAAGAAGGAAGGGCCCAAGGTCATGCAGCGCCTGGTCGCCAAGCAGAAGGCCAGGGTCAAACACCCATGATCTGGGCGGGATAGACGTCGCTCTCCATTTCCACCGCGGGGTTGGAAGAGCGCGTTGGCAAACGGCGACATGAGAATCCGATTCTCGCCATTTTCCGCCAGGTGGACCAAGCCTCAGTGATCACTTGAAAAAGCGGCCAACAGTTGTCACTGCACTACGGTCTCTCCTCTTCAAGGGCCTCAATCCACAGACGGAGAGTGAGGTCTTCGCGCTCGGGATTGCCAAGCTGCCAGCGCAACTCTTTCTGATACCGGTCTCTTAACACTTCGAGATCAAGGGGGACAGTTCGCGCCAAGTGCTTTACATCATCTCGGTCACGCTGGATGTTTCGTTCCAGTTTTGACAATGCAAGGTCGTAGGGGTCAAGGGCAAAGAGTCGAAGATGCTTGAATGCTCGAGGAAACATCTCGATGAGCCGATCTTCGTAGTTTTCCGGCACATGAGCCACGCCGACATGGTCAAGGTAGATTTTGTATTTCTTGTGAAGCAGACCGCCCTGCATACCCAGCTCTAGCATGCGTCGGCGGGCTTCCCTTGGCGTAATCTCCAGCACGTCGAGATCTCCGGTTGGGCGTGAAAAGCCGTACACCATGGTGATGACAAATCCACCCATGCAATCCAACCGGACTTCCTCGCGCACCGCCGAATCCAGCTCGCGCAGGAACGAGAGCCAAGGTTCCGGTGCTTCTTTATTGAGACGCGTAGGCAAGATCTTCTCCCTTCATGTCCGTGAGGAGATTCCAGTGGGCAGCGGCGGTTGAGCGATGCTCGCGAAGCCACGCTCGTTCAACTTGAGTCATTGAGTCGTGGCAAAAGGTATCTTCGCGCACAAGCCGCGCACTCTCCAAGACTTCCAAAGACTGCCGAAGCTTTCTCGCCCGCTCGCTGTCGTTCTTGCCTTCTGCCACTTCATTTGCCAGAGATACTGCAAATCCCAATCGGTTCTGCCGGTCCTGCAATTTCGCGTTCCGAACCAACCAGTCCCAGTCCATGTCAACGTAGGTGAGTGCTAACCACGGCAATCCTTCGGCAACCCGCGCATCGAGGTTTGGCTCGCTCAGCGCCTCCAGCAAGACTTGCGCAGGGTTGCGTCGCCTTCTCGCTCGAAGATAGGAGAACCCTGGATAACCGAGTGCGCCCAGCTCCGCACTGAAATCGCGCTGCTGCAAAGATCTCCGCATTGTTGCTTGTTCCGATTGCAGCGGCAGCGCGGTGGGTGGCAGATCCAGCACCTTGAGAGCCTTGCGAACGAATGGTTCTGAGGTAACGCGACGCCCCTTTTCAAGCATCGACAGGTAGGCCTGTGTGACATCAAGCGCCACTGCGGCTTGCACTTGTGTCCAGTTCTTCCTCAGACGTGCTTTCCTCAAGGTCGCTCCATCCATGGCGGTAGCTTTACCTCTTGAAGTGCTATCAGTAATATAACACACTTAGTTATATTCGCGCCTGTTTTTCCCCCAGAATCCCTGTATCTCCGGGAACCCGCCCGGCCAGCTAACTGGAGACACTTTGCTATCTGGAAGCGACCAAGCTCCCGGATGAATCGTTCAACATCACCGTGGCGATGGTGCTTGCAGTTCTTTACGAACTATACTATAGTCTGACTAGTCAGACTAGTGCCAGGACTGGAACGATATGTCGAAGCAGAGAACACCGCCGAAGAAACCGCGCCGCGCTAAGACGGCAGATAAGCCACCGGCACCGCGTTGGCAACTGCAAACCGCAAAAGCCCGCTTCAGCGAAGTCTTCCGCCGTGCCCGTTCCGAGGGCCCGCAGTGGATCACGCGCCAGGACCGAGAGGCGGTTGTCATGCTACCCGCGGAAGAATTCGAACGCCTCACTGGACGTGACAAACAGCCACGGAGCCTCGCCAAGTTCTTTGCCGAATCACCTCTGGCAAAGGTGCCAATCGATCTGGAGAGGACGCCGGACTACGGCCGCCTGGTTGACTTGTGAGTGGATTCCTGCTTGACACCAACGTTGTTTCCGAGCTCGTGAAGCCCAGGCCTGACCCCGCAGTTACGAAGTGGATCGATGCCACTGATGAAAACCTCCTCTGCCTGACCGTCCTCACCTTCGGCGAGATTCGCAAGGGCATTGCTTCCCTGCCTGATGTGTCTTCTCGCCGTGCCTCTTTGGAAACATGGCTAGACCATGAGCTCGCTCTGCGTTTTGCGGGCCGCATTCTGGCTATTGATCAAGCGGTCGCCGATCGCTGGGGCGAGATTACGGCAAAGGCACTCGCCGCGAAGTCCCCGCTCCCCGTGATTTACGGCCTTCTTGCTGCTACCGCCCTGCAGCACAACCTTACTCTGGTCACACGCAACACCCGGCACGTGGCGATTACGGGAGTCTCAGTATTCAACCCATGGACCTCGTGAACGCAGCCCAGCGCTGCGACGACGTCGAAGTTTTCTTGGTTCGGATGCGCGTGAAAGGGCTACTTACGTCAATCGCGTCGGCCTGTTTCAAATCAGCGGACAGAATCCCCAGCAATGCCGGTGACGATCGGCAGGCGCCCTTAGGACCTTTTATGGAGCCAACTCCACGCTTTTCACATGAGGTGTCCCCCTACCTTTCGTGTCGGCGATTTTCTATCGATGTACCTCTGATACCTGTTGTCCGCATCGCAACGAATACATACTGAATGCACGGACACCATGTCAGCAAAACTCTCCAGCCTACGCAAACGATTGGCCACGCTTGAGCAGGAGCAGGCCGACAGAGCGCGGCTTGAGGAACTGGCGGACTGTAATTGCCCAGCGATGAAATCTGCGGGTTCGTTCCTAGCGCCAATCTTCCCTGAAGCACTCGAAGCCGAGCTGAACAAGACGTGTCCCGTTCACGGATTTCGCCAGCTCGGACGCATTGTCGTGCTGAACTTTGGGAACCAGGAGTCGGCCAAAGTATCGCAATTGGTCCATGAATACAAGCTCCGTCTCGCGCAACACTCTCAGTCCAGCATTGAGCCCGAAGAAAAGGATGATGATGACTCAGAGGAATTTTGACTCCCGCTGTAAGGTGCGAGCCAAGAGTGGCAAGCCCTGCCGGGCCGCCGCCACTGATGGTGGCCTGTGCTTCTTTCACGCCAACCCCAGCAAGGCGTCCGAGCTTGGCCGAATCGGGGGCAGGACCAATCGCCATGCTGCCGCTAACGAAAACGTGGATCCGCTGCCGACCCTGGACAACGCGAGGGCGGTGCGGGACACGGTGGCTCGCTTGATCGCGGATGTGTACGCGGGCAGGATTCACCGCAGGATCGCTTCCGGCCTGGCGCCCCTTTTGAATTTGCAAATGCGCGCGATCGAGACAGCGGATTTCGAACGGCGACTCGCAAGGTTGGAAAGACTCTCGGCAGAGACAGCGGAAGCAGAGGGTCGTCTTGATCGCAAGCCCAGTGGACCAGAGTCCGATCTTGCCAATTGTGCCAGGAATAAACTTTTTGGGGCCCTCGGCGTGAGCGACGCCGAGCAGGCAGCGAACGGGGTGGAGAAAAGCTAAGCTCTCGGGTCAGATCCCGGGCGCGGGATTGGCATGAAGCCTTACGGCTTATCACATGGCTAACATCTCAATTAAAAACCGCTTAATATGCCTTAAGCCATGACTAGCCGCTAAGCGATGTCAAGGCATCCAGATTTTTCCGCTTTCGACTTTGACGGATGATCTTTTGGCGTTTCTAGTTTCACCCGATCTGAAGTGCGAGATCCAGGGAACCGAGGACGATGAGGCGAGGAGCAGAAGGCCAGGGTCAAAGACTCATGATCTGGGCGGGAAAGACGTCACTCTCCCTTTACCGCGGGTTTGCTCCTGAATAGCCCGGATGCACGACTGGCGCAGGCGAGTTGTCTCCCGAATGACTGCGGAATCCTCTGTGGTGCACCTCAAGATTCGATATCGTGTCGCATGATTGACACCGCTAGCCGTCGCGACGCAGGATCTGCTGGCGCAGACTTTCGTACGACAATGGTCGAGCCGCCGACGGATCGGCATTGGGGCGAAGCATGTCAACAGGAAGGCCTCCGCCGCCTGCCAAGTGGACATATCATCTTGCAATATACAATAATACAGGTTATTGTTCTTGCATTATGAGCAACACCGAGAAAACCATCAGCTTCCGCGCCGTTGCCGAAAAGATCGACACGCTTGATGCGCTGGCCGCCGCGCAGGACCGTTCGCGCAGCTATCTCATCAACGAGGCGATCACCAACTACA
>Ga0187883_10000588_pt1 | contig 22466 bp, 22 predicted proteins | sample June2016WEW_20_1_2_FD_132966 | JGI IMG/M metagenome (GOLD analysis project Ga0187883, IMG submission 132966) | Peatland microbial communities from SPRUCE experiment site at the Marcell Experimental Forest, Minnesota, USA - June2016WEW_20_10 | ecosystem: Environmental > Terrestrial > Soil >...
AACCAGATCAACCTGGCAAACTCGGCCACCTCGGCACGGTCGGCGATCTCACCGCACTGCTGGCCGGAGAGCACTGACACCCGCGCGAGAAGGTGCAACACAGCCGACGAGCGAACCGTGCTGAGGCGGATATGTGGGATAAGCAGCGCTCCCGCGATCCAGACCACTTCATCCACCCTGATCAGCACACTGCCATGGACGCAGTGGCAACGTCCCGGAGCCTGATCGCATGCTGACTTGCCTTCGGGACGAAGATGCCCATTCGCAAACCACGGCGAAACAGCTGGGTTGACCAAGCAGTAGTCGATCAGCGCCGCCGCAGCTCAAGGGCCACGAACACCGCGCAGCGCCGACTCCCTGTAAAACCGTCGGCTAAGCCTACGTTGGTTCGAACCCAACATCTGCCACCAGCAAAACCCCAGCTCAGGCCAGTACGCGAGACCATCCGTCACGCTGAAAGTGCACGGTCCGGGCCACCGCGCGTTCCGCCCCGATCCTCCTGGTCATCACCGGCCAACATGGCCCTGAACTGCAGTGATACCGGCCGGACCGGCCGGATCCGCCGCCCTGGGCTGTTGCCGTGCCGAGCGCCCCATTTGACGGAACAGGCACGGAACACAATCAGCAGTGATCATCACAGTGCGACATGGCGCATGCGGCTTCGTCGCCTCGGTGCAGTCGTCGCGCCAGATCCCAGTGCGCTCACGGTCACCCTCGGCGACACGGGATGGCTTGGCCAGAGCCAGGGCCGGGTCAGCTATATCGTTAACGGGAAATACCAGGTCACATCCATTAACAGCCTGACCAGGATCGCGGACGGGCTCCGCATGCCCGGCCCGGCACGCGCTGCTCTCGGCCTGGCATCGGGCCCCGCAGCCCAGGCCAGTGCCCCGCCCGCGCGAGCCCTCCCTGACAACCAGCATCACCCCGTGGCCGGTGCCCAGTACCCGGTCACCACGCAGCAGGCCGTGACGGCCAGCATCGGCCTGTGGCACGCCGACGCGGCACGGTCGCAGGACGTACTATCCGCGCCGCTGGACCCTGCCGCGTGGAATGCCGCCGCACTGGCATGGCTACTCAGCCCGCCCGACAGCGCCCTGCCCGACGCGAACGGCCACGGGCGGGAAGTCGGCCACGCAGATATCACGCGCGTTCGTGGCGGGCCACAGCGTCGGAGAGACCTTCGGCCGGGCCGCAGAGTTCCTCAAGCTGGCCGCCGCGAATGAACCCTCCGTCACGGGCGCAAGCGTGCAAGCCGCACGTTGAAGCCGGGCCAGCCGGATGGACATGCGCCTTCGTACGGGTGACCAATGCCCCTACGCGCCCGCTCGCTGAGCAGGCAATCTCGAGGTAGGAGGCGATCGGACATGGTCAGCACCGCGCAGCGGCCAGCCGGGCAGGCCGAGAACGTGCCAGCGCCCCGGGTCGTCGTGGCGCTAGGAAGACCCGACCGGGGAGCCAAGGCTTACCGGGTGGAGTCACCCGACCGTCTCCTGCGCATGCTGGCCCTGCTCACCGAGGCATCCGACGAGCTCCGGCTGGTGACCCTGCCGCCACAGTCACTGGCCCGCGTGCGGCTGCTACTGAATGCTGTCAGCGCGGAGGTCGAACGGTCAGTGTCCCCGGCGCTCGCCGACGAGATGCACCATCTCCTCGGTCATGGCGAGGCGGAGCCTGACTCCGCCGAACTCTGGATCGAGATTGTGGCCCTGCTCGGCTGGGTCAGCGGCCTGGTGATCGGAATGCTCAGCCAGCTCGAAAACACCGAGAACGACCTTCACCTGGCAACCGACTCCCAGGCACGATTCCGCACCTGCCGGACCGCTGCCTCTCCTGACCAGCCTGGGCGCGGCCGCTGAGTTGGTTCAAGGCTGGCGCGCGAAACGAATGGAGGTGCGCGGGAAGAGCGTGCCATATCGTTCAGCGCCGGTAAGCTGCTCAGCCCGCATGACGGCGATGGTAGCGGCACCCCGGCTGAGGCAGTCCAGCCTCCGGTACACCGATGAGCCGTCCCGGCCCGAAGCGGCGAGGCAGGCGCGGTACTAGGCCTTCCGCGTCGCCAGCCGTCCTTCGGCGAGGGCAGCGGTGTCGACGTCGTCGAGCGAGGTGACCACGATATCAGCGCCGGCAGCGGCAAGCAGTTCTGTGTCGTCGGCTCGTGCGATCCCGATCGCGGCCATGCCGCCGGCCTTGGCAGCCTCGACGCCGGCGGCCGCATCCTCGAGCACCATCGCGTAGCGCGGCTCGATGCCAAGCTCGCGCGCGGCGGTCAGGAAGATCTCAGGGTCCGGCTTGCCGTGCGCGAAATCGCGCCCCGAGACGTCGGCGTCGAAGTAATCCAGCAGCGAGAGGCCAGGCCGGATCGACGGCGATGAGATCCCCTGCTCCTGCGCGAATATGTCGAGCCGGATCATGCGCAGGAAAAGCGCCGCATTCTTCGACGACGACGCGTCCGCGATCAGCACGCCGGCGTCCTTCACCGCGATGACAAAACGTAGCGCGTCGGGATATGAGGTGAAGTCACCGGCCTCGACGAGGCGCTCGAGCATTTCCTGCTTGCGCAGCGCGTACTCGGCAACGCGCTTGTCGGCGTCGGGCACCTGGAAGTAGGCGAGCGCGGCGCGAGCGCCGCTCATGCGCGGTTTGCCCGACATGTACTCCTCGTAAACGTGGGACGTGAACGCTGTCGGCGACCATGTCGTGCGGTCGCGGATGTCACGCCAGTCCGACTCCATCAACTGGCGCAGCGACTCGCGCCACGTCTCCTCGTGCGGCGAGTCAACCAGAACCCCGTCGACGTCGAAAATCGCTCCCCGAAACATCGGCATGCGCCCTCCTCATCGTCGGCCGGCGGCCCGCTGGTCGTCGGGTCCCGGCTGAGCTCGACCACCACCGGTCGCCCGCGCACAGCTCACGGATGTCGTCGAGAACTCCGACCCTAACCGGACGGCTCAGGCACTCTGGGGGCACCGGTCCCGCGAGCTCTCCGGGTCAAACGCGGCGAGTGCCTCCCGCGCGGGCGACAAAGCTGAACGTCGGGCCGGGATGCCGGGAGAGGTGCGCAGGTCGCAGCATGCGACGTTCGGCAGGACGGAGCCGGCACGATAGCCGCACCCGTCTCGCCCGAAGATCTCGCGTATCTCCTCCCGCGAGAACAGGAAGAAGCGCCCCGCCAGCGCCTGCTAGGGCGTCTGGCTGCCCGGAGTGCTGCCGCCGCGCTGGTGCTCGACGACCGTGTCGGAAGAGGGAAAGAACACACTCTCGTGGCCATCGCTCCAGCGGACCCGATACGGCGGCGCGCCCTCCGCGCCGTGCACCTCCATGATCACGGCCTTGCGATCTGAATCACCCACGTGATGTCCCTTGATCACCAGCTCATCGCCAATATCTGCGCGCATCATGTCCTCCCTGTCCTCACAACAAGATCATCAGCTTGCGGCACACCTTCGCGGCGCCGTACTGGCGGGTCGCGGCGGGCGAGTCCGCAGCCGGCCACGCCGGGTCTGACCGGCGCCCCAGCTCGCCATAGACGGTGGCGCCGGCGGCCGCCACGCCCGGCCGGCAGCGGCTAGGGCGGGACAGGAAGTTCCGGCCTTGCGGCCGGCGGGACCAGCAAATCTGCGCGGGTCACGAAGATGTGCGGGCTGATGACGTGCAGTGTGCCGAGCATGGCACCCAGGCCCTCGTCCTGCGCAAGCTCGACTATCACCTCAGTGAGCTGGGCTTTATCGGCGTTGCCTGGTACTAGGCGGACGACGCTGACCGGCCTGCCAGCGAGGGCCTCGTGAAAGCGGGCACGGCTCCACGGATCGTCGGACAGGGTTAACCGGATTCTCCACGTGAGCTTATTGCAGTACATGGCGTCGCCTCCGCAGTCCAAGTACCTTGACCTCGCAAGGCAAACGTGGCGCAGGGCAACGGTCGCCCCCAGGGTCGCAAGTCCTGCTCAGCCAGGGCCGAAAGACCTCCGCCGCGCAACCCGGCGTCCTCCCCGTCTGCCTGGTGACCGCTCGCGTTCGCCTCCCGATCAACGCAATTGGGGCCGGTCGTGCGTCCACGCGGGCGGCACCACCGCTTCTCCCGCGGCAGCGCCTGCCAACAGCGGCTCGAAGCTGACCGGGGCGGTATGCGTCAGCAACCAAGCAGCACAGCCCAGTGGGGCGCTGGCCCTGGCCGCGGGCGTTGCGGGGGCCATTGACCCGGCATGCCAGGATTGCAGGGCGGCTCCGGCGAGGATGCCTGATCACAGCCGGTGCAGGAGCACCGCGGCGCAGATGCCGGCAACCGGGCAGGCGGGCGCCGGGAAGAACATGGAATCCCGGACCTGGACATAGGAGGTGTTGTGACAACGGCGAATGCGTTCGCGGGCGGGCCCCGAGCGGTCACCGCACAGGTGACGCGTGCCGTGGAGATCGCTACGATCCTGTCTGCGAGCGGCTTCGGCTGGCTCGTTCAGGCGCTGGGCCTGAGCGCCTGCGTCTCGCCCCGCTGCCGCCTCCTCCGCGCCTTCCGGCCAGGCAGGCAGTGCCCGCATCAGCTGGCGACGGACCTCCCGCTGCCAGATCGGCTGCGGCTGATGCTCGAGAGGCTCGGGCCGACCTTCGTCAAGGCGGGGCAGATGGTCGCGCTGCGGCCGGACTACGTTCCGCTTGAGTACGCGGAGGCGCTGCGTGACCTGCACACCCACGCCGCGCCGTTCGCGCCGGAGGAAGCGGCGGCCATCGTTGAGGCCGAGCTCGGCGCGCCACTCGCGGCGCTGTACGCCGAGTTCGAGCGGGAGCCGTTCGCCGCGGCCTCGCTCGCGCAGGTACACCGGGCGCGGCTCAGCGATGGCCGTCGCGTCGCGGTGAAGGTGCAGCGCCCTGGGATTACCGGGCAGGTCGAGCGCGATCTTGCGCTGCTCGCCACGCTGGCCCGCCGCTTCGAGCGGCTCCAGCCGGGCTCGGTTGCCTTCCGGCCCTCCGAGGCGGTGGCGGAGCTGGCCGAGTACACGCGGCGCGAACTCGACTTCCGGCGTGAGGCGCGGACCACTGAGCGGCTCCGGCAGCTGTTCGCCGATGACGACCGGATCGTGATCCCGGCCGTCATCACCGATCACAGCTCGGCACGGGTACTGACGATGGAATTTCTGGAGGGACTACCGCCGGCGCCCGCCGCCGACCTGCGGCGGGCTGGCCTCGACCCCGCAGCGGGACTGCGTGCGGGCGCCGAAGCAATGCTGCGGCAGGTCTTCCAGTTCGGGCTCTTCCACGCCGACCCGCACCCCGGCAACCTGCTATTCCTGCCCGGTGACCGGATCGGCTTCATCGATTTCGGCATGTACGGGCGGCTTGACCCAGGCGAGCGGCGGCGGCTGGCTGTCCTCTTCTGGGCGCTCGTCGACGGCGACTACGAGGCCGTCGGCGGCCAGCTTGTGCGCCTGTCAGAACTCCTCCCCGGCGCCGATCCCGACGGCTTTCGCGCCGCGCTCGCAGACACCGTCGAGGATTGGTTCGGGGGCCGCGCAGCTGACTTCTCGATCGCCCGCCTCCTGCTGCATGAGCTGGCGCTGGGAGCGCACTACGGGATCGTCTTCCCGCGCGGGCTGATGCTGCTCGCACGCGCCCTGGTCAACCTCGAGGCGACCGCGATGATCGTCGACCCGCAGCTCAGCCTCGCCGAGCTCGCCCGCCCGCTGCAGCCCGAGCTACGGCACATCCTGCTGCCCAGCCCCCAGGCACTGCAAGAGCACTGGCACCGTCACCGCTTCGAATACCTCGACCTCGCGCTGGAACTGCCTGGCCTGCTGCCAGAAGCGATCGCCCGCGTGCGCGAGGGGCCCGCCAGGTTCCCTCCCCCTCCGGCGGCCGCGGCCCGGCCCGCCCTGCGCTGGCTCCCGCTGAGCGGCGCATTCGCCGCCGGCGCCGGCCTGGCTGCGCTCGCCCGCAAGCGCCGGCGAGCATAGCAGTGGCCCGCGCGCCGTCGGCTTCCAGATCGACCGATATGGAGTCCTCTCGCCCGGCACTCAGCCATCGCCCGCAGCAGCAGCCGCCCTGAATCCACGAAGAGCGCCGATCCGCAACCTTTCGCGGCACCCAGGTGGTCGGGTTAGGTGACCCGTCTCGTGGCCCGCCAGCGGCGCAAAGCCCGGCGGAGGATCTCGTTCTCCGCGCCGCCGGTAGCCGGGCTCAGAGCCGTTCGATGATGGTGACGTTGGCCATCCCGCCGCCCTCGCACATGGTCTGCAGGCCGTATCGGCCGCCGGTGCGCTCAAGCTCGTTCAGCAAGGTGGTCATCAGCCGCGCACCCGTTGCGCCGATCGGGTGCCCGAGCGCGATCGCCCCGCCATTCGGGTTGACCTTCGCCGGGTCGGCGCCGGTCTCCTTGAGCCAGGCCAGCACGACACTGGCGAACGCCTCGTTGATCTCGACCACGTCCATGTCGTCGATGGACATGCCGGTCTTACCCAGCGCGTACTCGGTGGCCGGGATCGGCCCGGTGAGCACCCAGACCGGATCAGCGCCGCGCACGGAGATATGGTGAATCCGGGCCCGTGGCGTCAGGCCGTGGGTCCGCACCGCCTGCTCAGAGGCGATCAGCAGCGCGGCTGCGCCGTCGGAGATCTGGCTAGACACCGCGGCGGTCAGCCGGCCGCCATCGACCAGGGTCTTCAGCCCGGCCATCTTTTCCAGCGTGGTATCTGACCGGGGCCCTTCGTCAGCGCTGACTCCAGCCAGCGGCACGATCTCGCGGTCGAACCGGCCCGCGACGATGGCCGCCACCGCGCGCTGGTGGCTCTGGTAAGCGAATTCCTCCATATCCCGCCTGCTGATGTCCCATTTCTCGGCGATCATCTCGGCCCCGTTGAACTGGGAGATCACAGCGTCGCCGTAGCGGGCGCGCCAGCCCGGACTGGTCGAAAACGGGTCGGTCGCGCCGTAAGGCTGCCCGGCGCCGTACGAGCTCAGGATCGGATACTGGCTCATGTTCTGCACGCCGCCGGCGATTATCAGGTCCGCCGTGCCGGACATCACCGCCTGGGCGGCGAACGAGACCGCCTGCTGGCTGGACCCGCATTGCCGGTCCAGGGTGACGCCAGGCACATGCTCGGGCAGGCCCGCCACGAGCGCCACGGTGCGCGCGATGTCCCCCGCCTGAGCGCCGATGGTGTCGATGCACCCGTAGATGACGTCCTCGATGGCGTCAGGATCGATGCCAGTGCGCTCGACCAGCGCCCTGATCGGATGCGCGCCCAGATCGGCAGGGTGGATGCCCGCCAGACCGCCCCTGCGCCGCCCGACCGGCGCGCGCACGGCGTCCACAATGTATGCCTCGCCCACGATGTCCTCTTCTCCGCGATTAGGCGCAATTAATATAGTATTTTTAAAATCTAGACTAAATGCGCTACTTCAATCGTCCCACGGGAAGGCCAATCAGGCAACGGCAGCTACGTACCGCCGCGTCAAGAACCTCGTTGGCTGCGGAGCCGTCAGCGCGGACGGCTACGTAGCGCTATTCCCGGGACCTACCGCTGATGATCGTCGGCGAGGAAACGAACGAGATCCAGCGCAACGTCAACGCCAGCCCGCTGATCTCCCGTGGCGGCATCGCCAGCTGACGCTACCCGTTCGGATCGGCGGCCGGCCGCGAGCCAGAGAGCCAGCAAGCCAGGTCCGGGGCTCGAAATGGATATGGGCCACCGCGATTGTCATCATCAACTCCCTCGGGGCCGTACCACTCTCCTACTGCGCCTTCGGCGGCGGCAGCCCAAGAAGTTAGCCCGGCCGATATGGGCATTGGCGCGTGAGCAGCGGCTCACCGGCCCGATCGCCAGCCGTTCGGCGGCACCTCCGGCCGGTTGCTAGTGAGCGAGGCGTTCGGCGGAATCGAGAGAGGAGCGGCCCTCATCGGCGTGTTCGTACCACATCAGGTACAGGCCGGACGTGACGCGTTCGATCGCGCGGCCCTCATCTCCCCCGTGCTCGGCCGTGCGACGCGCTTGGTCGCTCAACATGGCCCCCGCTGCCCTCGCCCGGGACGTCAGCTGGCGGGATGGTGGCATCAGTGGAAGCTAGCAGCCGGCGTGCGCCAGGGAGATGGCCGTGTAGTGAGGCCTGCCTGACCGATGTAAGGTGCAGGCCATCAGGTAGCCCTGCCAGTTACGCGGAGGATGTCGTGGCGGATAGACGACGGTGGAGCGATCTCAGCCAGCGCACCCGCAGACTGCTTATCGTCACAGCAGTTGCCGAAGGCGGCCTCAAGGCGGCGGCGCTCGTCGACGTCAAGCGCCGCCCGGCAAGCGAGGTCCGCGGCCCGAAATGGATATGGGCCACCGCGATTGTCATCATCAACTCCCTCGGGGCCGTACCACTCTCGTACTTCGCCTTCGGGCGGCGGCGGCAGCCCGGTTCTCGGCCCGACTGATATGCGCGGCCCGGCCCGTGGCAACCTGGGCGGGAAGAGCGCCGACAAGGCCGTCTGTGCGGCAGTTAGGTCAGGCCTCGTGGGCCGACTACGTGGTCGCTCTTCCCGCAACTACCATCCTGACGGGCCGGCGGGCCGGCGGCAAGGGGATCTGGTGCCGGTCGGGACGGATTCTGTGCCCTCCCGGACGTGGCTGCGCGGTCGGCCCGTTAGTCACGGGCCCGGGCAATGTCGATGAGGCGCAGGATGCAGGACTCGAAGATGCCGTCCTCGTCGCGGGCCGGGCCTGCTACCGCGAGCGCTGCGGCAAGATTCGGATACCGGCCGCTGCCCGCGGCGCGGGCGAATGTCTGCAGCTGGGCGGCGGCTTGCTCGTCCGCGCTCATTCCAGCGCCTGCCCGGTCACCCGCGAGCGCGGCCTGCATCCCGCCGTACATGGTGGCGAAGCCGCAGGCCTTCGTGGTCGTCGCCGATCAGGTCTTCCGCTACGCGCGAAGACGCGGCAGGCCGAGCCCGGGCACCGGCGCACGGACGGCTGGTGCTGCTACTGCCGCGCCATCGCCATCCGCATCTCGCTTTCGGTGTCGCTGATGAGGTCCCCCGACAAGTCGACGGTGACGCTGTGCAGGGTGCCGGTGAACCGGAACGGCGACTGGTAGTCCGGGGTAACCGGCAATCCGGGATTGGCGCCGCATGTCAGCCCGCCGGGGTTGAAGGCGACGGGCGTGGTGACCGGGAACTCTGCCTGCCCGACGAGGTGGCCGTCGACGTACAGCTGCGCCCGGCCCGGGGCGCCCTTGCCCTGAGCAAAGTCCGGTTTCCCGGTCGGCTCGAACTCAAAGCGCAGCAGATGCCGGCCTTCTGGCACGGCGTCCGGCGACGACACCTGATAGCGGGCACGCCGGACGTAGTTGTGGACGTAATGCAGCTTGCGGTGCTGGACGTAGAACGACCAACCGCCGACGCCGGTGCCCTGGCTGAGCAGGACGCCTTCCGCGCCGCCGGCTGGGATGTCCACGTCGGCGGTGATCGCGTGCGGGCGGTTCGGGATCTTGGGCCCGACGGCGGCGGGGACGGTCTGGGTGCCGGGCCGGTAGGTGTAGCTGGTCCGCGCTTCCGCGACCTGCGGGCGCTCGGTCATCAGCCGCTCCAGGGCGCTTCCGTCGAGCGGCAGCACGTTGTACTTGCCGGCCTCCACATACCATTGCGCGATCATCTCGATGACCTTGTCCCGGTGCTGGCCGGCGAGGTTGTGGTTCTCGGCTGGGTCGTCCGCGACATGGTAGAGCTCCCAGTGGCTGGCGTCGAGGCCGGCCAGCGTCCCGGCGGAGATCGGCGCCCCGAAAGGCATGCCTGCCTCGGCGAAGGAGGGCCCGGGCCACGGGCACACGGCTCGCCACCCGTCGTGGTCGATGGAGCGGTGGCCGAACATCTCGAAGTACTGCGTGTGATGCCGGGCCGGGGCGGCCGGGTCGTCGAAGGTGTAGGCGAAGCTGACGCCGTGCAGCGGCGACTGGGTCACGCCCCTGATCGCCGCGGGCGGCTCGGCGCCGAGCACATCCAGGACGGTCGGGACCATGTCGATGATGTGCGCGTACTGGGACCGGACCTCGCCGCGTGCCCTGATGCCGTTCGGCCAGCAGACGACGAACGGGTCGCAGGCTCCGCCTCGGTAGGTTTCCCTTTTCCACCGCCGGAACGGCGTATTGCCCGCCCAGGTCCAGCCCCACGGGTAATGGTTGAAGGTGGTCGGGCCGCCCAGCTCGCCGATGGCCCGGAGGCTGTCCTCAAGCGGCTCGGGTGCGTTGTTGAAGAACTGCAGCTCGTTGGTCGTGCCGGTGGGCCCGCCTTCGGCGCTGGCTCCGTTGTCGGACACCACCATGATCAGGGTGTTGTCGAACTCGCCGGTCTCCTTCAGGAAATCGAGGAGGCGGCCGATCTGGTGGTCGGTATGCGACAGGAACCCGGCGAACACCTCCATCATCCGGGCCGCCAGGCGGCGCGCATCTGATGGCAGTGACTCCCAGTCCGGGACGTCGGGGTCGTGCCTGGACAGCTCAGCGCCCGCCGGCATGATGCCCAGCTCCTTCTGGCTGGCGAACACCCGCTTCCGGTAGGCATCCCAGCCGTCGTCGAACTGTCCGGCGTACCTGTCCGCCCACTCCTTGGGAACATGGTGCGGAGCGTGCGTGGCACCGGTACAGAAGTGCAGGTAGAACGGCTTATTCGGAGCGACCTGCTTGGCGTCGGTGATGAACTCGATCGCCTTGTCCGCCAGGTCCTCGGTCAGGTGGTAGCCCTCCTCGGGGGTGCGCGGCGGCTCGACCTGATGGTTGTCGTAAACAAGGTCCGGATACCACTGGCTGGTGTCACCGCCGAGGAACCCGTAGAACCGCTCGAAGCCGCGCCCCAGCGGCCAGCGGTCGAACGGGCCTACGGCCGACTCGAATTCCGACGGCAGCAGATGGTACTTGCCGACCATGTAGGTGCTGTACCCGTGCTGCTGCAGCATCTCGGACAGGAACCCGTTTTCAAACGGGATACTGCCGTTGTAGCCGGGATAGCCGGTCGCCAGCTCGTTGATCGACGCCATGGCGTTCGCATGGTGGTTGCGGCCCGTGATGATGCACGAGCGCGACGGCGAGCACAGCGCCGTCGTGTGCATGCTGGTGTACAGCAGGCCGCCTGCGGCGAGGCTGTCAATGTTCGGCGTCGCGATCGGGCTGCCATAGCAGCCCAGCTGGCCGAACCCGGTGTCATCCAGCACGATGAACACTACATTCGGTGCGCCAGGCGCTGCGCGAAGCGGCCGCGGCCACGCCGGGCTCGACTCCTCCGCCGTCCGCCCGATAACGCCGGGGAACGCTCGGCCAGGCTCGTACTCAGTCAGCGCCATCTCGCCCTCCATCGCTTCGGCCGGAGTCAGGCTGAGTAGAAAGTAACGCCTGGGAAAGCTGGCTCGGATCACCCGCCACGGGTGAGGACGACCGCCCGCTCAGGCCGCAGACGGCGGATGGTCAGGCAAAGACCAATAAACCTTGATAGGCAGATTCGCAGGCGGCATGCTGCGATTACGGACGATCTGGCGAGAGGACCCTCAAAGGCGAGCCTGGATTATCAACCTGACCGCCCCTAGATTAGTAAGTACGAGCGGGGATCCTGATCTGTCATTGGCCCGCCGCATGCCCGAAACAGCGTGAATTCAAGGACCGGCTCTAAAGATTACCGACATATCTAGATTGGAAGGATCGTGGCAGCATGATCGTCGATTACTCTACCTTCCGGCCCACCATCAAAATGCTCAAGGACGCCGGCGTGACCGCCGTCGGCCGTTACATCGGCTGGGACTCGGTTCCGGGATATCAGCAAATAGGCAAGAACATCACCAAGGCTGAGGCCGGCACGCTCATCGGCAACGGGATCAGCGTATTCTTATCGTTCGAGTACGCTGCCGACGCGGTGCTGCTCGGCGCCGTACAGGGCGAGAAGGACGGCAAGCTCGCGAGCGAACAGCTCACCGCGCTCGGCGCGCCCGAGGGCATGGCGGTGTACTTCGCCGTCGATTTCGACATCGCCGACTATGCCCCGGGCAGCACGGACCCGAAAGCCAAGCTCGGGCCGGCCGCTGATTACTTCGAGGCGATCAATGCGCTCACTCCCGGCTACCAGGTGGGCGTATACGGCGGGTTTTACGCTGTCTCTCGCGCCCTGTCCGCCGGCCTCGCTGCGCTGGGATGGCAGACGATCGCTTGGTCGGGCGGGCAGTGGGACGACCGGGCTGTGCTGCGGCAGCTCGGCTCCGAGATATGGGGCAGCAACGCGGATGTTGACCTGCTCGTGGCTAATACCGCTGATTTCGGGCAGTGGCCGCGGCCCACTCTCCCCGAGCAGTTTCGCGCCAACGGCACGACCTCGCTCCGTGACGCCGCGCACCAGCACGGCATGACCGTCAGCGAGCTGCTCTGGCTCACCGCACAGCACAAGCCAGGCGGATACGGCTCGCTGGAGGTGCCGTACTTCGACGACGGGAACTGGGACGCGGATATGCCCGCTGGGATGCTTTTCTGGGCGTAGTCAGCGGCCAGCCGGCTGATCTGAGATCAGCCGGGGTCTGGCCCGGGCCGATCGCTCGGTCCCCAGGCCCGCCTCCCGATCCCTTACCAATCGCGCGGCCCGGTGCCGGTGCCGGTGCCGGTTCGGCCTCCCCGGCGCCGCGACAGCCAGCCGGGGCCGCCCCGCGACCTTAGGATGCTCAGCGCCACCACGACAAGCCCGAGCAGGATGACGATGATTGGCCCGAATGTCGGTATATGCCATAGTTCCCGGCCGAGACGCCAGATCTCATGCCAGATGAACAGGCGGACGAGAAGGTGCGCCAGACCGCCGCCGCCCAGGGCCTTGTAGCCACCAAGCAGCCGCACCGAGTGCAGCGCAGAGAGGTCAGACGTCATGATTAACGATGCCACACAGGTAGGCGTGGTGCGGCATCACCCGGCATGTCCGCTGGCAGCAGTGCCGGCTTCCGGTCCGCGCAACCAGGCAACGCACTCCGCGCTGCCACAGGTCCGGCCAGAACCCAGACGCGGTCTGCCGCACCGGCAGGTCGGCTGCTGGCAGGCCAGCCAGGCCGCACGCGTCAGCAACTCAGCAGCACCGCCTTCGCCGCAAACCGAGACGACGGGCCGAATCCGGCCGCCGGGCAGGGCAAGCCACTCCTGCGGCCTAACCGCGGCGGCGCTGGCTGGCGTGGGACCCATCGCCCCATCCTCCCCTGCCGCGGGACCTCACCGCATCGGTCGCGCTGGTGATCAGGGTGATCAGGGTGATGCTTCGTGACCGCCCGCATCAGCCCAGGCACGGTCCAGCATCTGGACGATAGTCTCGGCCGGCTGTGCGCCGGAAATCCCGTAGCGGCGGTCGATGACGAAGAACGGAACGCCGCTCGCGCCCAGCGACCTTGCCATCGCCTCATCGTCATCCACGGCATCGCCGAACTCGTCGCTGGTCAGGACGCTGAGCACCTCGTCGCGGTCCAGCCCGACCTCGACGGCCAGCCTTGTCAGCGAGGAGTGATCGAAGATCGATGCCTGCTCGCTGAAGTAGGCGCGGTGCAGACGTTCGGCCAGCTCGGCTTGCCGGTGACGCGCCTTGGCCAGCTGCAGCAGCCGGTGCGCGTCGCGGGTATTGCCGCTGCGCAGGCCATCCATCCGGAAGTCCAGCCCGTCCTGCATTGCCCGGCGCTCCATCTGGCGCTGGGCGTCACCGGCCTGCTCAACGCTCATCCCGTACTTGCTGGCCAGCAGATCGACCGTCGGGATGCTCGCACCCTTGGCCGCGGACGGGTCCAGCTCGAACGACCGGTACACCACCTCGACCTCGCCGCGGTGATCGAAGGACTCCAGCGCCCGCTCGAAGCGCCGCTTGCCGAGGTAGCACCACGGGCACACCACATCGGACCAGATCTCTACCTGCATGCTCGGGCCAACGCGCGGCGGGCCCGATCCCTTCCGTGCCCCGAAGTCATGGACCGTGCTCGCTGGCCCCGAGAGAAACGATTTCTCGTGGTACGCGCGAAGGGAACGCTGACCGGCTGACGACGGCCACCTGGTCCTTGGCCAGGCTGCGTGCGGGCCCGGCACTTGCCGACCAGTTGACCGCGGTGCATGCTTCATTGTCGAGGACGTCTCCGGAGGTGGCCGGTGCCCGAGCAGCTCGAAGCGACGGAACGCATCGCGCGGCAGGTCAGTGCCGCCTTGGCGGCGGCCGACCTGGCCGCTTTCAGCGAGCTTCTGGATCCCGACGTGCGCTGGGGCCCGCCGGGCGATCCTGCGCCGCCCTGCCAGAGCCGGGACCAGGTCCTCGCCTGGTACCGGCGGGGCCGGGAGGCCGGAGTCCGGGCTCGGGTATCGGAGACCGTGGTGCGCGGGGATCAGATCCTCATCGGCCTGAAGGTGGCCGGCAACCGGGCGGCAGATGCGCGGAGCGGCGAAGCGGAGCGGTGGCAAGTTCTCACCGTGCGCGGCGGCCGAGTTGTCGACATCGTCGGGTTCGATGAGCGAGGCGAGGCGGCTGCCCGCGCCGGGCTCGGTACCGATCCTGGCTAGCGGCCCAGGACCGCGAGGCGGGAAAGCCCGGTCATGCTCGCTGCGGCCCTCGGCCACCGGACGCGGCGGATCGCCGCGGGAGGGCCGGGCCGCCCGGGCCAACGGCCCCGGCGGGCCGAAAAAGACTCGCCCGCAGGGCTGCTGATGGGGTACGTGTAGCAGCATGGCTGAGCACTATCCACTGCGGCCCATTACGCCCGACGAGTTCGATGCGTACGACGCGGTAGCCGCCTATGCGTTCAATGAGACCGACCGGCCGGCAGAGGTCATCGAGCAGGAGCTCATGATCTTCGAGTTCGACCGCAGCCTCGCCGCGTTCGACGGTGATGCGATCGCGGGGACCGCAGCTGCGTACTCCTTCCGGCTCACTGTCCCCGGCGGGATCGCGGATGCGGCGGGGGTCACCTACGTCAGCGTCCTGCCCAGCCACCGGAGGCGCGGCATCCTGTCGGCCATGATGCGGCACCAGCTCGCCGACGTCGCCAACCGGGGCGAGGCCATCGCGGCACTGTTCGCGTCGGAGTCGGGTATCTACGGAAGGTACGGTTACGGCTGCGCGTCGGGGCAGCTGCGCCTGACGATCCGCCGGGGCGAGGGCGCGCTCCGCCCGGACGTGGCCGGCCGGGCGGCCGCGCAGCACGGTACGGTGCGGCTTCGGGCCGCCCAGCCCGCCGTGCTGCGCACCGAACTGGCCAAGGTCTACGAAGCGACGGCCCCGCACCGCCCGGGCACCATAGCCAGGGACGATCGCTGGTGGCAGTGCCTGCTTGGTGACCCGGAAGCCGACCGCAGGGGAATGGGCCCGCTGACATGCCTGCTGGCCGATGACGACTCCGGCCCGCGCGGTTATGCCCTGTACCGGACGAAAGGCGGCTGGGCCGACGACGGCCTGCCATCGGGCAGCCTGCTGGTCCGCGAACTCATCGCCGGCGACGCCGCGGCCACGGCGGCGCTGTGGGCCGACCTGCTCACCAGGGACCTGATCGGCGAGGTGGTAGCCAGGCAGCGGCCGGTCGACGATCCGCTGCTTGACATGCTCGCCGACCGGCGGCGGGCGCGCGCTTACCTGACCGACGGGCTCTGGATCCGGCTCGTCGACGTCCCCGCCGCGATCCGCAACCGGCGCTACTCCTGCGCGGCTGACGTCGTGATCGAGGTGACCGACGACCTGCTGCCCGCCAACGCCGGCCGCTGGCGGCTGCAGTGCCCAGGGGCCGCCGACGGCGGAGCCCCCAGCTGCGATCGCACCACGGCTGCTGCGGACATCGAGCTGCCCGTCGCAGCCCTCGGCGCAGCCTATCTGGGGGGCACCAGGCTCGGCGCCCTCGCCGCAGCCGGCCAGGTTACCGAGCGGACCCACGGCGCGCTGGCGAGGCTCTCGGCGGCAATGTACGCCGACCCCGCGCCCTGGTGCCCGTCGATGTTCTGAGTCGGGCCACCCGCTGTGCCAGAACGGCATGATGGCGCTATGGGCGATCTAGTCACGTTGCGGCCGGTTAGCGAGGACGACCTGACGGTAGTGGAGAAGCTCACGTGGGATCCGGAAACGGCCGGCGAGTTCGCCCTGTTCGGCTGGTTCGATCCCATGCTATGGCGCCGCCGCTGGGCGGCAAACGGGCTGATCAGTGACGACGGCGGCATGCTGATGGTGGTCCGCGGCGCGGACCGGCTTGGCTTCGTGAGCTGGCGGTACCGCAGGACCACCCCCGCCGCCTACTGCATCGAGATGGGGATAGCGTTGCTGCCCGAGGCCCGCGGCCATGGGCACGGCACCCAGGCGCACCGGCTGCTGGCGCGCTACCTGCTCGCTCACACGACAGTGCACCGGATCGAGGCCGCTACGGACGTCGACAACCTGGCGGAGCAGAAGGCCCTGGAGCACGCCGGATTCACCCGGGAAGGCGTCATGCGCGGCTGCGGATGGCGGGACGGTGCGTGGCGCGACGGGGTCACCTACAGCCTGCTCCGCACCGATCCGCCCGGGTGATCGCCGGGATCCTGGGTCACCGGGATGCGCCCGGTCTTACGTGCTCTGATCGTGCTCTGATCGTGCTCGGCCGTTCGGCGGCATCCTGTTGTCGCCGGGCCCGCAGTCTCAATCTGGGGTGGCTGCTGTGTCAGGGTCGCCCCCCTCCGGCGTCGGCGGCCTCGCGGTACCAGAACCGCCCCCCAGCTGCGGCGGGCTGCGCGACGGCGCCGAGCCATCCGGGTGTCCCCGCAGTGCCCTCCCCTCCGGCGGGTCCGGGCTCCGCGGCCAGATCCCGAACCGCCCAGACATCCGGGCCTGCCTTGCAGGTGTGCCGGACCTCAACGGGCCCGCTGCGGCCGGGTGCCACCGCCAGCCCGCCCAGTGCGCCTCGCAGGCCGATTCCGCAGGCTTTCAGGACGGCCTCCTTGCGGGTCCAGCAGCGGTAGAACATCTGCAGCCGCGCGCCAGCCGGCTGGTTAGTCAGATCCTGCTGCTCCGCTGTGGTCAGGCAGGCCGCCAGCTGGCCCGTATCGATGTCACGGGGCACCTCAATGTCCGCGCCAACCCGGTGCGCACGCGTCACGGCAAGCAGCCAGTGGTCGCCAGATCCGGAGAAATTGAAGGTGATGTCGGTCGGCGGCCAGCCGATAACTGGCGGCCCGTGCTCGGCGCTGCCGCATTCGCAGCACGGGCTCCGGCCGAACCGGATGCTGGACGGGTCGACCTCCAGGTAGCAGGCGAGCAGCCGACGGCGCGCGGCGTGCGTGGCCGCGAATCTGACCCGGTCCGCCCTCCGGACGAACCGCCGGCAGTGCGCCCGCTCACCGGCATCCAGGATCGCCAGGCCGGATACCGGCGGCTCCCCCGGCGTCCCGGTCTCGACGTCTACCACGCCGTGCCAGACGTGCAGGTCAGCCCCGGTCAGCCCAGCTGGCCCAGTCACTTGCCCGCCTCGGCCGACGCGATCGAACACCTTCGCCAACGTATCGCACCCTCCGGCCGGTCAGGTCAGCCCGGCCTGGGTCACCAGCGGGCCGCCCTGCTCCCTGCGCATGACGGGCCCTCCGGTGGCCGAGACGACGAGGAAGACACCGCCACGCGGTGAGACTCATCGCAGCTCAGGCCCGCACGCAGCGCTGCATTCAAGTCCGCCGGGTCATTGCCTAAATCGAATACATGTTCTAAGCTACCGAATCGTGAGAAGCGCAGCTGACCGGATCCTGTTCGCCCAGATCGCAGCCATTGCGGGCCGTCACGCACGGTGGCGTCCGCTGACGGCGGCGGAGGAGTCCGCCGCGATCGACGAGCTGACCGAGACGGCCGCCGGGCGCGCCGACGTGCTGGCCGAGTGCGCGGGACTCGCGCTCGGCTGCCATGAGCACGAGATCGACGCCGCCAGGTACCAGCGGGCCGCGGAGCTGTGCCTCAAAGCGGGCGCCGACGCGACGCTGGTCCCGCGCTGGATCGACGAGGGACGACGGCGCGCTGCGGCCGCCGCTGCCATCCCGTTCAGCGGCTGACCGGGATGGCAGCGTCCTGTCGCAGGCTCGGCCGGTCAATGCCGGGCGCGGTGACGCCGGCCGACAGCTGACGCGGGCCTGCCGCTGCGGCCCGTCGCTGGCGCAGGCCGGTCGCCGGGACGCTGGGGATCGCCGGCGGCAGGGCCGCGCGGCGGTTACGATACGGCAGCTGTCTTGAGGGCGGACTCCGGTTCCCGCAGCGGGAAGTGGCAGGCCGCGAAGTGGCCTGCCGTGGTGAACGGCCGTAGCGGCGGCTCCTCCTCGGCGCAGATCTCCTGGGCGTAGGGGCAGCGGGTGCGGAACCTGCATCCCGACGGCGGGTCGATAGCCGACGGCAGCTCGCCCCGCACGCCCTTGTCCTCCTTGGCCTGGGCCACCCTCGGGTCGGCGATCGGGATCGTGTCGATGAGCCCCTTCGTGTAGGGGTGCACCGGGTGAAAGTAGACGTCGTCAGACGGGCCCAGCTCGACCAGCTTGCCGAGATACATCACGCTGATCGTCTCTGACAGGTACCGCACGACGGACAGGTCGTGCGAGATGAACAGATAGGTCAGGCCCAGGTCACGCTGCAGGTCTTGCATCAGGTTAAGAATCTGCGCCTGGATCGACACGTCGAGCGCCGACACCGGCTCGTCCGCTACCAGCAGTTTCGGGTTGAGGATCAGGGCGCGCGCCAGGCCGAGGCGCTGCCGCTGCCCGCCGGAGAACTCGTGCGGGTAGCGCTCGACGGCGGCCCGGGGCAGCCCGACCTCGTCCAGCATCGCGTCGACCTTGCGCTGCTGCTCGCGCCTGCTGCCGATGCCCTGGATGGCGAGCGGCTCGCGGAGGATCGGGCCGACTCGCATCCGCGGATCCATGGAGGCATAGGAGTCCTGGAACATGAGCTGGACCTTCGGGGAGCGCCGCCGCCGCTCGCGAGTGTTCAGCTTGGCCAGGTCCTCGCCGTCCAGCTGGATGACGCCGCTGGTCGCCTTCTCCAGGCCGACGATCAGCCGGCCGACCGTGGTCTTGCCGCAGCCAGACTCGCCCACCATGCCGAAGGTCTGGCCGGGCAGCACCGAGAAGCTGACGTCAGCGACCGCGCTGACCGCGCCGATCTTGCGCTGCAGCACCGCGCCAGCAGTGACGGTGAAGTCCTTCACCAGCCTGTCGACCTGCAGCAACGGTATCTGGCCAGCGGCCATCGCCTCGTGTGCCGCGCGCATAGCCGGAGCCGCCTCCGTAACGGCGGCCTTCGCTGACTGCTCAGCGTCTTCTTCCCGGCCGACCGGGAAGAAGCACCGGTAGGCGTGCTCCCAAAGATCGCCCTGCAGGTCCGGCTCGGTCTCCCGGCAGGTGTCCTGGACGTACCGGCACCGGGCCGCGAACTTGCATCCCTTCGGCGGGCTGGTCAGATCCGGTGGCTGCCCGGGGATGTTGTACAGCCGGACCGAGGCGTCGGCGGCCTTCTCCGGCAGCGCCTGGAACAGCGCCTCGGTGTAGGGGTGCCGCGGGTTGCCGAACAGCCGCCGCGTGCTGGTGGTCTCGGCGACCCGGCCGGCGTACATCACGACGGCCCGGTCGGCGCGGCCGGCGATGACACCCAGGTCGTGCGTCACCAGGATGACCGACATGCTCAGCCGCTTGCGCAGGTCATCGATCAGTCCCAGGATCTGCTTCTGGATCGTCACGTCCAGCGCGGTCGTCGGCTCGTCCGCGATCAGCAGCTTCGGCTCGCAGGCCAGCGCCATCGCGATCATCACCCGCTGGCGCATCCCGCCGGAGAGCTGATGCGGGTAGTTCTTCACGCGCTCGGCGGGCCTGGGCATCCCGACCAGGCCCAGCACCTCGACCGCCCGCACCAGCCCGGCCTCCTTGTCCACCCCGCGGTGCAGCAGCACCGTCTCGGCGATCTGCTCGCCGATCGTCATCGTCGGGTTGAGCGAGGTCATCGGATCCTGGAAGATCATGCCGACCTCGTTGCCCCGGACGTGTTGCATGTCATTGTCGCTGAGCGCCGAGATCTCCTGCCCGCCCAGCACGATCCGGCCGCCGGTGATGTGACCGCCCGGCGGCAGCAGCTGCATGATCGACAACGCGGTCATCGTCTTGCCGCAGCCTGACTCACCCACGATGCCGAGGCATTCGCCCGGCTCCACGGTCAGGCTGACGCCGTCAAGGGCGTACACCGTCGCCGTACGGAGCCGGATCTCGGTGTGCAGATCCTCAATCTGAAGCAGAGGTGGCATGCGTCCTCGTCAGTGTCGTGAGTGCGGAGTTCTCGGGTTCACCGTGACATCCTGCCTGGCTAGCGGCGCTGCAGCCGGACCTCGACGGCGTCGCGGAGGCCTTCGCCGATCCACAGGGCTGCGGTGATTATCAGCACGATGCACAGCCCCGCCGGGAAGATCAGCCACCAGTAGCCGTCCGAGACGTACCCGACACCGCCGCTGAGCATGGCGCCCCAGTCTTCCTGCGGCGGCCGGATGCCGAGCCCCAGGTAGCTGAGGGCCACGATGAACGCGATGGCGTCGGCCACCTGGAACGTGGCATTGACCATGATGGTGCCGATGGCGTTGGGAGCGATGTGCCGGAACACGGCACGTGCGCTGCCGCCGCCCATCACCTTCATCGCCTGCACGTAGTCCCGCACCCGCAGCGACAGCGCCTCGCCGCGGACCAGCCTGGCGGTGGTCAGCCAGGAGACCAGCGCGATCACCAGGATCAGGACCGGCTCGGTCGGGGTGACCAGCGACACGACCACCAGGAGCAGGAACAGGACCGGGATCGACAGCGCCGCGTCCACGATGCGCATCATCACCGCGTCCAGGGCCCCGCCGAAATATCCCGCGACCGCGCCCCACAGCACGCCCAGACCGGTCGCGATCAGCGCGGCGGCGAGCCCGACCTCCAGCGAGATCTGCCCGGACGTCATCAGCCGGGCGAGCACGTCGTTCCCGTTGGCGTCCGTGCCGAGCGGATGGCCGGCCCCGGGCGGGAGAGTCTCGTTGGCGAAGTTCACCACCGACGTGTCGCCGTGGTAGACGAGCGGCCCGAGGAAGCAGAACACCGCCATGAACACCACGATGCAGACGCCGGCCACCGCCAGCTTGTTCTCAAGGAACACCTCGAGGCCGCGCCGGAACGCGCTGCGCGGCTTGCCGGCCGGCAGCATCCCGGCGGCGACCCACGCCTCGCCCCCGGGAGCCTCGGGAATTTCGGCAATTCCGACGGCTGACGGGAGGGCCGGATCGGGTACTTCTGGTGGGACACCATAGAAGCTCATGAACTCACGTACCTCACACGAGGATCGAGCACCGCGTACGCGATGTCAGCGAGCAGCGAGCCGACGACCGTCGCTACCGCGACGATCACGGTGATGCCGAGCAGCACCGGATAGTCCGAGGACTGCGCAGCCTGGAAGAACAGCAGCCCCGTGCCTGGGTAGTTGAAGACCGCCTCGGTGATCAGCGCGCCGGACAAGATGCCGGGCAGGCTCAGCCCGATCAGCGTCGCGATCGGGATCAGCGAGTTGCGGAGCACGTGGCGGACCAGGATCCGCCGTTCGCTGGCGCCCTTCGCCTTCGCGGTCCGCACGTAGTCCTCGGTGATGTTGTCCAGCACCGAGGAGCGCATGTACCTGCTGAACAGGGCGATGGTCACCAGCGCCAGCGAGGTGATCGGCAGGATCATCGCGTTGAACTCGGTGAAGATCACTCCCACGCCCGCGCCCTGCGGGCCCTCCGCGGGCAGGATCGGGAACTTGATGGCGAAGACCAGGATCAGCAGGATGCCCAGCAGGAATGCCGGCATCGCATAAAAGACAGTCGAGAAGGCGTTGAAGACATGGTCGGCCGGCTTGTTGCGCCGGACCGCCTGGATCGTGCCGATCGGGATCGCCACGATCAGCGCCACGATGGTGGAGATGCCGACCAGGGCGATCGTCTTGGGCAACCGCACGGCGAGCAGCGAGACGACACTCTGGTTGAGCTTCCATGAGTAGCCCAGGTTGCCCTGGGCGATGTGCGCCAGCCAGAGCAGGTACTGGGAGTACCAGGGCTTATTGAAGCCGTAGGTGGTGTCAAACAGCTTGATCGCGGCCGGGTCGCGATAGACGCTAGGGCCCATGATGGCGACCGCCACGTTGCCCGGGATCATCCGCAGCAGCGCAAAGGTGATGATTGTCACCAGCAGCAGCACGACAAGCGCCTGGACTACCCTGCGGATCAGAAAGACTACCAACCGTCCTCCTTCCGAGCACACCCCCGGGAGTGCCGGGGCGGGCCCCGGCACTCCCACGGGTGCGGCCGACGGCCGGTCACGGCCGCCAACCAGCAGTTACTTCACAAAGTACCAGTCCTCTGGCGTGAAGGTTAGTGTCGGGCTGAGCGGCCAGACACCATGCAGGTTGTTGGCGATTTCGTACACGGCGTAGTCGGCGTTGGGCTGCCACATCATCGGCAGCTGAGGTGCCAGGTAGTCCTGCCAGTT
>Ga0187883_10000591_pt1 | contig 22371 bp, 23 predicted proteins | sample June2016WEW_20_1_2_FD_132966 | JGI IMG/M metagenome (GOLD analysis project Ga0187883, IMG submission 132966) | Peatland microbial communities from SPRUCE experiment site at the Marcell Experimental Forest, Minnesota, USA - June2016WEW_20_10 | ecosystem: Environmental > Terrestrial > Soil >...
ACCTCCCGAACACAGTTCGGACATTCGACAGACACCCTACTAGTCCGGAACCAGGCTGCCAGTAGCGGTCGCGCTGCGGGTGGCGGGAGGCCAGCGCAGCCGTTGCCCACTCAGAAGTAAGCGCGCTCCCGGCCTTTCGGCCGGGAGCGCGCTTCCCCATAGCGGACCGTCCGCACACCGGCGGGCCCCCGAGAACCGCCGGGCGCATGAGATGACGGCCCGCAGGCCACCGGGCCTGCCCCAAGGCCCGTTTCGGCCTGGACCGGATCATCACCTTCCGTGACCCAAACCACGGTGAGCAACTGCCTCACCTGGTCACTATCAGCGATCACCCTTCGTACTCATACGATGCCACATCGTGGCGATGATGTGAATACCCCAGGTCAGACCGGCAAATCCTCTTCCGGGAGCAAAGATTATGCCGGCCTCCCAGGGTCGGCCGCAGCGATCACGCGGGGCCTGAGTTTCGGCGCTTCCGGCCTCGTGCCGAGAGCCCGCGGTCGATGCTGCCGATTGCCCGATACGGTGGGTTCCATGTCACGTGACCCCAGGCAGACACCCGTCGTGCTGTCGCGCATCTACACCCGTACCGGAGATGACGGCAGTACCGCGCTGGGCGACGGCAGCCGGGCGGCCAAGACCGACCTGCGGCTCGCCGCCTACGCCGACGTCGACGAGGCTAACTGCGCGATCGGGGTAGCCGTCACGATGGGCGGCCTGCCCGACGACATCAACCGGCTGCTCATCCGGATCCAGAACGAGCTCTTCGACGTGGGCGCCGATTTGTGCAATCCGGTCTCTGACCAGCCGCCCTACCCACCGCTGCGGATCGACGAGAGCTACATCACCGAGCTTGAGCGCCAGTGCGATGGCTACAACGAGAGCCTGCCGACGCTGCGCAGCTTCGTGCTGCCTGGCGGCACCCCTGGCGCGGCGCTGCTGCACACCGCCAGGACCGTCGTGCGGCGGGCCGAGCGCGCTACCTGGGCCGCGATCGACCAGCACGGGCAGACCATGAGCCCGCTCCCGGCGCGTTATCTCAACAGGCTGTCTGACCTGCTGTTCATCCTGGGCCGCCAGGCCAGCGCGTCGGCCGGCGATCTGCTCTGGAAGCCCGGCGGGGAGCGCTAGAGCAGAGCCTTAGCGGGCTGCTCAGCCGAGTTCAGGCATCGGGCCCGGCGGGGCGGCCTCTAGCCACGCCAGCAGGCCCATCACCGCGTCCATGCTCATCGCCAGCTCGATATCGGGGGCGGCCCCCTCGCCCGCATGGCACTCCACCACCACCGTGCCAGGGCCCAGGCTCACCGCCTCGGCCGGACCGGCCCTGCGCCTGGTCACGACGGTGAGCACGTGCCGGTCGAAGACCTCATCCGGTCTCATCCGGATCCCGAGCGCCCGGTACCAGAGGAGCTCGTCTGGCCGGTATGCGGCAAGCCCCAGGCGCCAGGCTTGATCCTGGCGGAGGCGCAGGCCGCACTCTATCGTTCCGCCACCGCGCCCCAGCAGGATCCGGCGCACCGCGATGCCGACCGCGGCAAGCACCCCGATGACGAGAACGGCAACCAGAAGCCAGACAACCCCGACTGCCAGCCCTTCTGCCACCTGGGCGCTCCGCGCTGGCCCTCATCAGCCCTGTTCGCCGGCGGCCCGCAGCAGCGCCCTCGCGTAGCGGGCCCCGGCGGGCTCCACACCGCCGTGGCTGGCTCCGGTAGCCTCGGCCTCGCCAAGCGCGGCATCCAGGGCGGCTCTGGCCGCGTCCTTGTCCACCTGCTCGCCGAGTTCAGCCTGCCGGGCCAGGATCGATACCCGGTTGTCGGCGATGGCCAGGAACCCCCCGCCGACCGCCGCGAGCACCTCGCTGCCGATGGCAGCCGTGTTCTCGTCCTCAGGCAGGATCCGGACCAGGCTGCCCTCGGCCAGGATGCCGAGCACCGGCGCGTGGCCGGTCAGCACGCCGATGTCGCCGTCGAGGGTCTTGGCGATCACCCGCTGGGCGGTGCCAGCCCATACCTGGCCCTCGGGAACGACAAGTTCCACATGCAGCGTCACCGTGCCACCCCGGGTGCCTCAGTCACGACCGCTCCATGTCCTTTGCCTTCCGCTCCACGTCCTCGATGCCGCCGCACATGAAGAATGCCTGCTCCGGGAGGTGGTCGTACTTGCCTTCACAGATCGCCTTGAACGAGGAGATGGTGTCGGCCAGCGGGACGAATTCGCCCTCCTGGCCGGTGAACTGCTTGGCGACGAACATCGGGTGGGACAGGAACCGTTCGATCCGCCTCGCCCGCTGCACGGTGACCTTGTCCTCTTCGGACAGTTCGTCGATGCCGAGGATGGCGATGATGTCCTGCAGTTCCTTGTACCGCTGCAGGATCCGCTGTACCTCGCGGGCCACGTCGTAGTGCTCCTGCCCCACATAGGCGGCATCCAGGATCCGCGAGGTGGAGTCCAGCGGGTCGACCGCAGGGAAGATGCCCTTCTGGGTGATCTCCCTGGACAGCACCGTGGTCGCGTCCAGGTGCGCGAAGGTGGTGTGCGGTGCCGGGTCGGTGATGTCGTCGGCGGGCACGTAGATGGCCTGCATCGAGGTGATCGAGTGGCCGCGGGTCGACGTGATCCGCTCCTGCAGCTGGCCCATCTCGTCGGCCAGCGTGGGCTGGTAACCCACCGCTGACGGCATCCGGCCGAGCAGCGTAGAGACTTCGCTGCCCGCCTGGGTGAACCGGAAGATGTTGTCGATGAACAGCAGCACGTCCTGGCCCTGGACGTCGCGGAAGTACTCGGCCATCGTGAGCGCCGCCAGCCCGACCCGGAGCCTGGTGCCCGGCGGCTCGTCCATCTGGCCGAAGACAAGCGCGGTGTCCCTGATGACGTTGGACTCCGTCATCTCGATGATCAGGTCGTTGCCCTCGCGGGTCCGCTCGCCGACGCCCGCGAATACCGAGACACCGCCGAAGTTCTTGGCGACCCTGGTGATCATCTCCTGGATCAGCACGGTCTTGCCCACGCCGGCGCCGCCGAACAGGCCGACCTTGCCGCCCTTGACATAGGGGGTCAGCAGGTCGAGCACCTTGATCCCGGTCACCAGGATCTCCGTCCGCCCCTCCAGCTGGTCGAACGGCGGCGGGTCCCGGTGGATCCCCCACCGCTCGGTCACATTCAGGGACGCCGTCGGTACGTCCAGGGTCTCGCCGAGGACGTTGAACACATGGCCCTTGGTGACGTCCCCGACCGGCACCGAGATGGGGCCGCCGGTGTCGGTCACCGGAGCACCGCGCACCAGGCCGTCGGTCGGCTGCATGGCAATCGCGCGGATGACGTTGTCGCCGATGTCGAGAGCGACCTCCAGGGTCAGCGTCCGCTGCTCCTCCCCGAGCGTCACATCGACGTGCAGAGCGTTATAAATGCCTGGTATTTCCCCGGTGGCGAACTCCACGTCGACGACGGGACCCGTGACCCGCACGACACGTCCGGTGCCGGCGCCTGCCGCACCCGAGGCGGCGGGGTTCTCTACGGTAGCGGTCATATGAGGCTCACTTACTCCCTGAGAGCGTCTCAGCCAGCGCGTTGGCGCCCCCGACGATCTCGCTGATTTCCTGGGTGATCTCGGCCTGCCGTGCCTTGTTGGCTTCACGCGTGAGCTGGTCGAGAATGTCGTTGGCGTTGTCAGTGGCCGACTTCATGGCCCGCCGCCTGGCTGCGATCTCGGCCGCCGCCGCATCGAGCAGCGAGGCAAAGATCCGGCTTTCCACATACCAGGGCAGCAGCGCGTCAAGGACCACCTCGGGCGACGGCTCGAACTCGTAGACCGGTATCGGCCCGGGCGGCGGCTCCGTGGTCTCCTCGATCTCCAGCGGCAGCAGCCTGCGGACGACGGGCTGCTGGGTGAGCATGGACACGAACTCGGTGTGCACCACGTGGATCTCGTCGACACCGCCCTCCTCGGCCGGCCGCCCGAACGCCTGCAGCAGGGCGCTGGTGATCTCGCTGGCGTTATGGTGCGCCGGGGTGTCGGAGAAGCCGCCCCACTCCCCCGCGATGTCCAGGCTGCGGAACCGGTACCAGCCGATCCCTTTCCGCCCGGTCACGTAGGGGATGGTCTCGATGTTGTGGCTGCCCAGCAGCGCCCGCAGGCCCTGCGCCGCCCGCAGCACGTTGGCGTTGTAGCCGCCGCAGAAGCCCCGGTCGCTGGTCATGATGAGGACCGCGGCGCGGCGGCGGTTCTCCGGTTCCCTGGTCAGCGGATGCTCGATCTGCCCGGACCGGCTGACCACCGCCTCGACCGCGCGGGTGATCTCGCTGGCGTACGGCGCGGCCGCGTGGGCCCGCTGCTGGGCCTTGATGATCCGCGACGCCGCGATCAGCTCCTGGGCGCGCGTGATCTTGGCGGTGGACTGGACCGATCTGATCCGCCGCCGGACCAACCGAAGCTGTGCTCCCATGCCTGCCTCTCCCGCCCTAGGACTTCCCGGCCGGCGGGTCGGCGTACTTGACGACCTTCTCGCGGCCAACCTCGCCCTCGTCGATCGGCTCGGCCGGCTCCTCCTTCACCAGCAGCTCGCCGTCGCTGGTCTCGAAACCGCGCCTGAACTCGTCGATGGCGTCCTTGAGCGCGGTCTGGGTGTCCTCGGACAGGTCGCCCGTTTCCCTGATCGCGTCGTAGATCCCCTGGTGCGAGCGCTGCAGGTAGTCAAGGAACTCGGACTCGAAGCGCTTGATGTCGTCGACCGGGACGTCGTCGAGGTGCCCGCTGGTCCCGGCCCACACCGCGATCACCTGGCGCTCTACCGGCATCGGGCTGAACTGGCCCTGCTTGAGCAGCTCGACGAGGCGGGCGCCGCGGTCAAGCTGGGCCCTGGACACGGCGTCGAGGTCGGAGGCGAACGAGGCGAAGGCCTCGAGGTCACGGTACTGGGAGAGGGCCAGTTTCAGCCCTCCGGCCACTTTCTTCATGGCCTTGATCTGGGCGTCGCCGCCGACCCTGGAGACCGACTGGCCGACGTTGATCGCCGGGCGCACGCCGGAATTGAACAGGTCGGTCTCCAGGAAGATCTGGCCGTCGGTAATGGAGATCACGTTGGTCGGGATGTAGGCGGAAATGTCGTTGGCCTTGGTCTCCACGATCGGCAGCCCGGTCAGCGATCCGCCGCCGACCTCATCGGAGAGCCTGGCGCACCGTTCAAGCAACCGCGAGTGCAGGTAGAACACGTCGCCCGGATACGCCTCGCGGCCCGGCGGCCTGCGCAGCAGCAGCGAGATGGCCCGGTAGGCCTCGGCCTGCTTGGTCAGGTCATCGAAGATGATGAGCACGTTCTGGCCCGCGTACATCCAGTGCTGGCCGATGGCCGATCCGGTGAATGGGGCGACGTACTTGAAGCCCGCCGGGTCCGAGGCCGGTGCCGCCACGATCGTGGTGTAGTCAAGCGCGCCCGCGTCCTCCAGCGACTGGCGGACCTGCGCGATGGTCGAGCCCTTCTGGCCGACGGCGACGTAAACGCACTTGACCTGCCGGGCCAGGTCGCCGGACTCCCAGTTGCCCTTCTGGTTGATGATCGTGTCGATGGCGATGGCTGTCTTGCCCGTCTGCCGGTCGCCGATGATCAGCTCGCGCTGGCCGCGCCCGATCGGGGTGATCGCGTCGATCGCCTTGATCCCGGTCTGCAGCGGCACGTTCACCTTCTGCCGCTGCACCACCGACGGAGCCTGCACCTCCAGCGGGCGTGGCACCGTGCCCTCGATCGCGCCCTTGCCATCCAGCGGGTTGCCGAGCGGATCCACCACCCGGCCGAGGAAGCCGTCGCCGACCGGGACGGACAGCACCTCGCCGGTCCGCCGGACCTGCTGGCCCTCGTCGATCTTGCTGAAGTCGCCGAGGACGACCACGCCGATCTCGCGGATGTCCAGGTTCAGCGCCAGGCCACGGGTGCCGTCCTCGAACTCGAGCAGCTCGTTGGCCATGGCAGAGGGCAGGCCCTCGACCCGCGCGATGCCGTCGCCGCACTCGGCGACGGTGCCGACCTCGTCCGCGGCCACGGCGCCCGGCTCGTAGGACTCGACGAAATGCGCCAGCGCATCCCTGATCTCATCCGGCCGGATTGTCAGCTCCGCCATCTTCCTGCCGTCTCTCTCGCCTTGATCTGGTATCTCAGGGTCTGTTTCGTGTTCCTGCGGCGCGACCGCAGGTCGGTCCGGTTCAGGCCGCCAGCCTGCGCCGGAGGCTGCCGAGCCTGGTCGCCAGGCTGCCGTCGATGAACTCGTCGCCGGTCTTGATGGACACCCCGCCGATGACCAGCGGGTCGAGCACCACATTGAGGTGCACGTCGTGACCGTAGGCGGCAGCGAGCGCCGCCGCCAGCCTGCCGCGCTGCTCGGCGGTGAGGTCGACAGCGACATGGACCTCGGCCACCAGCCGGGCCCGCCGCTGCGCGGCCAGCCGCGCATAACCGGCCAGGCTCGTATCCAGGCTACGTCCCCTGGGGCGCACCGCCGCCTGGGCGACCAGCCGCAAGCTCTGGGCGGTCACCTTGCCGCCCAGCAGCTCATCGAGCAGCTCCCGCTTGCGGTCAGCCGCTACGAACGGATTCGACAGCACGGCCCGCAGGTCAGAGTGGGCATTCACGACACGGCTGAACCTGAACAGCTCGTCCTCAAGGTCGTCGAGGTGACCGTCACCGTCCGCCGCCTCGACAATAGCCAGCACGGCCAGCTCCTCGGCAGCGTCGGCCAGGTCAGCCGGGGCCGACCAGCGCCCGCTCACCAGGCTGGTGACCAGCTCGAGCGTGGCGGGCGACACCTTCCCGCCGAGCAGCTGCCTGGCCAGGTCCGTTTTGGCCCGGGCGTCGCGCGCCGAATCGGACAGCGAGCGCAGCAGCGCAGGCTCCCCGTCGATCAGCGTGGTGACGGCGAACAGTTCGTCGCCGAGCTGAGCGGCCGACCCTGGGTTTGCTCCCGCTACCTCGGCGAGCCGCTCCTTGGCTGCCCCGAGCGATGCCCTGCTTGCGCCTCTCATCGGCCTGCCTTCACCCCGCCGGCCGGGCCGGACTGGCCTTCCTCGAGCTCGGCCAGGAACCTGTCCACTGTCCTGCGCTGCCTGGCCTCGTCCTGGAGGGCCTCGCCGACGATCCGGCTGGCCAGCTCGACCGCGAGCGAGCCGACCTCGGTACGCAGCGAGTTCACCGCCTGCTCCCTGGCCGCCTCGATCTGCGCCGTCGCCGCGCTGACCAGCCGCTGGTACTCAGCCTGCCCCCGGTCCCGCTCTTCGGCCACGATCTGGGCGCCCTGCTCCTTGGCCTGCTCCCGCAGGCGCGCGGCCTCATGCCTGGCCTCGGCGAGCTGCGCCCGGTACTGCTCGAGTTCCCGCTGCGCTTCCGCCTGGGTCTCCTTGGCGCGCTCAAGCCCGCCCTCGATCGCGTCGGTGCGCTCCGCGAGGGTCTTGGTGATCCGCGGCATCAGCACCTTGGCGAGCAGACCGAACACGATCAGGAACGAGACCGCGCCGATGATCAGCTCGGTCAGGTCAGGGACCAGGGGATTCTGCGTCGCTGCCGCCTGGTACAACATGTGCGGCTACCTCTCCGGCCTGGGCCTCATTTGATGAAGAACGGGACCGCGATGCCGATCAGCGCGAGCGCCTCGGTCAGCGCGAACCCGATCCACATGTACGTGGTGATGATTCCCGTCGCCTCAGGCTGGCGGGCCATCCCCTCAATAGCATGACCGAAGACCAGGCCGATGCCTACGCCCGGGCCGATCGCGGCCAGGCCGTAGACGAGCGCGCCGAGGTTCTTGATGCTGATGTTGAGGTTGGTGGTGGTGCCCGCCGCCAGCAGGGTGGCCAGTGGATGCATGTGTCGTTTCTTTCTCTCCGGTCGGCGGCACTTCCCGCCGTGGCTCTTGTTGCGTCGGTTCAGGGCTGAGTCGGTTCAGTGTGATGACTCCATCGCGTCCGCGAAGTAAAAGGCGGTCAGCGTGGTGAAGATGAAGGCCTGCAGCGCCTGGATCAGCACCTCGAGCCCGGTCAGGATGATCGTCATGACGAACGAGGTCGCCGCGAACAGCAGCCCGATCGAGGCGCTGAACAGGTACCAGGAGGCCAGCGCGAACACCAGCAGCAGCAGGTGGCCGGCCAGCATGTTGGCGAACAGCCGGATGGTGAGGGTGAACGGCCGCACGATAATGTTCGACAGCAGCTCGATCGGGCTCAGCAGCGGCAGGATCCACCATGGCGCGCCGGGCGGCACCGCCATGTTCTTGAAGTAGCCGAGCGCCCCCTGGTGCTTGATGCCCAGGGTGATATAGGTGATCCAGACCATCAAGGTCAGTCCGAGCGGGAACGCGATCTTCGACGTCGCGGGGAACTGCGCCAGCGGGATGATCCCCATGATGTTCATGAACCAGACGAAGAAGAACAGCGCCACAAGGAACGGCAGGAAGCCGTCGCCCTTCTTGCCGAGCTGCGGACGCAGTATCTGGTCCCTGACGAACAGCACGCCGAGCTCGGCGACGTTCTGCGCGCCGCGCGGGACGAGCTTCGGGTTGCGGAAGGCGAACCCGAAGAAACCCACCACGATGCCCGCGCAGATCACCGCGAGCAGCATCGGCTTGGTGAAGTGGAAGCTGCCGATGGAGAAGATCGGCTTAAAGAAGAAGTAGTCGATCGACGGGGCCGGGTATCCGCAGCCGGTGAAGATGTGGCATCCGCTGGCCGTCGTGATCGCGTGGATGTCACTCACGGTGTGTACCTCCGGCTGGTCGCGCTGTCATTCTGTGGGCCGCCCGGACGCGTCGGCTTCCGCGACGTCCGGGAACGCCGGGTCCGGGTGTCCCGCTCGCGCGCGGTCAGGACGGTCGTGCGTACCGGAAGATGATGAGCGCGATCGCCAGGGCGAGGCCGAGCAGCATCCCGGCCGGGAACAGCGCTGATATCCCGGTCCATCGCCCGATCAGCCAGCCGGCCCCGCCGTAGACGGCCATTCCCCCGATCAGATAGCTGGTGACCGCCCAGCCAGCACTCGCGCTCGGCGGCCCTGGCGAATAGTTCTTGTCCGGCGGCTTGTTGTCCTTGCCGCTCATCGCAGGCTGGCCGCCGCCGGGAGCCAGCCGCCACAGCCTTGCGCGTGGGCCGCGGTACGCCGTCCAGGTCCTGTATGTGCCGCACGGGTCACCGTTCCCGGTCCGGCTGGACGTACAGCATCTTCCGCCGCAAGGACCACATCACCTGCGCCGCGCTGTAGGCGAGGATGCAGACGATCGCGGTCAGGCCGAACATCCGGGGATTGAAAGCGGTCGAACCCTGGAACCGCCCCACGAGGAAGAGCAGGATGACAATCTTGATGAGATATGTGCTGAGTGCGGTCACCATCATGGCCTGCGGGCTCACCCGCGCCGCGCGGCCCACGGCGATCATGCTGATGCCGAAGAAGACGGCGACCAGGCCCACCCCGATCGCGGCTCCGATCAGCGCCTTACTGCCGCCCAGACCAGCAGCGAGCCCGACCATGACCGCGCCGACGGCGGCAGTTACGACTGCCGACCGGCGGACGATCCAGGCATAGTCTGGCAGCATCTAATCGGCTCCGGGGGAACTCGACGGGAACAGGTCGGTCTGCGGGGACGATCGACTGCCCGAGCCGGTGCCCGGGTGGCACCGGACCGCCGACCCGCAAGTGCGGCGGGGCAGCATCGTCAGGTGACCGAAACGTATCACGGGCCTCGAACTCGTCTGCGAGTGGGTGCTCGTGAAAGATATCACAAGCTCTCCGGCCACGGGTTCGGTAAGTGACCTTAAGTCACGAATGCACCGTTCCGCTTGGGCGTCTAGCGCCACCGCGGATCGGTCAGCGCCTGCACGGCCAGCACGGTAGTCGGCGTGTCCGGGCCCGCCGCCGGCTGGCCAGTTCCCGCTGCCGGGGACCGGCCGGGCGGGTCCGTTATGGGCTGACCGGGCGCGTCCGTTATCGCCTGCCCGGGCGCGTCCGTCATGGCCTGCCCGGGCGCGTCCGTCATGGCCTGCCCGTTCGCGTCCGTCGTGGCCTGCCCGTTCGCGTCCGCCAGAAGCTGGCCGTTCGCGTCCGTCATGGCCTGCCCGTTCGCGTCCGCCAGAAGCTGGCCGTTCGCGTCCGTCACGGCCTGCCCGGCCGTTACCGAGGCCGGCTGGCTGATAGCTGGCCCGCGCCGGCCGCGGGCCCCGCGCGGCCGCTTCCACCAGCGCAGCCGGGGCATGGACATCAGCAGCAGCGCGAGCACGGCCGCCAGGGTCGCCACCGCGAACACGAACACCTGCGTATTCGCGACGGACAGCCAGACCACCGTTCCGGCGAACAGCGCCGCCCACAGGTACATGATCAGCACGCTCAGCCGGTGCGAGTGACCGATGTCGAGCAGCCGGTGATGCAAGTGCCGCCGATCCGCGGCGAACGGCGACAAACCTGCCCTGGTCCGCCGGATCACCGCGAGCAGCAGGTCAGCGTACGGGATCACCAGGATCGCGGCGGGCAGCAGCAGCGGCAGCACCTCGGGGAACCTGTTCAGCGTGGCGGTCTTGTAGTTGACCAGGCTCCAGTAGTTCAGCGAGGCGATGCTCGAGATCGGCGTGTAGGCGAGCAGCAGCCCGAGCAGCATCGCGCCGGTGTCACCCATGAAGATCCTGGCCGGATAGAAATTGTGCGGCAGGAAACCGAGGCACGCCCCGGCCACCAGCGCCGCAGCCAGTGCCGGGCCAGCCTGATCGGTAATGCCGGTCACGCGGGTGAGCTTGAAGTAATAGACGAAGAACGAGAGCGCGGCGATGCACACGATCCCGGCCGCCAGGCCATCGAGGCCGTCGATGAAATTGACCGCGTTAATGGTGGCGACCACGACCAGGATGGTCAGCGCGGTCGCCTCGTTCGGGGTCAGGATCAGCGCTCCGCCGCCCGGCTCGGGCAGCCAGGCGAGCTGGGCGCCGCTCCAGACCAGGATCGCGGCGGCGGCCACCTGGCCGGCCAGCTTGCTGATCGGGTTGAGGCCCCACCGGTCGTCGACAGCGCCAACCGCCACGATCAGGCCGCCTGCCAGCAGCAGGCCGGCCCCCATCCGGCTGCCTTGGAACACGTTCCCGCGCAGCGGCTCGACCTGGCTGGCCACCATGAGCCCGGCCGCCAGGCCGGCATATATGGCCAGCCCGCCGAGCAGCGGGATGGGTACGACGTGCACATCCCGGTCCCTGGCGGCATGCATCGCGCCGACCGAGATCGCCACGCGGCGCACCAGCGGCGTGAGCAGATAGGTGACAGCAGCCGTAACGAGAAGCGTCAGACCGTACTCACGCACGGTCCTTCACCACGTCCGGCCGGCTTCTACAGGCATTAGAGCAACTCTAGAACACCGGGTCACCTGCCGGGCCGGGTGCGCGGGCAGCGACCGGGCCTGCGCCGGGGCCAGGACCCGGCGCGCACGCTGTCGGCCGGCTGCACCGGGCAAGGTCAACCGCCTGACCCGGCGTCATCGACGGTGACCAGGGCCGTCACCTCGCGGAGCCGCCCGATGGAGACCACTCCGAGGCGGAGCAGCCGCGGCGTCGTACCGGTGAGGTCGACGATGGTGGAGGGAACGTCACCTGCGCACGGTCCCCCGTCCAGGTAGACGGAGACGACGTCGCCCAGCTCCTGCGCGGCCTGGTCCGCCGTGATGGCGGGCGGCGACCCGCTGCGGTTGGCGCTGCTGACCGCGAGCGGTCCCGTCTCCTTGAGCAGCTCGAGCGCGACAGGGTGCAGCGGCATGCGCACCGCTACCGTGCCGCGGGTGTCGCCAAGATCCCAGTTCAGCGTCCGGCTGGCCCGGCAGACCAGGGTCAGGCCGCCGGGCCAGAACTCCTCGATGAGGTCATGGCCGTAGGTCCCGAAGTCCTCGACCAGCGCGGAGGCCGCGCGGACCGTCCCGACCAGCACCGGAGGCGGCATCTCCCGGCCGCGCCCCTTGGCCGCGAGCAACCCGGCGACCGCCGCCGGATGAAACGCGTCGGCACCCACCCCGTACACCGTGTCCGTCGGCAGGACCACCAGCTCGCCGGTGCGCAGCGCGGTGGCCGCCGCCGCCAGGCCCTCGCTTCGCTGCCCGGCGTCTGCGCAGTCATACCTGGCACTCATGGCCGCTCATCCTGCCACAGCGGTGACGAAGCGGTCCCGGCCGGCGAGGTCGGTGTGGTTGCGGGTGTGCCGCCAGCCGTTCTCCTCCGCGAAGACCCAGTAGACGGCCGCGCCCTGCGGCGCGCCATGCTCGACGGCGACCAGGCCGCCGGGGCGGAGCAGCCTGGCGGCCACCCGCTCGACCACCCTGATCGCGTCCAGCCCGTCCGCGCCGCCCCATAGTGCCGTCGCCGGATCGTACTCGCCGACTTCCGGTGGAACCCAGGAGCCAAACGGGATGTAGGGCGGATTGCTGATGACCAGGTCCAGCCCGCCGTCAAGATCAGAGAGCACGGCGCTGAAGTCGCCGCCATGCACGGTGATCCGCCCGGCGATGTGCGGCGCTGCCGCAACGCACCTGGTGACGTTCCGCTCCGCCCAGCCGCGGGCCAGCGGATCCGCCTCCACCGCGTGCACCTGGGCCCGCGGCACCTCCTGAGCGATGGCCAGTGCGATCGCCCCCGATCCGGTGCCGAGGTCGGCCACCACCGGTTCGGCGTTGTCCATCTTCCGCAGCTCGTCGATCGCCCAGCCGGTCATCACCTCGGTCTCCTGGCGCGGCACGAACACGCCGGGACCAACCTCGAGGTCCAGATAGCGGAAATAGGCCAGCCCGGTGATGTGCTGCAGCGGCTCGCGGGACGCCCGCCGCGCGACGTCGTCCCAGTACCGCGCGTCGAACGCGGCATCGGGCACCGTGTGCAGCGCACTCCTGGCCACGCCGTGCACGTGCGCGGCGATCAGCTCGGCGTCGGCCCGCGGCGACTCCACTCCGGCCTCGGCCAAGCGCGCGGTGGCCATGGCGATCTCGTCGACCAGCAGGCTCATCGCAGCGGCCTGCTCTCGGCAGGTCCCCGGCCCGCCAGGGCAAGCCGACCGGGCAGCACCGATCCGTCAGGCGACATCGGCGGCCGCGAGCTTCTCCGCGCGGTCGGCTTGCACCAGCGCGCCGATGACCGCGCCCAGGTCCCCGTCGATGACCTGGTCCAGGTTGTACGCCTTGTAACCGACGCGATGGTCGGAGATCCGGTTTTCCGGGAAGTTGTAGGTGCGGACCCGCTGCGACCTGTCGACAGTGGCGACCTGGCTGCGGCGCTCGGCCGCCGCGTGCGCGGCCGCTTCCTCCTGCGCCTGGGCGAGCAGCCGGGCGCGCAGGATCCGCATCGCCTGCTCCTTGTTCTGGAGCTGGCTTTTCTCGTTCTGGCAGGACACCACGATGCCGGTGGGCAGGTGCGTGATCCGGACGGCGGAATCGGTGGTGTTGACGCTCTGGCCGCCTGGCCCCGACGAGCGGAACACGTCCACCCGCAGATCGCCCGGGTCGATGGTGACCTCGACGGGATCGGCCTCCGGCATCACCAGAACCCCGGCCGCCGAGGTGTGGATACGGCCCTGGGATTCGGTGACCGGAACCCGCTGCACCCGGTGCACGCCGCCTTCGTACTTCAGCCGCGCCCAGGCGCCATCGCCGCCCGCCGCGGCGCGGCTGCGGCCGGGCGACTTGACCGCGACCGTCGCATCCTTGTAGCCGCCGAGCCCCGTCATGGTCGAGTCGAGGATCTCGGTCTTCCAGCCCTGCCGCTCCGCGAACCGCAGGTACATCCGGAGCAGGTCGCCGGCGAACAGCGCGGACTCCTCGCCGCCCTCGCCGGCCTTTACCTCAAGGATGACGTCCCTGGCGTCGTTGGCGTCCCTGGGGACGAGCAGCTGGCGCAGCCGCTCCTCGACCTCCGCGCGCCGCCGCCCGAGCTGCTCAGCCTCGGCGGCGAACGACGCGTCCTCCCCGGCCAGCTCGACCGCGGTGGTCTCGTCGGCCCGGATCTCCTGCCACTCGTTGTACGCATGCACGACCGGGCCGAGCTCCCCATAGCGCCGTCCAAGTGCCCTGGCGCGTTCGGGGTCGGAGTGGACCGCGGGGTCGGCGAGATCACGCTCCAGGGCCGCATACTCGCTGGCCAGCTCCGCGAGCCGGTCGAACACCGCAGTCCTCTCAGAAAACGTTGCCGCGAATCCGCCGGCTGGCGGCCAGGCGGACCCGCGGTTAGATCATGACGTTCCGGCGCGGGATCAGCGGGCTTACTTGTCGCCCGACGGCTTCTTACCGAAGCGCCGCTCGAACCTGGCGACCCGGCCACCGGTGTCCAGGATCTTCTGCTTACCGGTGTAGAACGGATGGCAGCTCGAGCAGATGTCGGCGTGGATCACGCCGTTCTTAGCCGTGCTGCGGGTGGTGAAGGTGTTCCCGCAGGTGCAGGTCACCGTGGTTACCACGTAGTCCGGGTGAATATCAGGCTTCATGTCGTGACTCCTGGGCTCTGGCGGTCGCCGGGTCGCCTCGCCGCGCGCCTGACGCGACGGGCGTGAACCGGTACCGCACTGTCGTCGGCATACCAGTGTGCCAGACCCTGCAACAGGTTCCAGGGCCTGCTCATTCCCGTATCCGGCCGGCCAGGGCGGACTCCCGGCCGGCCGGAACGGGCCAGCCGGCCGGCTCAGCCGCCGACGGTGGTCTTCTGGACGTGCAGCAGGAACTCGGTGTTGCTCTTGGTCTCCCGCATCCGCTCCATCAACACCTCAAGGGCCTGTTGCGGCTCCAGAGCGTGCAGCACCCTGCGGAGCTGCCAGACGATCTTCAGCTCCTCCGGCGTCATGAGCAGCTCTTCCTTGCGGGTGCCCGACGCGTCCACGTCGATAGCCGGGAAGATCCGCTTGTCGGCGAGCTCACGGCGCAGCCGCAGCTCCATGTTGCCGGTGCCCTTGAACTCTTCGAAGATGACCTCGTCGGCCCGCGAGCCGGTCTCGATCAGTGCGGTCGCCAGGATCGTCAGCGAACCGCCGTGCTCGATGTTGCGCGCCGCGCCGAAGAACCGTTTCGGCGGATAGAGCGCCGTCGAGTCGACCCCGCCGGACATGATCCGGCCGCTCGCCGGGGCGGCCAGGTTGTAGGCCCGGCCAAGCCTGGTGATCGAGTCGAGCAGGACGACCACGTCATGGCCCATCTCGACCAGCCGCTTGGCCCGCTCGATGGCCAGCTCCGCGACGGTGGTGTGGTCCTCAGCCGGCCGGTCGAAGGTCGAGTGGATCACCTCGCCCTTGACCGAGCGCTGCATGTCGGTGACTTCCTCGGGCCGCTCGTCGACGAGCACGACCATCAGGTGGCACTCGGGGTTGTTCTTGGTGATCGCGTTCGCGATCGCCTGCAGGATCATCGTCTTACCCGCCTTGGGCGGCGACACGATCAGGCCTCGCTGGCCCTTGCCGATCGGGCTGACCATGTCGATGATCCGGGTAGTCATGATCCCCGGGTCGGTCTCGAGCCTGAGCCGGTTCTGCGGGTACAGCGGAACCAGCTTGGCGAACTCGGCGCGGGTCTTCGCGGCCTCCGGGTCGAGGCCGTTGATCTTGTCGAGCCGGACCAGGGCGTTGAACTTCTCCCTGCGCTCGCCGTCCTTCGGCTGCCGCACCGCGCCTTCGACGACATCTCCCTTGCGCAGCCCGTACCTGCGCACCTGGGACAGCGAGACGTAGACGTCGTTGGACCCGGGAAGGTAGCCGGTCGTCCGGACGAAACCGTAGTTGTCCAGGACATCCAGTATTCCTGCGATCGGGATGAGCACGTCGTCTTCGGTGATCACGGGCTCAGACTCAGTACCACGCTCGCGGCGCCTGTTGCCCGAGTTCCGGCCCCTGAACCTGTCCCTGCTGCGGCGGCTCCCCGAGCCGTCCCTGTCGTCATCGCGGCCGCCTTGCTGGTCGCCGCGCTGGCCGGAATCCCTGTTATCGCGGCCCGAGTCGCGCGAGTCGCCGCGGCCCGAGTCGCGGTTGCCGGAGTTGTTGTCACGGCCCGAGTCGCGGTTGTCCCGGCCGGAATCACGGGAGTCGCGCGGCCCGGAGTTGTCCCGGCCCGAATCACGGGAGTCGCGCGGCCCGGAGTTGTCGCGCGAGTCGCGGGGGCCGGTGTTGTCCCGGCCCGAATCGCGCGAGTCCCGGGCGCCGGAGTTGTTGTCCCGCGCACCAGAGTTGCTGTCGCGGCCCGAATCACGCGAGTCCCTGTGCTGCTCGGAGCCGTCACTCGCCGCGCGCGGCTGCTCGTCGCGCCGGCCGGTGCGGCGGCGCCTGTTGTCCCGCTGCCCGTCGCCGGGCTGCTGGACATCATCGCGCTGGCCGACGGTACCGCCGCCGTCACCGGAGCCAGCGGCCACGCCCTGCCCGCCACCAGCACCGCCGGCCGCGTTACCCGCGCCCGCGCCCGCACCGAAGCTCCCGGAACTGCCAAAACCCCCGGCAACCCCGGTCCCCACACCTCCCGAGTCGCGGTACGGGGCTTCCCCAATTCCGCCCGCTTGCGCGCCGCCCAGGCCGGGCGACATCGAAGTCTCAGATCTCATGGCGTCCTGCTCCAAGGAGTGGGTAGCGCCGGCTCCCGCAGGCACGCCCCGTTGGACTGGGTTATCGTTGGCCGCGCCCTTGCTTCCCCTGGTGGCACGGTCGGCGGTCCCGCCGCCCTCAGCGGCCTGGCCGCTCCGGCGGCGCTCTTCAATCGCCTCGATCAGCTGGCCCTTGCGCATCCGCCCGACGCCGACGATGCCCATCGACTGGGCCATCCGCTGGAGTTCTGGCAGGAGTTTCGCTGACAGTCCGGAACCGCCACCGCGGCCCGCTCCGGCCTTCGCGGCCGCACCGGCCCCGGCATCCACGTCCGGCCTGGAGCCTACCTCGCTCGCCGACCTGCGGGAAGTCCCCTCGGCACCCGCCGTGTCGCCGGCTCCGCCGGCAGCCGGGAACAGGGCGGGAGTTTCCTCAGGCGCGCCGGAGGAGCCAGTGAAAACTTCGGTGGTGTTGCTCACGAGGGGTCCTTCCCAGGGCGCGGACACCGGCCGGATGGGCAGCCGGTGTGACCCGCTATGACGGCCCGGCTGATCTGCCAGGGCAATTCTTGTGCTATGTGCCATCCCCGTGCCTTCTCGCATGTGGCAATCGCCGCCATGCGCAATCCATCGTCCGCGGCCAGCGTCGAAGAGGGAGGCTCGCGGTGAGCCCAGACGGCGGGGCAGGCTCGCCATGGCCGTCCAGGTGAGTTCTCGGAGCCGCAGGCCCTAAGAACTCCCAGGCAGCGCCCATGGCTACGGTGACCCATGGGCCGTCCGGTCCCACTCGTTTCCGCCGCGCCCTGTCCACTCCTGGCGGGGGTGGAGGTATGACAGAAGGTGGCTGTCCGTCGAAGCTGCAGGCCGCCGCTGGTTGCGGGTTGGCCTGACAGCAGGCAGGCGAGCACCGGTCCCCGTAGCGGGGCGTCTGGTGCAGCACCAAGCTTAACACCAAGAGAGCCCAAGGCATTCCTTCAGGCTGTGCGTTATCAGCGGGAGAAGCCGACAGAGTAGGCGCAAGCCTCGGAAGGCTCCGATGACTCTCCCCGGGCGGGTACCCACCGAGGCGCTTCACCCGGCCGCCACGCAGTGGCGCGCGTCCCGGCTAGCGGACTGGAGGCTTCGCCTTGGCTGTCGACATCCAGGGGGCTTACATGCCATGCAGTACCCGTTTCGCTGGCGCTTGAACCGCCCGGCCGGCAATCCCTGACATGGTCGCCCGTTTTGGTGCGGTTGACCCGCGAATTTACTTGAGCCGCCCAGTTCTTACCAGTATGCCGGGCGCCGACCTGGGATAACGCGCCGCGCGCCCGGTCACATGCGGTCCGGCGGGTCGATCCCGAGGAGCCGCAGCCCGGCCCCGAGCGCGGCGCCCGCCGCCGATGCAAGCCACAACCTGGCCCGGACGCCCGCCGCGTCCGGCGGGGCGGACCTGCCCATGAACGGCAGCGCCGGGCAGTGCTCCCGGCAGTCGAGATAGGCCCCGGCCAGGCCCTCGAGGTAGCGGGCGAACTCATGCGGCTGGCAGCGCCTGGCCGCCCCGGCGGCGCGTTCAGGCAGCCACGAGATGCCGTAGAGAAGGTCGAGTTCGGGCGCCATGGAAAGCCGCCCCTGCACAAAGCCGCCGGGCTCGCCGCGCCGCAAACCGAGATCACCGGCCCAGCGCAGGGTGGCAGTAGCATCCGCCGCGGCCAGGCAAACCGCGAAGAACGAGTTGCCGGGCACATGCTGAACGGCTGACCGGGCGTCGATCTGCCCCGCCCGGCCGGTCCGCGTCCTGGCCAAGGCATAACGAATGGCATCGGCACCCGCGAATGCCACGGCCGCCGCGACCGGGCCCGCCGGCCCGGCGGGACCGGGCCCGTGCGGCCCCTCCGGCCTGCTCCCGACGAGGCCAGCCGGCGTGGCGGGACGGGCGCCGACGGGCCGTTCTATCCCGGTTTTGAAGTTGACCTGGGCACCAGCCGCCGCGGCTAGCCGGCCCGTCGCAAGGTCGGTCACCTGCTGCCAGGCTTGTGCCCAGGTAGCCGCTGCGGCCAGGTCGGCGTCGGCCGGCGCGGACCGCAGGACGCCGCGGAGAGCCTCGCTGCGGGTGCAGCCGTCGCCCGCCTGCGCCACCCGGACGGCCAGAGCGGCGAGGGTCTCGGCGGTCACCGCGACGGTGAGGTAGCCGCCGCCGGTGACGGACGCGGCAGCGATCCAGCTGACGCGCCGGACCCTGGCCGCCAGCAGCGCCGCTATCGTGGCCGCGTCCAGGCCCGCCGCCTCGGCCATGGCGAACGGCAGCGTGGTCGCATAGGTGCCAGGTGCGCCGCCCGCCCCCGGAGGCGCCGGCCGCCACGTGCCCGCGGTGCTGGCGCGGGCCCCGGCGCCGGCCGGCAGCTCGCCCGCGGCGATCGCGGCCGTGACCGCGCTGGCCAGCTCCGCGCCGATGTCCCCGGGAATCACAGGCCCAGGCTACGAGCGGGCGAAGGCGGCGGGGCCTGATCAGGCGACGCGCCGGCGGGTCAGTCGAAGGCGCTGCTTGGCGCGCCGACCAGCTCGCGGACCACCCGGATCATCTCGGCCGGGTCGAACGGCTTGGTGAGGTAGGCGTCCACGCCAATCTGGCGGCCCTTGTCCCAGTCGTCCTCCTGCGCCCGCGCAGTGATCAGGACAACCTTTATTCCGGCAGTCGCCGGGTTATCGCGGAGCTGGGTTGCGGTCACCCAGCCGTCGAGGCGGGGCATCATGACGTCCAGCGTGATCACGTCGGGCGCGGCTTCGAGCACCTTATCCAGGCAGTCCTTACCATCAACGGCCGTGACCACGTCAAACCCCTCAAGCGTGAGGTTCACGGCGATCAGTTGCCGGATGACCTCGTCATCATCGACAACCAGCACCCGGCCAATTCCCTGCGTCACTCGCGCGAGGCTACCTGTTCTGCCCGGCCGGCGCGCGCTGATCTGCAACGTGTCGGGAGATCCTCACGACTGGTACCCTGGCTCCGGTCCTGCAAGCCAGTGCCCGCCGGCACTTGTGCGCGAGCCCCCATAGCTCAGGGGATAGAGCAACGGCCTCCGGAGCCGTGTGCGCAGGTTCGAATCCTGCTGGGGGCGCCATCCCACGACCGGCCCGAACGGCGGCCTGATCAGGCCGAACAGCCAGTCTCACCGAGTATCGCGAACTGCCAGCCGATGCCAGGATGCGACACGAAACGCCGCAGGCTGACAGTTTCCGCGCCCCATACGCGCCCCAGGGATCACCGGCGGCTCCCCTCACCGGGCTGGTCCGGGTTTTCGAGACGCAATGCCTGATTCATGCGGCTGATCCACACGTCCTCCATGCCGGCTACGCACTTGGCGTACGTGCGCATCAGCACCTCGACGCTATGCCCGGCCCAGGCCGCGACCTCAGTCGGCGGGACGCCGGAATTGAAACCGGTAGGGAGCGGTTTACCAACCATGCTGAATATCTCCGGCGAAGTGCTCACCGTGCGGACGTATTCGTCAGGGTCGGTGAGGACCGGTCGCGGGCCAGTTCGGCGGCGTAGCGGGACCAGTCACCTCCGGCTTGGTGCATCCATTTGGCTGCGGTGGTCTCGTGCAGGCCGAGGAGGCTGGCGGTGACTGCGGCGGGGAGCTGGGCGGCGAGGTCGAGCAGCGCGGCCCGGCGCCCGGCCTGGGCGTAGATGCCGAGGGCGCGCAGGCGCTCGCCGAGCCTGGCCGGGGTGATGGGCCGCCCGGGCAGGTGGCCGGGGAACAGCCAGGTGGTGGCGGGCGGGGATCCGACGCCGCGGTGGCTGCGGCCGCCGTGGATGAGCTGGAGGGTGGCGGTGGCGAGCGGGCCGGGAACGGGAACGTCGTGGCGGCCGAGCCGGATGAGTACCTCGCTGTCGTGGCGGGTGACTTGGCTGGTGGTCATGACGGCGATGCGGGAGAGCGGCTGTCCGTAAAGGAGCAGCAGGCATCCGGCGACCCGGTCGGTGGGGTCGAGCGCGTTGTCGTGCAGTAGCCGGGTTGCCAGGGTCCACCGCTGGTCTTGGCTGATGGCAGCGCCGGTGGCGCGCGCTGGGGCGGGGATGGCAAGGCGCTGGCAGTGGCCGCGTGAGGCGGCCCAGGCCAGGAAGTCCCGGGCCAGGGGTGCGGACGGCCCGGTGTGCAGCTATTCGTCGATGTCGGCCTGCCTGCAGCTGGGGAGCGTGATGCCGCCGCTGCGGAGCCAGGCGAGGAGGTTCGCGGCGGCGTGGATGTTGTTGCGGGCGTGCGCGGTGGGGGTCCGCGGCCGCGGGCGCTGCTGGGCGCTGGCGCGCAGGCGGCGGATCACCTGCCAGGTGGCGTATGCCTGCACCAGCCGGCGGTCGGCGGCGGGCTCGATGGCCTCCAGCAGGCTGGCGAGCCATCGCTCGGCGCGGGCGAGTTCCTCGTCGCGGGGTGGCAGCGCCCCGCCGGCGGTGAGCATGTGCCGCAGGTAGTCGGCGGCTCGCCGGCGCGGGTGGGTGTCCAGGGCCTGGTGGCTGACCGCCAGCCGCCCGGCGGCGACGTCGGCGAGCAGGCTGGCTCCGGCTCCCTTGCGCAGCCAGTTCAGGGCGCTCCGCGGCTGGCGCGCGGCGGTGACCGCGCTGAGCACGCCGGTCAGCTCCGGGGCGACGATCCCGGTGCCGGCTGACAGCAGCCGGGCAGCACGGCGGCGCAGGCTGCACCGGGCGCAGCGGCCCTTCTCGTAAAGCTTGTCCTCGATCCCGCAATCGCCGCAGGCGCAGGTGACCGGGATCTTGGCGCAGTCCGCGCAGGTGTCAGCGGCCGGGCCGGGCGGGGCGACCAGCCGCCGCACCTGGCCGCAGGCCGTGCACGGTCCCCGGTGACGCAGCGCGGCGGTGTAACACGGGTCGCAGACCGGTCCTTCGGGCCAGCGGGCCTGCGGCGGGCGGTCCTGGCCGCAGCGGGCGCAGGCGGCGGTGGCCCGGGGCGCGCAGGAGGGGCAGACAGGCTGGCTGGTCGCGGCGAAGGTGCACGGGCGGCGGCACTTGCTGCAGGTGGCTTCGGGCAGCTGGTAGCAGTTGACGCAGATGCCCGGGCGGCCGTCCCGGGCGCGCACCGCGACCGGCGCGAGCCTGCCGCAGGACCCGCATTCGCGGCGGCGCCCGGGGTCGTCGCGGCGGTGGCAGACCTCGCAGAGCCGCTGGCCGGTGCTGTCACGGCCAGCAGCCGGCTTGACCTTGCCGCAGCTGGCGCAGGCGGCAGCAAGCTGCCACGCGCGGCACCGCTTGCATACCCCGCCGCCGCCATCACCGCGGAACAGCGGCAGGCCGGTGCGCCCGCAGGCCGCGCACGCGGGGATGGTGAGGGCGGCCGAACCGCGGGCGATCAGTTCGGCCGCCAGCCGCCCGGCAACTGGCGGCGCCCCGCGGGAGAGGGCATCGGGGCCGGCGGCCAGCGCCGCCGCCAGCTGGCGCAGCGCCTGCCCAGCGGGCGCCACCGCCTCGACCGCGGCTTCGATAACCGGCCGGGGCAGCGACCGGTCCGCCGCTGCCGCCAGCTCCACGGCCTGATCCCGCCGGCATCGCGGGCATCCTCGCCGCTGGCGGGGCCAGGCAAGCTCATGCCCGGCCGGGCAGCGCGCCACGACCGCGCTACCGGTCCGGCACGCCGGTCACCCGGGCCCGCACCGGCCGTGGCGGCGGCCCCGGCGCCGCCGCCTGCAGGCCGGCGCGGCCAGTTGCGACCGGTTCGATGAGCTCGCCGGGCCCGCAGCCGAGGATGTCGCACAGCGCGGCCAGCGTGGCCAGGCTGAGCCGTTCCGGAGTGCGGGTGACCAGCCGGTAGACCTGTTCCCGCGACAAGACGATGCCGCGCTCGGCC
>Ga0187883_10000592_pt1 | contig 22337 bp, 15 predicted proteins | sample June2016WEW_20_1_2_FD_132966 | JGI IMG/M metagenome (GOLD analysis project Ga0187883, IMG submission 132966) | Peatland microbial communities from SPRUCE experiment site at the Marcell Experimental Forest, Minnesota, USA - June2016WEW_20_10 | ecosystem: Environmental > Terrestrial > Soil >...
GCCTCTGCAAAATGCAAATCGCACAGGAGCCTGGTGATATAAGTCAGGAGTTCGTTGTACACCTGAGCCCGCGGAGCGGGCGGCAGCGTGTAGCCCACGGCGTAAGCCGTGGGTCGCGAGAGCAAACCCTCACCCCCGTCCCCTCTCCCGCCAGCGGGAGAGGGGTGCCGAAGGCGTGGTGAGGGTCGCCCAACCCAGGGCTTACGCCCTGGGCTACTCTATGCCGCCCCTCACGGGGCTCCGAAAAACCGGCGCACGCGAAAAGACTTTCTTGGCGAACTTGTGACTCATGACCGCTAGCCTTTCAGTCTATAATAGGGCTCTTTGTCCACTTGCGCATCGCGCTCTTGATAATAGTCGAGGTTGAATTCGAATGAAGATAATGCTGACGGGGCACAAGGGGTACATCGGGGCCGTAGCGGGGCCGGTATTGCAGTCGGCCGGGCACGAGGTAGTGGGGCTGGACAGCGATCTATTTGCCGGCTGCGAGTTCGGCCAGCCGGCGCCCCCAATTGCGGAAATTCGCAAAGACCTGCGCGACCTGACGCGAGAAGACCTTCTTGGCTTTGACGCCGTCTTGCATTTTGCCGCGCTCTCGAACGATCCCTTAAGTAATCTCGATCCCCAACTCACTTACGACATCAACCATCATGCTTCCGTGCGTCTCGCGGAACTGGCCAAGGCGGCCGGAGTCACGAGGTTTGTATTCTCTTCGTCTTGCAGCACCTACGGCGCGGCAGGGGACGATTTCCACGATGAAACCTCGGCGCTCAATCCGATCACACCCTATGGCGAGTCCAAGGTATCGGTCGAGCGCGACATCGCGGCGCTGGCGGACGAAAACTTCACCCCCACTTATTTGCGCAACGCCACGGCCTACGGCGTCTCACCGAGGCTGCGGCTGGACATCGTCCTGAATGACCTGATGGCCTCGGCGCTCACCACCGGGCGGGTGTACATCAAGAGCGACGGAACGCCGTGGCGGCCCATCGTGCATATCCGCGACATCATCAGCGCCGCTCTTGCCGTGCTGGAAGCACCCCGAGAATCCGTTCACAATCAAACCTTCAACGTTGGCCGAACCGAGGAAAACTTCCGCATTCGGGAGTTGGCCGCCATCGTTGCCGAAACCGTTCCGGGCTCACGCGTCGAGTATGCGCCGGACGGAGGTCCGGACCTACGCTGCTATCGCATCAACTGCGATAAGATTCGTCGCCTGGTGCCGGGATTTGAACCGCAGTGGACCGCCCGCAAAGGCGCCAAGGAGCTTTACGAAGCCTACCGCGCCATCGGTCTCACGCGCGAAGACGTCGAGTCCGGCCGCTACATCCGGCTTAAGCACATCCAGCGCCTGCTCGAGGCCGGCCGGCTGGATGCATCTCTGCGCTGGCGCCCACAGGTTGCCGGAACCACGAAGGTTGCATAATCGATTCTGCAAATGACCACAGTTACAACTCAACTTCCTGCTCATGACCTGCGATCGCACCCTGCGAAGTCGTGCCGATTCTGCGGGGCCGAACTGAAACTCACGTTCGTCGACCTGGGAATGTCGCCGCTTTGCGAGACATACCCTTCGACGCACGACTTCGAACGCGGGGAGGTTTACTATCCTCTGCACGTTCAACTCTGCGAACGCTGCCTCCTGGTGCAATTGGGAGAATATCAATCTCGGGAAAACATATTTACCGAGTATCCCTATTTTTCCTCGTATTCCGACTCCTGGCTCCAGCACGCTCAGAGTTACTGCGATAAGATGGTGGCGGAACTGGGCCTGACCCAGCAGAGCTTCGTCATCGAAGTCGCCAGCAACGATGGCTACCTGCTGCAGAATTTTGTGCGTCGGCAGGTTCCTGTGTTGGGGATCGAGCCCGCGGCAAACGTGGCCAAAGTGGCCGTCGAAAAGGGCGTGCCTACCCTTGTGGAGTTCTTCGGCGAGCGTGCGGCCAAGGACCTGGCGGCCGGGGGGCGCACGGCCGATCTGGTCGCCGGCAACAATGTGCTCGCGCAGGTCCCGGACCTCAACGATTTCGTGGAGGGATTGCGCGTCATCCTGAAGCCGGAGGGAGTCCTGACGCTCGAGTTCCCTCACCTGCTGCGGCTGATCGAGCGCAACGAGTTTGACACGATCTACCACGAGCATTTCTCCTATTTCTCTTTGCTCACTACACAGCGCATTCTCGAGGCGCACGGCCTGAAGGTGTTCCATGTTGAGGAACTGTCGACCCACGGCGGGTCGTTACGCGTCTACGCCTGCCGGGCGGAAAGCCTGAAGCACGAGATCAGGCCAAGTGTCGGAGATGTGATCGCGGAAGAGACCAGAGCGGGGCTGGCCTCGGCGGACGGCTACACTCGCTTCGCTCAGAAGGTCAAGGAGACCAAGTTGGCGCTGGTGGAGTTCCTGATCGGCGCCGCGCGTCTCGGCAAATCGGTAGCTGGATACGGAGCGCCAGGGAAAAGCGCCACTTTGCTCCACTATTGCGGCATTGGCAAAGACTTGATCCAGTTTACGGTGGACCGCAGCCCCTACAAGCAAGGTCGATTTCTTCCGGGCAGCCATATTCCCATCTACCACCCCGACCGGATCCGGGAAGCGAAGCCCGACTACGTCATCATTCTGCCCTGGAACCTGAAAGATGAAATCATGGCGCAACTGGAGTTCGTCCGCGAGTGGGGCGCGCGTTTCGTTGTACCGATTCCGGAGCTCCAGATCTATTGAAGGCTGAGGTGCCGAGTCGGCAGTAATTCGAAGAAACTAGCCCGTCAGCCGACGGGCGGCAAAGTGCAACCCACGGCGTAGGCCGCATGGGCGTTAACCTAAGGCGTGACGACTTCTCGAGCCGCGGAGCGGCGGCAGAAAATAGCCCACGGCGTGAGCCGTGGGACCCGATGCGCTGTTACGATTCACAGCCCCGGATGGGGCGACAGGCATTGTGGGGGAGCCTCTGCCGCCCCTCCGGGGCTAAGATAATCGAGGGTCGCTCCTCCATCCCACGGCTTGCGCCGTGGGCTACTCTCTGCCGGCCCTCCGGGCCTTTACTGAGCTCCTCAGGATGATAGGTTTCGCGGTTTCCTTCAGCGCCCGTTAGGGCGGCAAGGCAAGGAGTGGCCGCCCCTGCGGGCGAAGCGAGGTGAAAGATGAAAGTGGTTCTGTTTTGCGGCGGCGCAGGCATGAGATTGCGGGGCTATAGCGAAGACGTCCCCAAGCCCATGGTCACGATCGGCACGCGGCCGGTATTGTGGCACGTCATGAAGTATTACGCGCACTTCGGCCACAAGGACTTTATCCTTTTACTGGGCTACAAGGCTAACGCCATCAAAAGCTACTTTCTCGACTACGAGGAGTCTGTTTCGAACGACTTCGTTTTCTCCGAGGGCGGAAGAAAGCTGGACTTCATGCAGCGCGACATCGACGACTGGCGAATCACCTTCGTCGACACTGGACTGCAGTCAACGATTGCGGACCGGTTGCGCCTGGCCGAACCCTACTTGCAGGGGGAGGAGATGTTTCTCGCCAATTACAGCGATGGGCTGACGGATTTTCCCCTGCCTGAACTGACTGAGGAATTTTCTCGCCGCAACGATTACGCGTGTTTTCTTACCGTGCAGCCCCGCACAAGCAGTCTTGACACTGTTCGGATGGACGAGGATGGCACCGTCCGCGAAATCAAAACCATGAAAGAATCCGGTGTCTGGGTGAACGGAGGCTTCTTCGTGCTCCGCAAGGAAGTCTTTCGATACATCAAGCCCAAAGAGGAACTGGTTTACCAGCCGTTCAGGCGGATGATTTCGGAGGGCCGGGTCTGGACGAAGAGATACACCGGGTTTTGGCAGTGCATGGACACGTTTCGAGACAAGCAGATCCTCGACGAACTCGAGGCCTCGGGCGAGGCTCCCTGGTGTCTGTGGAAGAATTCCCGTGCGGCGAAGCAGGTAGTCGCGTGATCAAACTGGGCCTTCCGGGAAAGGACGCCGGGCCGCTCAACGTCCTTTGCCTGGGCGCGCACGCAGATGACATTGAGATTGGTTGTGGCGGGACAGTCCTGTACCTGGGCCGCGCATTATCACGCCTGAAGTTTTACTGGGTGGTCCTTAGCAACCCAGGAACACGTCGCCAGGAAGCACTGAAAGCCGCCGACCTTTTTACCGCCGGAAGCGACAAGGAAGTCATCCTCGAGAATTACCGGGACGGCTTCCTGCCCTACAGCGGAGGCGAGGTAAAGGATTTCTTCGAGCGGCTGAAAGGACAAGTTAACCCGGACCTGATTTTCACTCCCTGGCACGGGGATGCGCATCAGGATCATCGCCTGGTGGCGGAACTTACCTGGAACACCTTTCGAAACCACCTGATTCTCGAGTACGAAATTCCGAAATATGACGGCGACGTGGGGCGGCCTAATGTGTTTGTTCCGCTGGAAGCGCCGTTGTATCGCGAGAAGGTCGATCATTTGTTCGAAGCGTTCACATCACAGTGCTCCAAACCATGGTTCGACCGCGAAACCTTTCTAGGCTTGATGCGGATCCGGGGCATGGAGTCGAATTCTCCGAGCGGTTACGCCGAAGGCTTCCACGCACGAAAGATGGTCCTCGCGGCGGCCGCGTGAGTGGGGCGGGCAAGTACTTCCGGGAAACAAATCATGATTAAACCGGCCGAACAGAAACTTTACGCGTTGGGGTTGCAGCAGCCCAAGTGGGTCTATATGCGTGGCGATGTTCGCCCCTGGGAAGAGGCGACGTTGCATATTTCGTGCGAGGCCGTGACCAGGGGCCTAAACGTTTACGAGGGCTTGAAAGGCTACTGGCAAGAAGACGGATCACGATTCGGACTGGTGGAACTGCGACGGCACTATGAACGGTTGACCCGCTCGGCAAGGTTGCTGTACATACCTGTTCCGGTCAGTTATGAGGAGTTCAGGGACGCGTGCGCCAAGCTGCTGAAGCTGCTCCTGGAACCCGAAAGAGACATGTGGGTGCGGGCGACACTCTACGTGGTCGAGGGCCATTGGGGGGAAGGCACGGTCGCTGACCTGGTGCTTACAGCTTACCATCAGAAAAAACAGCCGCCCACTCCGGCGGATATCGGCATCAGCACCTGGCAGAGGGCGAGCGACCTGAGTTTATCGCCGCGCATTAAGACCAGCACCAATTACCAGGTGGCGCGACTGGCGCGCATCGAGGGCAGAGAGCGCGGTTGTGAAGAAATGATTCTGCTCAACCAATTTGGCCGGGTGGCGGAGGCTACCGGCGCCTGCGTGGTGATGGTGCGCGATGGCTGCGTTATCACTCCTCCCGCTTCCGAAGGCAGGCTGGAGAGCATCACCCTCGAGATCGTCCGAAGGATCTGCCAATCGCTTTCCATCCCGTTTGTCGAGCGCCCGGTGGATCGCACCGAACTCCTCGTGGCCGACGAACTTCGCCTGGTGGGCACGCTCGCCGAATTGACTCCGATCGCCCGGCTGGATAGCTATAAATTGCCTGCAAGTTCCCCCGTCACTGATAGAATAGCGGCGACGTTCTGGAACGCCGTGCGAGGCGTCGCGCCTCATCCTGCGGTGGAATTGATGTTTGTTTAAGGACTGAGCCCGCGGAGCGGGCGGCAGCCAGTAGCCCACGGCGCAAGCCGTGGGGCGGGAGATAGCACAATCACCCTCACCCCCGTCCCCTCTCCCGCTCAAGCGGGAGAGGGGTGCCGAAGGCGGGGTGAGGGCCTTCCAACCCAGGGCTTACGCCCTGGGCTACTCTATGGCGCCCCTGACGGGGCTGCGAAAAACCGGCTCGCATGCGAAAGATGTTCTTGAGGAACTTCTGACCCGGGCCAGCGCCGAATACGCGATGAATCCAAAAGAACCACTGGTCAGCGTCGTCACGCCCTTTTACAACACCGCAAAGTACCTTGCGGAGTGCATCGAGAGCGTGCTTCGGCAGACCTACCAAAACTGGGAATACGTACTGGTTAATAACCGCAGCACGGACAAGTCGGCGGAGATCGCGGAACACTATGCGAAACTCTATCCTGAGAAGATCCGCCTTGAGCACAACGTTGATTTCCTGTCTCAACTCCAGAACTATAATCGCGCCCTCAGCTTGATTTCGCCGAAGAGCAAGTATTGCAAGTTCGTGCAGGCGGACGACTGGCTATTCCCGCAGTGCCTGTCCATGATGGTTGAGACCGCGGAACGCGACCCCTCCATCGGCGTTGTGGGGTCTTACAGCCTCGAGGGACGCGACGTGGCGTTCGACGGCCTGCCCTATCCGTCCTCGTTCGTTGACGGAAAGGCAGTCTGCCGTTTGTTCTTTCTGGAAAGCCGCTATGTGTTCGGATCGGCAACCCAGCTTCTCGTTCGATCTGACCTTGTGCTGGGGCACAATCCCTTTTACCTAGAAGCCTATGATCCCTTTGAAGATGCGGCGACCATCTTCCAGTTGCTGAGGGACTGCAACTTCGGGTTCGTTCACCAGGTTCTTACGTACAGCCGCCGCGACAATACCTCCCTGATGAAGTCTCTCATGGATTTTAACTGCCCGATCGCTTTCCAGATATTCATGCTGCGCGATTTCGGCCATGACTTCTTGACTCCAGACGAGTACCGAGAACAGATCCAGTGGCGGGAATACGCTTACTCCCGGATGCTCGCTGACGGCTTGCTGGAATTGAGGGGGAAAGAGTATTGGAATTTCCACAAGTCCATGCTGGGGCGAATGGGTTACTCTTTCCGGTCGGCGCACGTCTGGCGGCTGTTTCTAGGGGCAATCAGTGACATCCTGCTGAATCCAAAGAGGTCTCTGCTGCTTTTTAACGGCAGCTTGCGGCGACGCAGTGAACAAAAGCGTGCGCGACGGCCTGCGCGGTCCGGCTATGCGCCTGAACCTCGAAGCTTGGTCCAGGATGCGAAGGGACAAGACGCACCACAGTAGTTGTGCGTCCGGCGCACCTCAGGCGCGCCTATCGTCCTGAGTCAGAAGTTCGTTAAGGAAGTGAGCCCGCGGAGCGGGCGGTAGCGTGTAGCCCACGGCGCAAGCCGTGGGTCAGGGGGAGGCGCACCCACCCTCACCCCCGTCCCCTCTCCCGCCCGGCGGGAGAGGGGTGCCGAAGGCGGGGAGAGGGCCACTCGACCCAGGGCTTACGCCCTGGGCTATGCTATGCCGCCCCTGACGGGGCTCCGAAAGACAAGGGCGCATTCGATGGACTTCGTTCACGAACTTCTGACCCAGTACAGCAACTACCCATGAAAGAATCGCTTAACGAACTCTACAAATACCGCGAACTCCTTTACACGCTGGCTCAGCGCGATATCAAGGTGCGGTATAAGCAGTCGGTCATGGGTTTTCTTTGGGCGATCCTGATGCCCGTGCTGATCGTCATGGCGGGTATGTTGGTTCGTTACGCCTACGCGATAGCGTCCGGTAAGCCTTTGGACAGAGCCGACATCGTAGGGGTGGCGGTAAAATCAGTTCCGTGGGCCTTTCTGGTTTCGAGCGTGCGGTTTGGATGCAACAGCCTGGTCGGCAACTCGAACCTGGTGACCAAGATCTACTTCCCCAAGGAAATATTTCCCATGGCGGCGGTGCTTGCCAGTCTTTTCGATTTCGTCGTGGCCTCCGCGGCGCTGCTGATCCTTCTGGTCGCACTGCGGACAAGCTGGAGCATCTATCTTCTCTGGACCCCGGCGCTGCTTCTGAACCTCGTGTTCTTAGCCGCCGGAATCGGAATGGTAGTCTCCGCCGCGAGCCTCTTCTTCCGCGACGTGAAGTACATCGTCGAAGTCGTGCTCACGTTCGGAATCTTCTTCACGCCGGTTTTCTATGATGTCGGAATGCTCGGGAACAAAGGTAAATGGCTATTGCTCAATCCGGTCGCGCCCATTCTGGAAGGGCTGAGCGCGTGCATTGCACATCAGCGGCCTCCTCAGCTTGTCTGGATTGCGTACAGCCTTGGCTTCGCGACGGTGGTATTCCTGGGCGGATATTTCTTTTTCAAGCACCTGGAGCCGGCCTTCGCGGAGAGCATTTGATCCGGGTGAACCACAGCATGGCGGAGACGCAACCCAAACCCCAGTGCGTGCGCTTCGCCCTCACTACGAGTGACCTTCGCGACGCAAGAGAGCCTTATGTCTGATACTGCGGTCCGCATGGACCAGGTCTACAAGAAGTTTCGCAAAGGCGAGGTCTACAACTCCTTGCGCGACCTGATCCCTGCCTTGACCGGAAGAATGTTCCGGCAACAGGAACTGAGTGCGAGCGACAAAAGAGAATTCTGGGCTTTGCAGGACATCTCGTTTGAGGTTAAGCGCGGGCAGGCATTCGGCATCATCGGCCCAAACGGCGCCGGCAAGAGCACCATGTTGAAGCTCCTGAGCCGAATCATGAAACCGACCCGGGGTTCCTTCAACCTCGAGGGACGATGCTCGGCGTTAATCGAGTTAGGGGCCGGCTTCCACCCGGACCTTACAGGACGGGAGAACATCTTTCTTTACGGCGCCATTTTGGGCATGACCAAGCGTGAGATTGCTGCCAGGTTTGACGATATGGTCGATTTTTCAGGCTTGGCGGAGTTCATCGACACGCCTGTCAAACGGTACTCCTCCGGCATGTATACGCGGCTCGGGTTCGCGGTTGCCTCCCACGTCAACCCGGATGTCCTCCTCGTAGACGAAGTCCTGAGCGTGGGAGACCAAGCGTTCCAGAACCAGTGTGTTGCCCGGATGAAAGAAGTGATCCGCAACGGCGCCACGGTGCTTTTTGTCTCCCATAACCTGAAGACCATCTCGGAATTCTGCACCCGATGCTTGATGCTGGAGCGGGGCCGCGCCGTCATGACCGGCCCAGCGAACGAGGTCATATCCACGTACCTCAAGGGGCCCTCCACGGCCCACCTTGCGGAGGCCAGCTCCAAACCGGTCGCAATTTCCAAAGTCAGAGTCCGCAACCAGCGCGGGGAGTGCTCGCGGTTCGAATCCGGCGAGACCGCTTGGATCGACATCGAATTGACCGCTCGCGAGCGCAGTCCCAAGCTGTCGGTAACCGTTTATCTTGTCGATAATGAGGGCCAATTCATTTTCCATTCCTCGACCCAGCGCCTGGGGCTAGGCACCTTCACCCTGGAACCAGGAGACACGTTCGAATGTACGTTCGAGCTTAAACTGAACCTTGTCAGCGGCCTTTACGGAGTGGCAGTCACGGTTTACAGATATGACATCCAGACGGCCTACGACCGATGGGACCCGGCGACAACCATCCACGTCAGTTGGGACGAGGACGTGCGCGGATTCGCCAATTGTTTTCCAAAGGTCATCCGGCAGGAGATTCACAAAGCGTCGGAGGCATCATCCGTGGCCGGTGAAGGCGCGCCGCCGGTTCCTCAGGACGTCAAGAGAGCCGGATAGCTGGTATATTCCCAGTTTCGGCGTAGCGCTGGCCTTCAGGCCAGCATCTGCCGACCTACTGAGGGTTACATAATAGTGACGGACCAACCCCCTCACCTGTCCGTCGGCTGACGGACACCCTCTCCCCCAAGGGGGCGAGGGCATAAACCCGGGTTATTTCTCCCCTCGCCCCCTCGGGGGAGAGGGGCCGGGGAGTGAGGGGGTATGTCACTCAATTCTGCAATTCTCAGTAAAGGTCGGCGCTACGAGTTAAATCAAGACGCTACCGCATCCGAACGTCATTTCCACCAGTGGAGAGATAGCCAGTGCCTACAGTTCGAAGAACCATCCAGAAAGCCGTCAATACGATACTGATCCCGGCGGGCTACGAGTTGCTGCCGCGATTCAAAAGGGATTACGTAAGATCCTACCAGCCGCTCCGCGAGACGCTTAAAGAAGCCAGGAAGGCCGGACTCTCAATTGGTGACTACCTCGACAAGAAATACCAGTTGCCGGGAGTGACGCAGTCAACCATCGATCAGTTGGCGTCGTATGGCATCCTCAATTCCGAGATTAAGAGGGTCTGCGAAATCGGCCCCGGAACGGGCAGGTATCTCGAAAGAATACAGCGCTTGTGCTCTCCTTCTTCATACGAGGTGTATGAAACCGATCCCCAGTGGGATGACTACGTCGTGCGGATGTTCCATGTGACGAGCCGCGAGACAGACGGATTAAGTCTACGGCAAACGGACAACGACTCGGTAGACCTCGTCCACGCACACAGAGTGTTTCCGTACTTGCCATTCATCGTTCAATGCCGCTACTTCCTGGAAATGATCCGCATCACGAAGCCCGGAGGCTGGATCGTCTTCGATACCTTTACGGAGCCGTGCATGACGGAAGAGCTTCTCCAAAAGTGGATCGGCGACCAAAGGACTGATCCCTGCATGGTGCCTCGCAAATTCATGGAGGACTTGTTCGCGAGGAGGCAGTGCTCCCTGCGGTGGAGCTTCTTCATTCATTTTCGCCCGGGAATAACCGAGTACCTGGTGTTTACCAAGAACCGGATCTGAGGCTTCGAAAACGCGGGGCTCACAGGTTAGGGAAGAACCTCCCTGGGCACTGTCATTCCGAGCGTAGCGAGGAATCTCGCGTTGAATGTTTTCGAGGCGGTCGCTCATGCCCGTCCGCTGATGGGCACCCAGAGATCATGAGGTTCCCGGGAGCGCGGGCATCCTGCCCGCAACGTGCGTGCGATTGCGGCACGAAAGGCGGGCAGGATGCCCGCGCTCCCGGATATCTTCAGAGCAGTGCGAGATTCCTCGTCGCCTGCGTCTTCTCGGAATGACAGACGAATCGAGTTTTCACACTGACTCTGAAGCCGCTCCCTTCCCACGGGCGTCGGCTTACAAGATCCCATGGCATCGCTCAAGAGGCTGATAAAATATTGCTTCAAGTCTGTCATGAATCTCTGTCTGGCTGTCGCCACCCGCCGGATCAGGAAGGAAGTGGCGAGCCGGAATTCCGAACGTGGCCGCGGCGATTTCCGCTGGTTCACACCTGAGGAAGCAGCGGTCGCAGAGGCGCTCGGCAGAATCATTGTTCCATCGGACGATGAGACCCCGGGGTTTGATGAAGTTGGCGTCCTCGATCCGCCAGCCATCGTGGCGCTCGACAAGTTAGTGGCCTCGTCGCCCCACCGGCAGGAATTCTATTCTCGGGGCTTGTTATCTTTCGATCTCTGGGCCCTTAAAGAGCGAAAGTGCAAATTCTCTGCGTTGCCGAAAGAGGACCAAACCCGGTTCTTCAGTGCAGCGCTCGAGATTTGCGACGACTGGCCGAGAACGCCGTCGGTATTCAGGAAACTCTGGCATCGGTTCCGGACGATTCGCCAGACCAGCGAAGGAAAGTTCTATTCGGCTCAACTGTGTGGGCAGATTCGAAGCGATTGCATCCAGGTGTTCTATACCAGCCGTGTGAGCTGGACGTGGCTCGAGTACGACGGCCCTCCCATGGACAAAGGCTACCCGGGTCTGGTGGAGCGCCGATAATGTCGTGTCCCAGGAGTTCGTTGAATATGTCAGCCCGCGGAGCGGGCGTAAGCAAGTAGCCCACGGCGTAAGCCGTGGGTTCGTGAGACGGTCCCTCACCCCCGCCTACGGCACCCCTCTCCCGCTCAGGCGGGAGAGGGGTGCCGTAGGCGGGGGTGAGGGCAGTCGGACCCAGGGCTTACGCCCTGGGCTACTCTATGCCGCCCCTGGCGGGGCTTCTAAAGACCGGCGCGCATAATAAGAACTTTGTTAACGAACTTGTGACTCAAGACGCGAACCATCGTGCTTGGCGGCCATCTTTTTCAGGAAACAAGTGAATTCATCTGAAGCCAAAACGGATCGCCCGCTTAGCAGACAACCCCCGATTCGGCGCGTTGGGCTGCTCAGCCCAACCTCCGGCAACCTGGGGAACGCGGCGATGCAAGCGGCGCTGATCTCGAATTTGCGCAAGCGCCTCTCGAACGTCGAGTTCGTGGGCATAACGCTAAACCCGGGGGATACTCGCCGCCGGCTTGGAATCGAAGCCTTTCCTCTGGCAGCGGTTTCGCATCCTCACTATGGCCTCTACACGTCAGACGTGACTGCGACAGCGCAAACATCAGGCCGGAAGCCCGGGAAGATCGCACATCTTCTGAAGAAGATACCGGGGCTACGCCGTTTCGTCTGGGCCGTCCGGACCTGGCGGATGGAGTTGGCCCATGTTGCCGCGGCAGTGCGCCTGGTTCGGAAGTTGGATCGCCTCATCGTCCCCGGTGGGGGCACGCTCGACGACTCATGGGGCGGGCCTTGGGGACAGCCGTGGGCCATCTTCAAGTGGAGCCTGATCAGCCGGGCCTGCGGCGTGCCGTTCTTTTTTGTGAGCATCGGGAAATCCTCCGTTGAACGGCCGCTGAGCCGTTTCTTTTTCCGCATCGCCCTGCGCCTCGCGGAGTACCGCTCCTACCGCGACAATGACTCGAAGATTGCAGCTCAAGGCCTTGTCAATGCGAGCCATGACCCGGTCTACCCGGACTTAGCTTTTAGCTACCCGTACCCGATCGTTCAGACTCAACTCACGACCGCTCCAGCGAACGATCGGCTTGTGGTCGGAGTGAGCCCGATCGCGTACTGCGATCCGCGCGCTTGGCCTCAAAAGGATGCAGGGCGGTATGCCGCATACCTCAGCCAACTGGCGGAAATGGTGAGGTGGCTCATTAAGGAAGGCCACCGCGTTCTGTTCTTCACGACGGACAGCCCCGATGTGGCGACCGTCAGCGATCTTCAAGCTATGCTCTCCGCCATCGCGCCTGGCACCGAGGCGATTGAGACCCTTCCCGGTTCCAACGAACAAAGCCCCGACACACTTCTCGAGGGCCTTTCCCGGGCCGACTTGGTCATTGCCAGCCGGCTTCATGGCGTCATCCTTTCGCACCTCAATACAATTCCAGTCTTGGCTATCTCTTTTGACCCGAAAGTCGATGCGCACATGAAAGCCATCGGACAGTACAACTACTGCCTGAACATAGACCATCTGCAAGTCAAAGCTCTCAGAGAGCGCTTCGTCGCTTTAGCCGCGGCGCGTCATCGAGAGCAGGAGAGCATTCGGTCTGCGGCGTTGCGCTTTCGCCAACAACTCGATTTCCAATACGAACGAATAGTGGGTGCGACACCCATAGGCGCTGGTATAAGCTCGTCGCCCCACACCAAGCCGCATCAGCGGCGCGAGAATGTGGCCCACGGCGCAAGCCGTGGGATTACGGCATACAGAGAACACGCTGAGCCACGTAGTGGCGACAGAAGATCTGCGATGATCAAGACAGCTCTGTCGCCCCTCCCGGGGCTTTTCAGGCGCATCGTCCCTGCATTCTCCCCACGGCTGCCGCCGTGGGCCACGAGAGTCCACCCTCACCCCCGTCCCCTCTCCCGCCCCGCGGGAGAGGGGTGCCGAAGGCGGGGTGAGGGCCACTCCACCCAGGGCTTACGCCCTGGGCTAATCTATGCCGCCCCGGACGGGGCTCCGAAAGACGAGCGCGCATGAGAAGGACTTTCTCAACGAACTCCTGACCGCTATGCCCTCTACGAAAGACAGCTCAGATGTCATTGTTATCGGCTCAGGCGCGGGCGGCGGCGTTATCGCCAAGGAACTGGCTGAGGCTGGGTTAAGCGTCACGGTGCTCGAGGCCGGAAAGCGCTACGACCCGTACAATGACTTTCCCACGCATGCCATTGATTTCGAGGTTCGCGCCAGTGACATCTTCTCGCCGGCCGATCAGCGCCGGGATATCTATACGTCGGGTGGCGCAAGCCCCTTCCTGTACTGCCGCGTCAAAGGGGTGGGTGGCTCGACCCTGCATTATCACGCGATGTCTCCCCGGCTCCATGAGTCGGACTTTCGAGTGCGCAGCGAGGATGGGGTTGCGGACGACTGGCCGATCAGCTACGCCGATCTGGAGCCCTTCTATACGCAGGTCGAATATGAGCTAGGGGTCTCCGGCGCGGATGGGGACGGCGCCAATCCTTTCGAACCGCCGCGTTCGCGCCCGTACCCAACCCCGCCCCACGAACTGAACAAAGCCAGTTGTGCCTTGAAACGAGGCGCGGACAAGTTAGGCCTGCACCTGGTGCGCGAACCCCTGGCGATTCCGACCCAGGATTGGAACGGCAGACCGGCGTGCATCAGCGCCGGAACGTGCCGCTTGGGATGCAAGATTTCAGCGAAGTCCAGTATCGACGTCACCTACATCCCCAAAGCCTTAAAGACCGGAAGGACACGTCTTCGTACCGAATGCATGGCCCGGGAAATTACCGTCGGGCCGGACGGCAAGGCGAAGGGCGTCATTTACTTCGATCCGGAGGGCCACGAACAAGAAGTCTCGGCCCGGGTGATTGTGGTGGCCGGCAACGCTGTCGAAACGCCCCGTCTGCTTCTTCTGAGCAAGTCACACCTGTTTCCCGACGGGCTCGCCAATTCCAGCGGACTGGTGGGGAAACGCTTCATGGAACATCTGTCCGTATTCTCTTACGGCGTGTTCCGAGAGAGGCTAGATCCCTGGCGGGGAGTGCCGACAGGCGGCATCATTCAAGACTTTTACGCGACTAAACCGGCGAATGGGTTTGCGCGCGGCTGGACGATCTCCGTGGAAAATGACGGCCAGTGGCCGCTGGCCACGGCGAATAGCATCCCGGGATGGGGCGCTGCGCACAAGGCGCGCGTCAAGGAGATGTTCGCCCACCGGGTAGGATTGGGTACAGAAGGCGAGCAACTGCCGGACGAGCGCAATCAAGTCAGGCTCGACCCGTTTGTTAAAGATATTTATGGATTACCGGCGCCGCTGATCATCAACAACCATTATCAAAACGACCTCGCCATGGTCGCCGCGATATCAGCCAGCCTCAAGGACGTATTCGAAGCCGCGGGAGCCGTTGAAATCCGGGTGGATAAGATCATGCCCGGAGCGTCCTCGCACTATCTGGGAACGTGTAGGATGGGCGAGGACCCAGGAACCTCGGTCGTAGATCCGTGGTGTCGAACCCATGATGTGCCGAACCTGTTCCTCGGCGATAGCAGCGTGTTTGTAACGGAGGGTGCAGCGAACCCCGCGTTGACGATTTCCGCGCTGGCCGCCAGGACCGCGGCTGGAATCATCGAAGCGTTCAGGGGCGGTGAATTCCAGTAATTCGCTCCTGGGTCGTCGGGCTGAATGCTTCAACGAACTTCCGGGTACTTCCTCTTAGCGAAAAGAACAGACAGGTGGTGATTCTTGAAAGAACCAACCTCTAGCGAAGCGCCGACATCCATCCGTTGGCCGCACTACACCGGCATATTCCTGCTTTCGTTTGGCACGCTTCTGCTCGAGCTCGCGTTAACGCGCGCGCTCTCGGTGTCCAATTGGTATCACTTTGGCTTCCTGGTGGTATCCACCGCCCTGCTGGGGTTTGGCGCCGCCGGAGTGACGCTGTCGCTTTGGACCAAGCTGCGGGACGAGACGCCGCTCGACCGCGCCCTGGCTACGCTGTCCCTCTTGTTTTGCTTCGTCTCGATCTCGAGCTTTTGGCTGATGCAGCGGATTCCATTTCAGCCTTTCCGGCTGTTCATTGAGCGCTGGCAGTTCGCCGTCGGACTGTTGTATTACGTCGTCCTCGCTGCTCCCTTCTTCTGCTCCGGCCTCGGGATCTCGTTGCTCCTCAGTCGAGGCGGGCGGGAGGTCAATCGCCTGTACGCCGCTGATCTCGTGGGCGCGGGGATAGGGTGCGGGGCCCTGTGTGCAATAATGCCGGTTTTGGGTGGCTCCGGTTCCGTCGTGGCAGCAGCCCTGTTGGGAGCGCTGGCGGCGCTGGCGTTCTGCTCCTTCCGTCGCTCTAATCTCACTCTCATAGCTGGAATAACGGCATTGGCGATGCTGCCGTTGGCCTTCGCGGCCGAGCGACTTATTCCCATCCGCGTGATACCTGAAAAGCTCGTAAATCCGCTCATTCCCGCAGGCGCGTCGCCCATCTACACTAAGTGGAACAGCTTCTCCAGGACGGAGGTCTACGACGGGTCGAATTTGGACCCCCAACGGCCGGATCCTGGCTACTACTCCATTATCATCGACGTTGCGGCCGGGACCGGAATGCGCGATCTGAGCATGGGGGTGCGCAACTACCTGGCTCAGGCTCAGCAATACCATCCCGCAGGCATGGCGTATGTCGGCAAGGACCACCCCAAGGTTCTGATTATCGGTTCCGGGGCAGGGCCTGAGGTCCTGGAGGGCCTGTATTACGGCGCCTCCTCCATCACCGCAGTCGAAATAAACCCGATTGTCGTCGATATCGTCAGCCACAAGATGCGCGAACACTGGGGCGGGCTTTTCGAGCAGCCTGAAGTCCGGCTGGTGACGGACGAGGGGCGCACTTTCGTGCGCCGCTCCAAGGAGAAATACGACGCGATCATTTCCGTAAACACTTACAGCAGCGCCGCTTTAGCCTCCGGCGCGCTCACCCTGAGCGAGACCTACATCCTGACGCGGGAGGCATTCGACGATTACTGGGACCACCTGACGCCGACCGGAGCCCTTTTATTGATGGGCTATAACGACGCAAAACTCGCCGCAACGGCGCGAGAAATGTTCGCCCGCAGAGGGCTGGGCAGTCCTGCCGGGCATCTTTTTGCGTACCGAGGAATGGTGCCCCACGGCCGCAGACGGTTGAATTCGGGCTTCCTGTTGCAAAAATCGCCACTCTTGCAGGAGGAAGTTCAAGAGATGGCGAAGCGTACAGGGGTGGGAAGCACAGAGGATTTCGGCACTGAAGGCCGTCCTGAGGTTCTCTACTCCCCGTATGATAAACCCGGCAGCGAGGAGGCAGCGTTTCTCAGTGAGCTGGTAACGGCTCCGGACCTGGAGCGGGTCTATGAGTCCACCGCCGCTTATCTGCGCCCCGCGACAGACGACAAGCCCTTTTTCAACCAGACCCAACGCTGGAGTGTGCATCTTGGCGTCAGGTCGGTTCTGGGCAACCCCACCAACCATCGCATCCTGGGTAGTCCCGTCGCCCAGGTGATTTTGATCGTCCTGCTGGTACAGGCAGTGGTGGTCGGGGGAGTATTGATCCTGATTCCGCTCTTCCGTTTCCGCCGGCAGGGCCTGCAAACGAGCGGGCGCTGGGCCTTCTTGAGCTACTTCGCCGGCTTGGGCCTGGGGTTCATACTCATCGAGATCGTTCTCCTTCAGCGTCTGCAGTTGTTCCTCGGTCAGCCTATCTATACTTTCTCCGTTGTCCTGGCCAGTCTGCTTGTCTTTACCGGCGTAGGGTCTTACCTCGCCGGCCGCATTCAAAACGTCACGTACCAAACCCTGTATTGGCTTCTCGGGGCTGTGGTGGGCGGGATTCTGCTCACGCTCGCAATCATGCCGCTGGTTCTGTCGTGGGCGCTGGGTTTCGCTTTGCCCTTACGCGTCTCGATCGCTGTCCTGATGGTTGCTCCATTGGGGATACTTCTCGGCACCCCGTTCTCCACGGGCCTGCGCATTGTCGGCGAGGAAGCCGCACCCCTGGTGCCTTGGGCTTGGGCGGTGAACGGCTTCTTTACCGTGATCGGGTCTGTAACTGCTGTGATCCTGGGTATGATCCTGGGATTCACCGCCGTATTCGTAATCGCGGCCGGGTGCTACGCTGTAGCGTTAATCGCCATCATGGCGCGGCGCCACAGCAACCTGGCGCACCGCGTACCCGCTTCTTTGGTCCAGGACCTTACAGAGGTATCAACTTCGTAGGCGGGAGTGTCCTGGTGTCGTGTCCCAGAAGTCCGTAGTATATGTCAGCCCTTCAGCGATGGGGCGTATTTGATTCTTGGTTGGGAATGCTTCGAGCCCTGAAGGGGCGAGCTAACAAAGTCCAGGCCAACGGCCTGGGTTTCGAACGAGACACCATCGTTACTCTGGCAACAAGCCCTGCAAGGGCGAAATAACCAGGCGTTGGCCTCCGCTGAACGTCGCCTCCGCCGCCCCCGAGCGGCTCATCACGCCCCTTCAGGGCTGGCGAATCGCGCGGCACCGAATCTTCACCCAGGCCGTTGGCCTGGGCTTTGTTGGACCGCCCCTTTGGGGCTTAGAGCTGAAAAAGAGCCGCGTCCTCATCCACACGAAATGGTTCGAGTAGGATACAGGTGTTGCTACTTAGGCCTCCCTAGGGGAAAGCCCGAATCGCAGGGGTGCACAATTTGGAGTAAGCTGGTTGGTACACGGGGAAAATACAGGAGAAACTGTGACCAAGCCAGAAGTGAGTCCGAAAACTGCGGTAGGGGGACGACATTATGCCGGCATCTTCCTCCTTTCTTTCGCCACCTTGTTGCTCGAACTGGCATTAACTCGCATCCTGTCCGTATCCAATTGGTACCACTTTGGCTTCCTGGTGGTTTCCACGGCGTTGCTGGGTTTTGGCGCGGCAGGTGTAACGCTCTCGCTTTGGAAGGAACTGCGCGAGCAAACGCCGCTGGACGTGGCGCTGATTTCCGTCGCGTTGATGTTTGGTTTCGTCACACTCGCCAGCTTCTGGCTGATGCAAAGAGTTCCTTTTTACCCCTTTCGGATTCGCAGCGACCACTGGCAACTGGTCACCGGGATCCTCTACTACCTTGTCCTGGCGGCCCCGTTCTACTTTTCCGGGTTGGCGATCTCCTTGCTTCTCAGCCGGGGCGGTCGGGAGGTTAATCGCCTCTATGCTGCCGACTTGGTTGGTGCAGGTGCGGGGTGCGTGGCCCTCTGGGGCGTGATGCCCGCTTTCGGAGGATCCGGTTCTATAGTGGTGGTGGCCGCACTCGGCGTGCTGGCCGCGTTGGCTTTTGGGTCTTTCCGGTTGTCCAAGCTCACGCTCTTCTGCGGCTTGGCAGGGGTGGGAATGCTGGCGCTGGGGCTCGTAGCAGAGCAAGCACTGCCCATCATTGTGATACCCGAAAAGCGCCATCCGCTTCTTCCTAAAGGACGGCCTCCCATCTTTACCGAGTGGAACACCTTTTCCAGAATTGAAGTTTTCGACGCGCCGTCGCCAGACCCGACCCAGCCCGGCCCCCACTACTATTCCATAATCATCGACGGAGGAGCGGCGGGAACAGGGATGGGTGATTTAAGCATGGGGGTGCGCAATTTTCTTGCGCATTCATCGCAGTACCACCCCGCGGGTGTACAGTATGTAGGAAAAGATCACCCCAGGGTGCTGATCATCGGCTCCGGGGCAGGGCGTGAGGTCCTGGAGGCCCTGTATTTCGGCGCTTCCTCCGTCACTGCCGTGGAAATCAATCCCATTATCAATGACATCGTCACCCGGCGTCTCGAGAAGCATTGGGGCGGATTATTCGAACAACCCGAGGTCAAGCTGGTGACGGAGGATGGCCGCAGTTTTGTTCGCCGGTCGAAGGATCGGTACGACGCCATCGTTTCTCTGAACACCTATAGCACCGCTGCTCTCAGCTCTGGCGCCCTCACCCTAAGCGAGAGCTACATCATGACGCGCGAGGCCTTCGAGGACTATTGGAACCACCTCACTCCCGACGGTGTTCTTCTCGTCTGGGGCTACAACGTCACGAAGCTGATCGCTACAACCCGCGAAATGTTTGACCGTTTGGGTCTGGGCAGTGCTGCCAATCATCTTTTCGCCTTTCGGGGGACGGGCGCCGCTTTTGGGCCCAGACAGTTAAACGTGGGGCTCCTGTTGAAAAAATCCCCGCTGCGTCCGGAGGAAGTCGATCTCATGGCCAGGCGCGTTGGCATAGGGGCTGTGGACTCTGCGGGAGATGAAGACCAACCTGAGATCCTCTACTCTCCCTTCACGCCCGGTGGCAGGGCAGGATTATTTCACGCGGAACTTCTCAAAAGCCCTGACTTGGAGCGGCTATACAATTCCACCAATTACTACCTCCGCCCGGCCACTGATGACAAGCCCTTTTTCAACCAGACCCGGCGCTGGAAGTGGCCCCTGGGTTTTCGGGAAGTGCTGACGGCGGAAGGCGAATCCGAAGGCACGGAGGCGCCGGTGAATCAAGTCATCCTGGTAGTGATGCTGATTCAATCCCTGGTGGTGGGAGGATTGCTGATTCTATTGCCGCTTCTGCGCTTTAACCGCCAAGGTCTGCGAATGAGTGGGCAGGGATTCTTCCTGACCTACTTTGCCGGTCTGGGGTTGGGCTTCATTCTCATTGAAATCGTGCTTCTCCAACGCCTCGTGCAGTTTCTCGGGCAGCCCATATATACTTTTTCCGTCGTCTTGGCCAGTTTGCTGGTTTTCACTGGCGTAGGTTCCTACCTCGCCGGGCGCATTCAGGACGTGTCCTATCGCACCCTGGCGTGGCTTTTGTCGGCTACGGTGGGCGGGATCGTGCTCACTTTGATTGCGATGCCTCCGATTCTGTCCTGGGCGCTTGGCCTTACCTTGCCCTTGCGGGTCTCGGTAGCTGTATTGCTGGTTGCACCATTGGGGATATTGCTCGGTACCCCTTTTTCGACGGGATTGCGGTTAGTTGGTGAGGAAGCTTCGCCTCTGGTGCCTTGGGCGTGGGGGGTCAATAGCTTCTTTACCGTTATCGGCTCCGTGGCTGCAATGATTCTGGCAATGACTCTGGGTTTCACCGCGGTGTTAATCGTCGCCGCAGGATGTTACGGCACGGCCTTGATGGCCATGGTCCTGAAGGGCGCGCAAGGGTTCGAAACGCGACGGATCTCCGCCTCCCCGGTCGAGACGCCAACAGAGACGACATCCGCAGCCGGCGCGCTGACTTTCACATCAGAGTGATAGACCTGTCCTCTTGGCTACCCTTTCTCGCGGTAGGTTTTTCGGCTGCGTTCGCTGGGCTGCGGCGGGGACCGGCGATTGCGCTGTTGCTCCTCAGCGTCACGCTGTCGCCCCCCTGGCTGTCGTGTGCCGCAGTCAGGGGATTCGGCCCTGGCAGCTCAATTAACACCTCAGGTAATGATCAAAACTCCATTACGATAAATTGGTCCAGCAGGCGCCAGGTCATTGATGGCTTTGGCGCGGCGACGGCGGGCGTTAACCCGCGCCTATCGTCCAAACTGATGGACTTTTTCTACACCGACAAAGGTATCCATCTGAGCCTCATCCGCGTGACACTCTGGCCCAGCGTGGCCGATTGCGAGGCTTCACTCGGGCGGAGCGGGTGCGTAGCTTCGGCTCATGCAACCATCAGCAAGAAGGACCTCGCGAACGCCCAGGCGGCCGTCGCGCGCGGCGCGCGGGTATGGGCAGCGGAGTGGAGTCCGCCCGGCTCGATGAAGTCGAACGGCCAGTACGGAAAGGGCGGAGCATTTATCGGAAATCCCGACAATTACGCGAACCTGGCCAATCTCCAGAGCAGCTTTGTCACCCTGCTGGCCGGGACTTACGGCATAACACTCGATGCGCTCAGCCCACAGAACGAGCCCGATGTGAGTACAGTCTACGGCTCTTGCACCTGGACTGCTCAGCAACTGCACGATTACATTCCCTATTTGGCGCAAGCCCTGGCGAGCGCGGGATACGGCTCGGTCAAGCTCATGATTGCAGAGGAGGGGACATGGGGGAACAGCTACAACGCGGCGGCTATGAACGACCCCGCCGTGGCCGCGAAGATCAGCATCCTTGCCGCTCATGAGTACAGGGGCGTCCTTGCCACTCCTTTGTCGTGGAACAACTTTACAACCCAGCACGTCTGGGAAACGGAAGTAGGCGACTTCGACGCCTACGACGGTTCAATGAACAACGGCCTGGTCTATGCGAGAATGATTCACGGGGCGCTTTCGGACGCAAATGTCAACGCCTGGCACTACTGGTCGCTTTCGGGCATCTTGTTTCAAGACAACGAAGGTCTCACCGATTCTTTCGGACATCCCGCAAAGCGAGCTTATACGTTTGGGAACTACTCTAAATTCGTGCTTCCGGGCTGGATGCGCGTCGACGTAGCTAATAACACCGGACTACTGGTTTCCGCGTACAAAGGGTCTGATACGGGGGCGGCCATCGTCGTGGTAAACAGCGGTCCCTCAGTGGTCAATCAGCAATTCAACGTGGACGCGTCGATGGGCGCGAGCGTCGTGCCGTGGATAACGTCAGGCAAGCTGAGCCTGAAAGCCAATGCCGCAGTGCCGGTGTCTTCCGGCTCCTTCACTTACGTGATACCTGGACAAAGCGTGGTCACCTTCGCTTCAACGCGGTAGAACAGGGGCAAGCGCCCTGTACGGGACGGCTTGCCGTCCCCGCATTTCCGGTGGCCCCGACTGGGGTAGGAGGGTAAGCCCCATGGCTGTCCAAATTAGCTGCCCGAAGAGCGGCTCTGCCGCCCTGACTTGCGGAAAGCCTCCGAAGCTGTGAAATTTTCGCATTTTGTACTTGACTAGCGTTATCGCTAGTTGCATACTTTCCCCATGGGATACCTTTCCAAAGTGCAAGTGATCGAGAGGGCGAGGGGCAGCCGCCAGTTTTA
>Ga0187883_10000597_pt1 | contig 22242 bp, 15 predicted proteins | sample June2016WEW_20_1_2_FD_132966 | JGI IMG/M metagenome (GOLD analysis project Ga0187883, IMG submission 132966) | Peatland microbial communities from SPRUCE experiment site at the Marcell Experimental Forest, Minnesota, USA - June2016WEW_20_10 | ecosystem: Environmental > Terrestrial > Soil >...
CCATATCAAAGACAAGCTCATCGAAATGATGCACCTAAATGAGACTCTTTATGCCTGCGGCATAGCCTGTTCGGCCGAAGGCAACAGGACGGCCTCCGGGAACTACCTTATTAACATGTTGCTGGCAAACGTCTGCAAGCAGAACGTTACCCGTTATCCGTATGAAATTGCGCGCCTGGCCGAGGATATCGCCGGCGGGCTCATGGTGACCATGGCCTCGGAGAAAGACTTGAGGCATCCGGAAATCGGCAAGGTGGTCGACAAGTATTTCCGTGGCGTAGCTTCGGTCCCGACCGAACACAGGATGCGAATCCTGAGGCTCATCGAGAACATCACGCTGGGAACTGCAGCCGTTGGCTACCGGACTGAATCGATGCACGGGGCCGGGTCGCCTCAGGCCCAGAGGATTATGATCTCCCGCCAGGGCAATCTAGAGCACAAAAAGAATCTGGCAAAAGAACTGGCCGGGATCAAGGCATAATTGGCTTGTGTGGGTTGATGAAAAGATTAATGAATCCTTTGAGGGGAGGAATCCTCATGAAGTGGCATGATCACTACGATCAGCATTTAACAACCGCTTCTGAAGCGGTAAAAGCAATCAAATCAGGTGACCGGGTGGTTACAGCTCACGCCTGCGGCGAACCGAAGTCTCTGGTTGAGGCCATGGTAAACCGGGCGAATCAACTCGAGAGGGTCGAAATTGTCCATATGGTAGCCATGGGAAGTGCGCGCTACTGCCTGCCGGAATATGCCCGGGCATTCCGGCACAACTCCCTGTTTGTAGGGGCCACGACCCGCAAGGCAGTCAATGACGGGCGCGGCGACTACACCCCCTGCTTTTTCAGCGAAATTCCGAGGCTGTTCAGGGATAAAATACTCCCGGTGGACGTGGCGCTCATAACTGTTTCACCCCCTGACAAACTCGGTTTCTTTTGCCAGGGCATTTCGGTAGATTACACCAGGCAGGCGGCTTTAAGCGCCAAAACAGTGATAGCCGCAGTCAATCCTCAGATGCCGAGGGTGGGCGGGGATTCCTGCCTGCATGCCACAGACATCGATTACTTTGTCCCCACGGGGGAACCTCTCATCGAACTTTCCCCCCCCAAGCTCGGGGAAATCGAGAAAGCGATCGGCGGCCATGTGGCAAGCCTGATAAAGGACGGAGATTGCCTGCAACTTGGCATAGGCGCCCTTCCGGACGCGGTCTTGAGCTACCTCGGAGAAAAGAATGATCTTGGCATCCACTCCGAGATGATTTCGGATGGCGCCATGAACCTTGTTAATTCGGGAGTCATCACCTGCCGCAAGAAGACTTTTCTGCCCGGAAAGATTGTAATTACTTTTGCCATGGGGACTGCTGCTTTTTACGAGTGGCTAAACGACAACACCATGATCGAAGCCTACCCGGTGGATTTCGTGAACGATCCGTTCAGAATTGCCCAAAATGACAACATGGTTTCGATCAACTCGGCACTGGCCGTGGATTCAATGGGGCAGATAGCCGCAACTGCCCTGGGTCCGATGCAGTATAGCGGGGTCGGCGGCCAGGTCGACTTTGTGCGAGGCTGTTCCCGCTCGAAGGGAGGCAGGAGTATCATCGCTCTGCCGTCCACGGCGGCCAAAGGAACTCAATCGCGGATAGTCGCCTGCTTCCAGCCCGGCCAGTCGGTCACCACCTCCCGCTACGATGTGGACTATGTGGCGACCGAATTCGGAATCGTAGCGCTTCGCGGCAAAACTCTCAGGCAGAGGTGCGAGGCCCTGATCGAGATCGCGCATCCGGATTTCAGGGACCAACTGCGGGATGATTGCACGAAGCTAAATGGCGGCGGGTGTTGTCAATGATTGGTGACAAGGCTGTTCCTTTTTCTTCAAACAGAAAAATCATCCCCCTGCCGCACCTCGCCCAGTGCAGAGTTTAGAAATGGTATTATCTTTAACTCCCGAAGGAGGGCAGGACAATGCGCGCTAACTATACCGCCTGGACAGGGTTATTCATTATTGCAGTCTTGGTCACGCTGGCCGCAAAATATTTTACATACTTTCCCGGAGACGTGGCGGTTGAAAGGTGGGTGCAATCCCTGGTCCCCCAAAACCTGAATTGGGCCGAAGCAGTGTCGCGGACAGCCGAGTTCCCCTGGATTCTCATTATACTTGCGCTTACCGTTGCCATTTCCTGGGGCATTGCGGGATGGCGTGCCGCCCTTGTTTCCATCCTCAGTTTCGTGGGGATGTTGGCCCTGGGCAATTGGCTGGGTCCGTTCATTGGCCGGCCGCGGCCCACAGCGGAACTGGTCCGCGTGGTTCGTCACCTTTCGGGTTATAGCTTTCCTTCCCTGTTTGCCCTGAGGTATGCCGCCACCTTTGGCTTTCTGGCAGAACTGGCGGCGGTGAAAAGCTCCGGGCTGCTGCGAACCGCCCTGATGGTTGCGTGCGCCGCTTTCTTAATTCTCGGTTTCATTGCCAGGGTCGCCTTGGCGGGTCACTGGCCGAGTGACGTCATCATCTCTTATTATATTGGGTTGCTCTGGGCGGCTTTCCTCGTTGATAGACTTAAATAATACCTTGCGCGAAAAAAAATGCACCTCACATGATAAGAGGGGCGACCGTACGTGCAGCCATGCAGAATGGACAGACATTAAACGTGGTGCGTTTGAAGGCAAGCCAAGTGTTAAGCACATCAGAAAGTTAAGTTACAATGGTGTAAAGGTCTCGCTTCGCGGGGCTTCGCCCTGCTTCACTTTGTGAAGTGGGCTTGCCCGGCCTCCCGTAGCGGCATGTGAGCGCGTAGCGCGGAAGCCGGCCGCTCATTCTCGACGCTCCGCTAGACGGGGTGGGATCGGGAGGCCTCATTCGGTTTGCACCAATGGTTTAATCAGCAAATGGATGATGAACATCGAGATCAGGCCCTTACAGGCGACAAGATAAGTTTGAGCAGGTTGGCCCTTTTCTTCCTCCGTCTTGGAACGACGGCTTTCGGAGGACCTGCGGCTCACATTGCCGTGATGGAAGACGAGGTGGTCCGGCGCCGGCGATGGGTCTCCAGGGATAAATTCCTCGACCTGCTGGGCGCAGCCAACCTGATTCCCGGTCCCAGTTCAACGGAAATGGCGATCTTCATAGGCTACTTGTGTGAAGGCTGGATGGGACTCCTTTTATCCGGCGTTTGCTTTATCGTTCCGGCAATGCTCATGGTCCTGGCGCTTGCCTGGGCTTACGTTCGGTACGGGGACCTTCCCCAGATTGGCTGGCTGCTTTACGGGATCAAGCCGGTGGTAATCGCCGTCGTTTTGCAGGCCCTTTTAGGCTTAGGGCGCACTGCGGTGAAAAATAAGTTCCTGGCGGCGATGGCCGCAGTTAACATTATACTGGGTTCTCTGGGGGTCAACCCGCTCGTCCTGCTCTTTGGGACCGGGTTGATCGTGGGATTGCGGCAGGGATTCATCCAGGATTGGCGGAGACACCGGATATCGATCCTGATTATGTTTCTTTCGGCCTGCTGCTTTCCGGTGACCGCTTACTTCGCCTCGACTTCTCACTCTGCGGGCAAAGTCGAGTTCGGTTTGTTGCCGCTCTTCGTGTTCTTCCTCAAAATCGGCTCGGTGGTGTTCGGGAGCGGCTATGTGCTGCTGGCCTTCCTGCACGCCGATCTTGTCGACCGTTGGCATTGGCTGACCACAACACAGCTTCTGGACGCCATTGCCATAGGGCAGGTGACCCCCGGCCCGGTCTTTACGACGGCGACCTTCATCGGTTATTTGCTTGCCGGCCTGCCGGGCGCATTAATCGCCACGGCCGGGATCTTCCTTCCTTCATTCATCCTCGTGGCAATCGGCAGCCAGGTCGTGCCGTTCCTGCGCAGATCGGCAATTGCAGGAGCATTTCTGGACGGCGTCATTGTGGCGTCCTTGGCCCTTATGGCCGTGGTCGCCTGGAGCCTGGGCCGAGGCGCGGTCATTGATCTGCCCACTTCTCTCTTGGCCGCGGGAAGCGCTATCCTGCTGATTCGCTTCCGCTTGAACTCTTTGTGGCTTGTGCTTGGCGGGGCGCTTATCGGGCTTCTGGTTGGTGCGATAAGGCCTTAGACCAAGTTGCGTGCAAAGAACGGCTAATAACTCCAGGCTCTGCCAGGTGGGGGAAAGTTTCCCCCGCACCCGCCAGGATTTCGGCCACGCGCGGACGCGCGTGGCCGAGCGCTCGGCGCTGTCGGCGGCAAGCCACCGCATGCGCGGGGCCGCCGCCGACAGCGCCACACTGAGCCGTGTAGCGGCGAGGGGGTGTGGGGGGCATGCTCCCCACGCTTTTGACCTTTCGCACTTTGCCGGATTTTGCTTTTGGCTTTATCGTGCCGCTTCCCGTTCGGCCTCGTCTACGAGCATCTCTATGATTCTCAGGCCCCGGTCCCAGAACCCGGCATCGGCCAAATCGACTCCAAACGGCCGAAGCAGCTCTTCGGGCCCGGCTTTCCCGCCCGATCCCAGAAACGCCAGGTACTTTGGGACAAAATCCGGCCCATCCCGCAGGTACTGTTCGTAGAGGGCCATCACCAGCAGTTCGCCGAAGGCGTAGGCGTATACATATCCAGGGGAGTGGACGAAGTGAGGAATATAGGACCACCAGGTTCCATAGTGGTCGAGCAGCCGCACAGAGTCACCGAACATTGCCGTTTGTGTTTCGATCCACGCAGAGGAAATGAAATCGGGGTCCAGCTCCCCACGTGTCCTTCTGGCGATGTGCACGGCTTCCTCGAACCGGTTCATGGCCACCTGCCGAAAAACGGTCGCAAAGGTATCCTCTATTTTTGAGCAGAGCAGTCCCAAGCGTTCAGCCGGGGAGGCGGTCCTTTTCAGGACGCTGCGGAAGACGAGCATTTCTCCGAAAACCGATGCACTTTCGGCGGTCGTAAGAGGCGTATCGGAGTTAAAAAGTCCCTGCCCTCGCGCCAGATACTGGTGGATGCCGTGACCGAGTTCATGGGCAAGGATCCTTACGTCCCGGAGGCTGCCGGTAAAATTTAGAAAAATGTAAGGATGCGCTGAAGGGACCACAGGGTGCGCAAAAGCCCCGCTGCGTTTTCCGGGCAGGACCGGAGCGTGTATCCACCCTTTTTTAAAGAACCGCAGGGCGATCTTCTCCATTTCGGCGGAAAAATCCCCATAGGAAGAGAGCACGATCTCTTTTGCCTCATCCCATGAGGTCTTGACCTCAGCCGGGACCTGGACAGGGGCATAGCGGTCGTAGTCGAAAAGCTCCTCATAGCCGAGGAGCTTTCGCTTGAGGCGGTAATAGCGTTGGACCAGGTCGTACCTGGAGCAGACCGCGTTCACCAGGGCGCCGACCATGGCGTCGTCCGCTTCGTTGCTCAGGTTCCTGGAACTTAGCCAGTTGGGGTATCGGCGCAGCCGGTCATCTATCGACTTATCGAGCAGGACCGTATTGAAAATGTGCGTCAGCGAGGGAAGGATCGACTGGAGTCCGTCGCTAAGCTCGGTTGCGGCAAGTTTGCGGACCTCGCGGTCGGGGCTGTAGATGTCGCTTAACAGTTCCGATTCCGTCCTCTTTTTCTCCCCAAACTTCAACTGGCTGAGCATCTTGTCGAAAAGCGCCCCCCAGGCCGATGCCCCGGCGGGTTCCTTTTCGGCCAGGATGCGCTCCTCCGGTTCGCTTAGAAGGTGCGGCTTATAGCGCCTGAGGGATATGAGGTAATGATGGTATTTGGTCAACAGGGGACCGGATGAGAGTTCTTCGGCCCGGCTGTCTTCCAGTTTGCTCCATTCGATCTCGAAAAACAGGGTATCCCGGCGGATTTCGCTGTAGAGTTCTTTCAGCGATTGAAATAGCGCGCTTGCTGCCGCGTTTGATGTCTGGGTCGAAAAATTCAGATATGCGTATGCCAGAAGCTTCTGGGCCCGCTCGTTTATTTCTTCCAGTCTCACAACGGCCTCGAGCAGATTCTCCGGCGAAAGCCCTGCCACCTTCCCCCTGTAGGAAGAAAAAGACAAAACCTCTTCCCGGAGCCACTTTGTATCGGCTTCGATTTGCGGATCGGATGGCCCCGAGTAAAGATCGCCCAGGTCCCAGATGATGTTTTCTGCTAATGTGTTTTCCACTGGCGGCTCCGTGGTTTTGCAAATCATTCGGCATGAGTTTGAAATCTTGCAAACAAGGTTATAGTGCTGTAACGATAAGACTTCCGGTTTGATTTTTCACGCCGGGGCTTGATTCTAAAAGTTGTAACGTTTTACTCCAGGATGGCTAGGCCAAGTTACGTTCCAGAAAGTATCAAGTGATGATTTTCAAAAGCGCGGGGAGCTGTGCCCCCCACACCCCCTCGCCGCTACGCGGCTCACGATCTCTACGCTCCTTGAGGCGGGCCTTTGGCTACGCCTCGCGGAGCGTAGAGATATTGCGCTCGGCCACACGCGCTTGCGCGTGTACGCCGAAATTTTGGGAGGCGCGGGGTATCTTTAAAGTGAGAAAACTTTCCCCCGCTCAGTTTGGGGTTATTCACCGCTCTTGAACGCAACTTGGTATCATACATTGAAGGACAGACTATGGACCCATCGAATGTGATGCAGTCAAAGGTGTCTTCAAAGGGTTGGGTTGTCATTCCTGCCGCGCTCCGCAGGCGCTATCGTTTGAAGCCCGGATCGATGATAGAGTTTCGGGAAGAAGGCGAAAAGATTCTGCTTATCCCAAGAGGACCTGATCCCGTTGAGGGCTTATTCGGGAAGCTGGCGGGCCGTATTTCACTGACGAAGGCTCTGCTAGAAGATAGAGCTGCGGAGTTGAGCAGGACTTGGAAATATCCAAGAATTAAGGGATTGCGAATTGAGGGATTCAGGGATTAATTCCTCAATCCCTGAATCCATAGCCATTCCTGTTAATCCCGTAAATCCTGTCTTACAAAGCTTTTCTCTCCTTGACCGGACTATGCTCCGTCTCTGCGGTGAACGCTTACACCGTTCAGAGCGCAGCGGCCGCGATTTCTTCATTCGTATCTGGCTGAAAATCCTGAGCATGCAGGGGTCGGGAGAAGACCAACCGGGAAAAAGACTTCCCGGCAAGCTGAACGAATCTTGTCTATCTCCGATGACCTGATCGCAGGCCTAATTCAACTGGTAGATCATCGAGGCAGTCAGTCCTCGACACCCCACCTTTCCCCGGCACCCCGTCATCCCGCACCCGCTTGGCATGATCCGACCAGGTCGGCCAAATTTTCTCTTTTCAAGGCTACCCCCTTTTCTCACAGCAACAGAGGTCCTTCTAATAATCGTCTGTTTTCAGCATAAAATGCTTTGTGTTGGCAAATTATCCGAGTAATTTATACAGGTGAGGACTGGGCGTCTATCATGCGTTTCGAAACTCCAGGTGGTCTCTGGAGGCCTCAGGCATCGAACGGTGGCCCACGGAGGATGGAGGATATGGATTTACAAGTGGACAGAGCATACAGGTATTTTCAGCCATTGATTATTCAAAGGGTAGCCACTTGCACATTCGGGACGATCATCGAGTAGGCGAGTCGAAACAATCGCTTTTTGAGTATACGCTGAGGTGTATGAGCACTCAGGCGTTTGATGCGTTGCTCAGCTGTGGTGTTCGAGACCTCACAGGGCTCCTTGGTTTGACAGTAGAGGGCCTGAGGCAAGCTGGCATCCCTTCACGCATTACTGCGGAGTTAATGCTAATTCAGCTGCAACTCCGGGAGCAAACCCAATCTAGCCAACAAAAAAATGGATCCGGTCAGGATACCGCCATTGATAAATCCATCCCCGAAGAACGGCAAGAGCCGAATGATGCACGATCTATTAGTGTGCCCAAGTTGCTGCAAGACACCCAAATACCAAAAGATTTGATGAACAACCTTTCTACACGGGCACAAGATGCTCTAGTGCGCGAGGAGATCCTGACCTGTCAACGGCTATTGCAATTTCAAGAAAAAGACCTGACTAACCTTACCGAGGTCGGTAAAAAGACGTTATACGAGATCCTGCATTTACAGGAAAAGATTGCCCAGCTACACCCCGAGCTTCGCCAAATACTTGTTAAGACCGCTCAGAACGAAGAACCAAAGTGTGATCATCGAACAAGTTTTTCACCATGGCGTGCCGCTTACCTCCCTCCTTGCAGGGAGCACAGGGTATCCGATCCTGCGGAGTGGAGTTTATTGTCTCGTACATTACCGGAGATATTCAACGTTACACTTCCTCACTCTAGTTCCTCAATCGACGCTGCCCAGTTCACCATAAACGATCTCGGAATACCACCAATTGATGTTGACCGACTTCGCGGAATGGTGCTTTTCCCTGAAGATCCAGCCGACGTTTTGTTTTCAATCAGTGTCAGTTACCTTCTTGACGCTAGTATAGGCGATAAGACACTTTCGATCATTCTCGACTATTTAGCGCGCATTTGCGGTTTTACTGATCGGTTTCACATCATTGAAAATCTATCTGACATTGCTATCTTCGCTGACATAAAAACAAGTTTATTCGAAGAGTTCCTGCTGGCTGAGTTTTCTAATTTAGGCTCAATTCTTACAAGTGTTCTGAATGCCCCAATCACAAAGGTGGGCGATATCGAGAAGATGAGTGAGCGAAGCATCATCGAACGTTGTGGGTTTACCATCCAAGGGCTTAAAGCTCTTCAATGCATTTGGAAAATAAAAGGTCAAGCATTGAAAATCGAAAAGGCCATGCCGCAAGGATTACCTGTTGAGGCATATGTTGGCTTTGAACCACTCGTAGATGCATTTGTGCAATCGGTCGTAGGATATGGCGCTTTTGGAAAGACCTCCAAATTAAATATGGCATCTTCGGCAGGCAACGATCTCCGATTGCAGGCTTGCAGATTCCTAAGAGCAACACCCACGAGCACAAAGCGCCACTACAATTTATTAAAAGGGCGCTTGGGATGGCTCGACGGGCGGAAGTGGACGCTAGAAGAATTAGGACAACGTGAAAATCTCACCCGTGAGCGAGTCAGACAGATCGAGCAAAAATTAATGTCCTTTCTTCAAAAACCACGAACACTTGAGCGATTATATCGCCTCTGGCTTGCAGTAAATGAAGCTGTTACGGCTGCTGGAGGCGTATGTTGGGTTGCCGAGGTAGCGGAGTCATTAAGAAAGCGCTGGCAATGGCCAACACTCCCTTCGGATGAAGCCCTTGCAACACTCATTGATTTGTCTAGCAATTACGATGTGGACTGGACTCCACCAATTAAGATAATCATGCCACACTGCAAATGTGTGAGTTGTACTGAGGTAGGCACGGCACTCGCCAAAACTGTCGAAACCCAACCCAACGGGATGCTCCCATTTGGACAGGCATTTTCTATAATGGGCGAGTTCTGTCAAGGCCAACCTTGTTATAAGTCATCTTCAGTTCTACAATTCTCAACTGCTTACCTTCATTTTCTAGCTGATGCGATAGAAAACATCGAGGCTGATGATATAGGGTTTTACACCCAATACGCATGGGGAATAAAATATGGAAAAAGTCGAACATTAATTGTGGAAACGGTTCTTCGCGATGCTGGACGAGCCATGCATTTCACAGAAGTCCGTGCGGAAGTGAATAAAGACCTATCGATTTACCAACAATTATCAGAACGCAATATTTATGGCTACATTTCACGAGCACCTAATTTACTGCTGTGGGATAGAGGAACATATATCCACCGCGATCACATTTCAATTCCATTTAATATTATTGCAAAAATAGAAAAGGACCTTATCACTCGACTCGAAGAGAACATCCCGTACTTGTCGGTATCGGGCATTTTCGAAAAACATAAGGATGACCTTTTGACCCTTGGCGTCCCAAGCGAGAGTGCACTTTACTCTTGTCTGCGAGAGTCAAACAGCCAGGCATTGGTCTATCCTGAGTACCCATACATCATGAGAAGAGAGAGTCATGAGCCCCGCTTGCCGTTACAATTGGTACTTGAAGAATTTGTCCTGGATCAAGAACGCATGGTGACATTGGATCAAATCAGGAAATACGCCGTTGATAAACTGTGTGTTTACGAGCCTTTGTTTACTGCTTATTATATTCAACATATCCCGAATCTTCTTCGTGTTGATCATGGTAAATATATCCATTTATATCAACTTGAAATTCATAAAGATAAACTCGAACCGATTATCGCACATCTTAATATACTTCTCAGTTCGTCGAATCATGTATCTGCAATAAAACTATTCAACGACAAGAAAATTACTTGTAAACTTCTCGGAATTACGACCCCAATATCGCTGTTCTCAATAATTCAGATTTTCTATTCTGATCAATTCAATCTTTCCAGATATCCAAGTATCCGTCTTCCTGCCGGCATCGCAGATGGGGGCCGTTCTAACGGTGTTGTTTCAGAAGTCATCAGATACATCCGAGAGAAGGAAACCCCTTGCAGCTTTGCTGAGTTGTACCAGCATTTTGTTGATGACTTGGGATACGAGCAGATGAGCCTCCATCATCTTTTTTACTCTTGCAACGAAATCATCCGTTATAGCCGAGGGGTTGTTGTACACATCGAGACACTTGCATGGACTGAAGGAAAGCAAGCAGTGTTGGAGTTGTTGGCCGCGAGCCACTTACGGAACAGAGAAAGCTCAGGCAAGGCATTTGGACTTATTTCTAATCTCTTCGAGTATATGTATGATCAATTGCCGGAACTCCCTCCCCATATCTCCTGGACTCTAACTCTTGTCAACGAACTATTATCACGCGGAGAAAACTATCGTATTCTTGGTACCCAGAGAAACGCCTTCGTCTCAGTACCTAACTCATACGGCATTGAAAATCTCGATGATTTGCTCTATTACATTCTCGACGCAGAATACGAAGGCGCAGCGAACATTGATCATTTTCTTTCGGATATGCGTGAGGCTGGCATCATGAAGAAGAATCTGACCTCCTTGATGTTAGGGTCAGACAGTCGCGTCGTTATTGATGGAAATGTTGTTCAATTGGCGAGGTTGCACGACAGTGTTAAAAGAGCTTGAATTGCTGCCTGTCTACGACAGTGAATGCTATGACCTAATTCGTGACCTGCAAGTACCTTTACTTCTTAACGCCAAAGATTACTTGCGTGGAGTGGGTTTCTTTACCTCCGGTTGGTTACGTCTTGCCGCCCAAGGGATGGCGGTCTTTGTTACTGGAGGCGGCTCTGCTAGGATCGTGGTCTCGCCAATCCTTGATGAGGCGGATTGGGAGGCGTTGAAGTTTGGGGAAGCTGCTAAAACGGATGCCATCCTCCGAGAAGTGCTGGCACGAAACATCGAAGACCTTGCGATATCTCTGGAAAACGATACGCGTAACGCGCTTGCCTGGATGGTCGCCGATGGGCTTCTCGAGTTCCGCTTCGCACTCCCCAGTGACCGTATGTCGGCTGGAGATTACCATGACAAGGTAGGGATTTTTGCCGATGGAAATGGCGACCGAGTAGCGATTCATGGGTCGCTGAACGATTCTATCAAGGCATCTTTGAATGGTGAAGCTTTTTCGGTGTTTAAATCATGGGACTCTGGGCAAGCTCCGTATGTTGAAATGCATCAGAAAAGGCTAGATGCTCTGTGGAACAATCAGAACAAACAATTTAGCGTCTTCCTCATTCCTGACGCCATCCGCGAAAAGTTCATCCAGTTGCGAACTTCACCATATCCTCCGTATACTCGTTCCATTTCGCACCAGATAAGTTCGGCATCCCCATACTGCACTGTGCAGCTCCATGATTACCAGGAAATCGCTATCAGTAAGTGGCATCAAGCGGGTTGCCGTGGGGTCTTTGAAATGGCCACCGGCACCGGGAAAACAATCACCTCCTTAGCGGCAGCGACGTCTGTCTACCACAGACATGGTCGTCTGGCACTGGTCATTCTTGTTCCTTACCTGCACTTACTCGAACAATGGGAACTAAACTGCCAGCGGTTCGGCTTTGATCCGATCTTATGCAGTGGTGAACATAGTCAATGGCAGATTGGCGTGAAATCAGCTATTCAGGATTTCAATATCGGTGTAAAAAGCCATCTTTGTATTCTTGCGGTGCATAAAACAGCCGCGACGGGCAGGTTTGCTCTGGCCATTCGCCGCCTCCCGGCAAAGGATACTTTGCTAATTGGTGATGAAGCTCATGGCCTTGGAGCGACGCATTTACGTAAAGCCTTGGCTGAAAATGTCGGGCTGCGCCTTGGGTTGTCTGCCACACCACGACGCTGGTTCGATGATGAGGGGACCGACACTATTTTCCGCTATTTCGGACCAACCTGTTTTGAATACTCTTTAGATCAAGCAATTGGAAAGTTTCTAACCCCATATGAGTATTACCCCCAACTAGTGAGCCTCAACGATCAAGAAACCGAGCTATATGAGGAGATGACACAAAAAATCATTACCATTGCCGGCTCGGCAGAACATGACCCCAAATTGCAGGAACGTCTGCAACGGTTACTTTTACAGCGCGCGAGGATTATTTCATCGGCGCAGCAAAAACTGCCATCACTACTCCAGTTGATCAAGAATATTCAGGTGGACTTTCGACACCGTGGGGAAGAACCGACCGGCATTCTAATCTATTGTGCACCGGGGGGGCATAAGGAAGTGTTGAAGGCCGTCGCGGCACTTGGCTTACGCTGCCATGAATTCGTCCATGATGTAAACTTACGGGATCGAGAAAAGCTTCTGGCTCAATTCGATTCCGGCGACATTCAAGTACTTGTTGCTATCAAGTGTCTTGATGAAGGAGTCGATGTGCCTTCGATGAGGACCGCCTTCATTCTCGCCAGCAGCACAAACCCGCGCGAGTTTGTGCAGCGTCGTGGGAGAATCCTGCGTCGGGCACCAGGGAAGGAGCGCGCGGTTATCTATGATTTTCTTGTGGCACCTCCTCCTGAGCGACTGACACTGAAGCTTGGCGCAGATGTGAGCGTACTCAAACGAGAGATGCCACGCTTCGCTGAGTTCGCCTCCTCTGCGATGAACCAATTCAGTGCTCGGTCGGTGGTGCGGGATATTCTCGACCAGTTGGAGATGCTGAATCTTCTCGATGAGAAACCCTGGGATGTTTACCATGCGCTAAAACGCTGGGATTGGAGTGATGATGACTAGCGCCATTAAAACTTTCTTAGCCGATGTCAATGCTTTGATCATCGAAAAACTTAACACATATCCAATTGAAGTGCGTGAGTTAGCGATACAAGCAATCCGGTTGTCCGAATCCTACCCTGAAGCAGCGGTTGCAGATCAACTTCAGGCCGTCGTGCGGAAGCTTGCCAAGCAACAGGAAGGTGATGACCAATGATATTGCGTAAGATGACGGTGGAGAATTTCCGCCAGTTTCATGGAAAGCAAGAGATCGAATTTGTCTCCCCATTACTAGCCCAGGGCAATGTGACAGTGATTTTTGGGGAGAACGGACGAGGGAAGACAGGGCTATTTAGAGCGATAATGTTTTGCCTCTTCGGAGAACGTCGTCTAAGCCAGGATGGTGATGTCACTCGTGAAGAGTTACAGCTTGTGAATGTATCGGCACTTGAGGCGAATCCGGGACAGCCGGTACGAACATCTGTAGAGTTGGAATTCACGCACCGGGGCCAGACCTATCGTCTGCGTAGAGCCATACGGGGGATGCAGGATGCCAACCGTGTAATCGAAGAGGAGGATGAAAAACGCCTTTTTGTGGTCACTGCTGAAGGGAATACCCAGACCGTTCCGACCATCGAAATCGATGCGCTAGTTGACAGCATTCTTGATCGGCGTGTCAAAGATTATTTCTTATTCGATGGCGAGAAGATCGAACGCTTGACGCGTGCCAGCATTGAACAACGCCGGGAAATTAGCACCGGCATTCGAAATCTGCTTAATGTTGATGCGCTTCAAATTGCTATTCGAGCTGTAGGCCGACTCGCTAAGACCCTTGAAAAAGAGCTATCAAGCTCTTCCCATGAGCAGTTGTCACGGTTGCTGAAGCGGCTTGGCGATAATGAGGACGAACAAACCTTGGCGCGCAAGCGACTTGAAGAACTTGCAGAAGAAATCCGTCTTGCCCGGCAAGAGATCGATAAGACCGACAAAGCATTGGAGCAATTTAACGAAATCAGACACTTGCTCGAAAGGCGCAAATCGCTGGAACAGGATCTCCATGAATTGGAGCAGCAAGCGACAGGTGCCTTGAACGAAATGCGGAATCTCGTTTGTAAAGCAGCAGCCCTCATTGTGGTGCCGTCTGTTATTAACGTGTTCGAACATATCGAGCGGCAGAAGCAAAAGGGTGAAATTCCCTCGGAAATTCGTCGTGATCTGATTGAGCGTATCCTCTCGGAGAAGCGATGCATATGCGGCAGTGAAATATACGAAGCCACTGAAGCCCATTCTCACATCATCGACTGGTTAAAGCGCACCAGTGATGTTAAAATACAGGATGCGGCACTCAACCTGTGGCGGTATCTGAGCGAAGTCCGCAATCACTTCAGCGATGATGCGGACTTAGTCGAAAAGCGACTGCAGCAATATGGAAACATCCGCAGTGCAATTGCCAACATTAATCGTAGCCTGGAAATTGTCAGCAAGCAGATCGGTACATCGGAACGGCAGGATGCCACAAAATTAGACGAGCTCCGCAAGAATCTACAGGATAACATTATCACTATCGAGGCAAACGCCCGCGTCGCGAAGACTCAGCTAGACCAACTCCAACAGGAAAATGACAGACTGCGAGCACTCCTTAAAGAAGAGAAACTCAAGGTCGGGCGGAATGACGAATTGTCGCGACGCTCTATCTTGGCTCGTGACACGCAAGACGCTCTCTCTGACGTCTACAATCAATTCACACATGAGATAAAAGATCTTTTAGGAAAGTCCGCCACACAACTCTTCCATGAACTTCTGGATAAAGAGGGACGGGAGAATCTTCGGACTATCGTCGTCAATGATGATTATTCGTTGCAGGTACTGGATCGGTATAAAAAACCCTTCCTCGCCAATATCTCTGCGGGGCAACGGCAAATTATGTCTATTGCGTTCATCGCCGCCCTGGCACGGACTGCTTCACGAGAGGAACAAATTGAAATTCCGCTATTTATGGACACCCCATTTGGAAGATTATCCTTCGAACACCGGCAGAACCTCATCAATCGCGTGCCCACATTTGCTTCGCAATGGATTCTGCTTGCAACTGATACGGAGTTCCGACGTCAGGAGGCACAACTTCTGAAGAGCAGCGGCAGATGGGCGAAGTTCTTTGTGTTACGTGCAACACATGACGGGAACACGGTGATTGAGGAACAAGACATAAATTCCGCGCTGGCGATTCTTCGCGACGAGGAGGATTACCAATGAAGATGGATGGGAAGATTCGCGTCGCAACCGATGCAAAATATAAAGAGCTATACAGCAACATGAAGAATTATGGGGCTGTCGAAGATGCCCATGAATTATTCTTTGTTTGTGCTTGCCTCGGTTATCGGAAAGGAAAACCGTCACCAATTAAGAAACGTGATGATCGTTTTTGGTCAAGCACGATCACGCCTCGTGAGTGGGCATGCTACTATGCCCTGGTCTTAGAGCAAAATGACTATGACTTTACAAAAGCCTCGGATGACAAGGACGTACTTGCGATCATCGAAGGCTATGCGAATACTGGAATGGACTTCCTAATTGAGGAATTCCTGGGGGATTACTTGCTTCCGGGTCCAAAAGGTACCGAACCCCAACTCGACCCAGCATGCTGCAAAGAGATCCCCAAGCAGTTCGTCCATTTTATCTTTGAACAGTCTGAAACGGAGAATTTTGATAGCTAATGCGAAATATTTTACTCGTTGAGCCGTCATATAAAAGTAAGTATCCCCCATTGGGGCTAATGAAAATAGCCGCATACCATAAACGGTTAAATGACCGAGTTGTTTTTGTAAAAGGGTGCGTTCCCGAAAAGCGTGCAGAGCGCTGGGATCGCGTATATGTGAGTTCCATTTTTACCTATTACTGGCGAGAGACACTCAAAGCGATTGAATACTATCAAGATAGCGTCCCACGCCGGGCTGATGTTATTGTGGGCGGTGTATTGGCGACACTGCTTCGGGATGATCTGGAGTTATCGACCGGTGCTACAGTGATACCAGGATTGCTGGATACCGCAGGTGTACTTGACCCAGGTGACAGGACGAGGATTGATACGTTAACGCCAGACTACAGCATACTCAGTGAGGCAAATCATACTTATGAGCTGCAAAACTGTTATATCGGGTATGCCACTCGCGGATGCCCGAATGGATGTGGGTTTTGCGCAGTTCACCAGATAGAGCCAGAGTTCAAAAGCTATTTACCCCTTCGCCGCATGATACAGCTTATCGAAGAACTCTACGGCAAGAAACGAGATCTCATCTTACTGGACAACAACGTTCTAGCATCGGAACGGTTCAAAGATATTATCCTGGACATTAAAGCACTGGGCTTCGCGAAGGGGGCAACCTATTCGTATAGAAATAAGTCAGGACGCACAACCACAGTAAATAGGTATGTCGACTTTAATCAAGGACTGGACTCACGTCTATTGACCGATGAGAAAATGGCATTGTTGAGTGAGATCGCTATCCGGCCTGTGCGCATTGCGTTTGACGACATTCGTCTACGCGATCTCTATGAAGAAAAAGTGCGATTAGCAACTAAATACGATCTTAAGTATCTGTCTAATTATATACTATATAATTTTAACGATCGTCCAGATCATTTTTATGACCGATTGAAGATCAACCTCGATCTGAACGAAGAGTTGGGATTGCAGATTTTCTCTTTTCCAATGCGATATGTCGACCTGAAGTGCAAGAACCGACTCGCAACAACCCCTGGTAACATCGGCAAACACTGGAATGCGAAGTATCTTCGCGCCATTCAATGTGTATTGGTGCGCACACGAGGCCTTGTCGGCACCAAGCGAGACTACTTCTTGAAAGCCTTTGGTCACGACCATAAGGAATTTCATAAGATATTATTGATGCCCGATTCCTACATCATCTATCGCTTCAAGCACGAAGGAGATGGGTCCACGGATCTGTGGTGGTCACAAGTGTGTGCACTGTCAGATTGGGAATACGAAATCTTCGAGCATATCGTCTGTAACCAACTCTTCCGCTCGGTCAACCATGCTGAATTACCGCGTGGTGTTAGAGAAGCGCTCACACATTACATGGTCCGTGATGATAGGGGGAAACCCAAGATAGACGAAAACAGTGTGCAGCTTGCTGTGTAACAAATCGGGTGCTCCCAGCAAACGGGGGTATCCTCCGGTTCCTTCAATAACGCATGTGGTCAGCCCTTGAAAACGGAAATTGCCCGACGGCGGACGGCGTCCGGCCGCCCAAGCCAAATCAAGCATATGCACCCATTAAATATGCCGCAGGCGCTTCGAACGGAGAGATTGGAGAACTATTCGGAAAGTGCACATATCCGGCGATTGGCAAAATAATCAAGACGAATGGAACATGATAGGAGAAGCAGGGAGCAGGGAGCAGGCATTCAATCTTAGACACGGATGAAGGCGCGTAGCGGGGTGGCTGACCTCAGATCTTAGGTCAACTGGCCGCTTCCCGCTGAACACCGTTTCTCATTTGCCTTTTTACTTTTGCCTTGAAACCGTCCTCCGTCTTCCGTCCTCCGTCTTCCGTCTTCCGTCCTCTGTCCTCCGTCAGCTCCCCGCTTCCTGCTTCCCGCTTCACGCTCCCTGCTCCTCGCTACCGTCTTTTTGCCGTTTCTATTGCCGTTTCCATTGCCGTTTCTATTGCCGCTTCAGGATGCCGCTTCTGGATGCCGTTTGGCAAAGCAAAATCACTGCGCGGTACAATATTGTCGGAGAAGGGACTGCCGTTGTCGAGCAGAGTTTAGAAAATTCGGCTTTTTCTGTTCACTGCTCACTGTTCACTGATCACTACTCCTCGCGTAGTGATAGAACCAAGAGGAGTTATTTTTAATTGTTCACTGCTTCCCGCTTCCTGCTTCCCGCTTCATGTTCCTCACTCCTCACCATTCACTATTCACCATTCACTACTCACTATTCACTATCCTGTTATCACCTGTTATTGCGGAGAATCTAATCCAAAATTGCCAATTAAATCAGCTTGTTGTGCGATCGGCCCCTGTATTTGCCCTGTATTTACAGGACTTACAGTAAGCCAATGAAACTCTTTGACAAATGAATATGAGTATCGGATTGTCACTCCTGGCCGTTCAAATCCTGAATCTGTGCTGTTTCTCTCAGAAGATTCCTTCGTGTTCGTGACCCTCCCAGTGGCCGTGCTTTGAAGAAGTGAACCAGGCCCTGCACAAACTCAGCGATGATCACGTCCTGACAATCTTTAATGATACAATGATATTTTACCCCAGGAATATCCGGGAGGACATTAAGACTTTCTTTGTACGAACCGGTGTTGACTGGCTTTCCGTTCTGGACAAATCACGAAGCTACGATGACCTGCTCGTCCAACTGCAATTAAAGGACCTGGAGATTCGAAAACTTCTGGCGGTCTGTGATGAACGGCTGAAACTGGTCGAAAGATTGAGCACAATGAGTACAAGCAAGCGTTGAGAAAGGTATCGAAGGGCGAACGCATTGTTGGAGCTTCGATCCGGCGCGAACGGCCACCTATCGATCAATTGAGAGACGCAACGCCCGTAAGACCATTAGCGTGGAAGGGCCTTGGATATTTGCTTTTGCCATCTAAAAAAGCATCCTGAAACGATTCTCTGACACCCCAGGTACTTCAGGGCATGTTTTTTCGCTCCCCGCCTCGCTCTTCACACCCTATGCCGGCAATCAGAACCGGAGACCGTGTGTCAGTCCCATTATTCCTATTATGATGAGGTAGATAGCGACCACGTAGTTCAAAAGCCTTGGCATCAGCAGGATCAAAATGCCGGCAAGCAAAGCTATCACAGGTTCCATCTGTATGTGAGAAAAGTTCATTGCACCTCTCCTTTACAAGAGTCAAAGTTATCTAGTTTCCATCCGTAAAGGGCCCTTTTCCGCCCTAGGGCGGTGGGATCGCCGGCCAGATTCGCCGCTGCCTTCGGCGGAGGCTGTAAAACCCAATCAGGGATCGCGAAACCCCGCGAGGCGGTACATATGTACGCCTCCGCTCAACCCCTCGATTTCCTTGCCAGGACGAAAAACGCCTCCTTTTCGAATAGGAAACCGCCAGCGTTCCATCCGGAGTTTCCGGATGACCGATATCTAATTATTTGTTAAGCCTGTACTTCTAATAGTAAAAAATATGATCCAAATGGACTGCTCGCCGGAATACCAACCGACACCGTTTGCATTAGACCCGCCAGGATGAGACAGATTCCAAGCAAGAACATTCCCACACTTTCGTGTGAGTTTCAAGTTCATATTGCTGCTCACCTCCCGTTGAGCCATACTGTATTATCTTCAGGCACGTTTATGCCTCCCGCCGTCTCGATGAACCGTCGTGTTCCCCTTTAAAATAAAGTATGTAGACACTTAGGGTATTGCAAGAGCCGTCCGGTGGGCGAAATCCCGGCGCCCCCATTGCAGATCGGCCCCGCGCGACAGACTTTTGCCAGGCAGGCTCGATGCCTTGATCGGCCTGCTTGCGATCGTCGAACCGTATGAGGGTACCCGTCTTGTCCCTGCTCACGGGAAGACCGGGGCATTCTGCGGAAACCCCGATTTGACACCGGAAAGAAGCGATCCTTACCTTATCAGTCAGGAATGAGTCTCCGTGAAGCCGTAACTGGAACGGTGACCGGTTTTACTCTGCTTGAAGACCGCAGAAAGGATCGTCAAATGAGGATACGATTTATTTGTTTTTCAATCGTTGCGGCGGTGGCATTCGCCCTCGTGCCGTTCTTCGGAATACAGCAATCCGTCAGTGCCGATGATGCCGGCATAACCGCTGGGAGTGTCAAATACATTCAGGGAGGATGTCCCGGCGCCAAAGACAAGGACGTAGAGCCTGAACGATCTGAAGAACCTGTGACGCAAAGCGCTAAAGGGCCCAAGGTACAGGGCGCCGGAATTTTGCTTGCCGGTTCTTACGAGTATGAGAAAGTCGGGTTGCTGATCGAGTAGGAACAGGATTGCGGCCCCGACCGCCTGAGATTCCATCATGCGTTACTGAATAACTCTTAAGGCTTTGGATACTGTTTTTGACATCTAAAAGGCATCCTAAAATGATTCTCTGACACTCCAGTTACTTAAGGGTATGTTTTTTCGCTTCTCGCTTTTCGCTCACTGCTCACTGTTCCCTGCTAAACAAAAGACCCCTCTAAAAAGGTCCGGTCCGAAACGAACATCTTTCCAGGGTTCATTATATTGCGCGGATCGAGGGCCTGTTTGATTCTTCGCATAGCGTCGAGCCCGGCCCCCCCTACCTCCAGTTCGATGAACGGGGATTTGGCGATCCCTATGCCATGCTCTCCGGAAATAGTGCCTCCCAGCCCAAGGACTATTGCGAACAGCTCCTCGACCGCTTTCCCCGCCCGCCTCCGCTCGCTTTCGTCCTTTCTGTCGAGCATGATATTGGTGTGGATGTTGCCGTCACCTGCGTGACCGAAGCAGACTATGGTAAGGTCGTATTTTTCGGCTAGGGAACGTATGGACCTGATGAGCACAGGTATTTTGGTGCGCGGGACAGTAACGTCCTCGTTTATCTTGCCGGGCCTGATCCGCCCCAAAGCCGGGGAAATAGACCTGCGCGCCCGCCAGAGCCGGTCTCTTTCCTCATCGGACTGCGCCGCCTCAATCCTGCTCGCGCCCGCTTTTTGGCAGATTCGCTCGATTCCGGCAACCTGGGCGTCCAGCACGGCGTCGTGTCCGTCCACTTCGATCAGCACGAGCGCTTCCGCTTCAACCGGAAGTCCAATCCGCAGGTAATTCTCGACTGCGCAGATCGTCGGCCGGTCCATCAGTTCGATTGTGGACGGAACGATGCGGTCCCTGAATATTTCGCAAATTGCGTTTACGGCGCAATCAAGGCTCGAAAATACGGCGGTCAGAGTGCGAACTGATTCCGGTGCAGGAATCAGCCGAACGATAATCTTTGTGAAAATCCCCAGCGTGCCTTCGGATCCCGCCATAAGACGAGTCATGTCATAGCCCACGACTCCTTTCATGGTGCGGGTCCCTGTTCGAATAACCTCACCGGTGGGAAGGACCATTTCAAGCCCAAGCAGATAGTCCCGGGTCACGCCATATTTCACCGCCTTTGGACCTCCGGAACACATCGCGACGTTTCCTCCCATCGAAGAAAAAGCAAGGCTTGCCGGGTCAGGAGGATAAAAAAGTCCGCACTTTGCGACAGCTTTCTGAAAATCACCGGTAATTACACCCGGCTCGAGTACTGCTGTCATATTGTCGGCGTCGATTTCAAGGATTTTGTTGAGCCGGTTGGTAACGATTACCAGCCCGCCCTGCGCGAGGCAGGCGCCAACCAATCCGGACCCCGACCCCCTCGGGTATACTGGAAAACCATGTTCATTAGCCAGCCTGACAAGGGCCGATATCTCGGCCACGCCGGCAGGGAACGCCACCCCTTCGGCAACAAAGCTCATCTTGCTGGCATCGAAGCTGTAGCAGTGGAGTTCTTCGGGCGACATCAACAGGTTCTCATCGCCCACAATGGACTTTATTTGCGAAAACGGCAAAGGCATGTATGGAAAAATCCTTGTATGATAGACTTACATATATCACTTAAATAGCTCCACATCTCGGAGCGCGGAAGGCGACCGCATCGCGTGTCTAATCTGGTCACTCCTCTTACCGCCTTTAGGCGGAAGTCGGACGCGTTGGGCAGGCGCGGGATGCCTTCTGATGCGGCCGATGGGTCGTACTGAAGCATCGGCCCTCAAAAAAGATTTTCGAGAATATAGGCTTGCGGGTCAAGACATTCCTTGAACCATCTCGAATTTAAATATATTTGTTAACAGATTTCTAATTGACCGGAAAATAAGAGCAAAGGGAATTAAAATCAGGTGACCGGCAAAGACGATCAGTTCCGCTTGGGGTGTGAGGTTTTACTGCACTCGCCCCCATCATGGTTTCGCTCGGGGCGGCTTGGGCTTCTGGCTAATCAGGCTTCGGTCAGCAGGTCTTTGGAAAGCGTCAAGGAATTGATCTTGGGCGCGGGAGGAAACCTGAGCTGCATTTTTTCGCCCCAGCACGGATTTTATTCGGACAAACAAGCAAATATGATTGAATCGGCCGACTCGCGCGATCCGGACACAGGCATCCCGG
>Ga0187883_10000599_pt1 | contig 22186 bp, 18 predicted proteins | sample June2016WEW_20_1_2_FD_132966 | JGI IMG/M metagenome (GOLD analysis project Ga0187883, IMG submission 132966) | Peatland microbial communities from SPRUCE experiment site at the Marcell Experimental Forest, Minnesota, USA - June2016WEW_20_10 | ecosystem: Environmental > Terrestrial > Soil >...
CCTTGGGGGTGCTTGTCCCGATGTGTGGCTGCCGGGAATCACCCCGGTCGGGCCGGATTCGATCGGGCAGTCCCAGAGGTAGAGATGGGCGGCGATCGCGAAGACCGGATAAGGGATCCTCGGATCCCATGGAACGCCGGACTCACGGGGCACGTGCGGTCCGCTGTCGATGTGCCAGAAACGCCCGAGGTGCTCGTTGTCGCCTGGCTGTTGCCACCAAGCCGTGTTGGCGATCACGTGGCAGTCCTCGCCCAGGAGGGGCTCAACGACCTTGAGGATCTGTGGGTGGCCTATCGCCCGCTCCACCAGGCTGCTCCGATTGAGCATCTCGTAGCGAAACGGGGTGGATTGCTCGGGCAGATCTCCTCGCTCGTCCGGCGGGTACTCCTCGAAAACCCGCTCGACATCAGCACAGAGCGCCGCGAGCTCGTCTCCGCCGAAGACACCGTTGAGGATGACATATCCGTCTGACTGGAGGCTCTCCACCGTAGTGGGTGCCGAACCAGAACGGAGAGTCAGGTATCCGGAAGATCGAGTGAGCATCCCCCGATTCTGCCGCCAATCGAAGGTGCGGGGCACGAAAGTAGTCCGCGTCTGCCTCAATCGTTACCGGGTCTGCTTGGTCACACCCGCTCTGACTAGGGTGAGGCCGTCGCGGGGGACGGATCATGCAATGGCGAACACCGACGGAGAAGGGTGTTTTGATTTGCTGGTGGTCGGGTCAGGCCCGGAATGCTGTGGCCCAGACGTCCCTCGGAACTGGGACGACGACGCGAAGATCGTCAGCCCCACTCGAAGAGCTTGCGAAACCGGGACTTGCCGGGGGGAGGGCGGGACGCAGGCTCCTGCAGGGCCTCCGCCCGGTGGGTTCTCAGCCAAGTCATGAGCTCGTCCGCGTCCTTGAACACGATCTCCCCGTCGGTCTCCATCACGTAGAGGTGGATCGAGTCGGCGTCCGCCGTCACAGAGAACTCGATCTTGCCACCGAAGACGAAGCACCAGACTGGTGTGGCACCGGGCGTCGACCGTGGCTCGAGGCGCCAACCCGGCCGGCCGCCGATCAGATCGACCAGCTCGTTACCCGTCTGGCCTACGCGATCGCTCATGCTCCGCTCCAAATCGTCGTGCTTGTGGGCGCCTGGTGAGGACAGCGGACCGGAGCGCCGGCAATCGTGAACCTCGAAAAGTGTCAGGGGGGGTCGACTTCCTCAATCCCCGACCGGAGGTTAGCTCCGTGGCTGTGCCCTGCTGCCCGACTCAACCGGCGTGTGGGGCACTACGCCAATGTGGCGGAGACCCGCATCGGTCACGGTGAGCCCCTGCCAGGCTCGTAGAAGAGGGACCCGCAAGCCGCCTCGGCACATCACAACTGGGGGTCAGCAGATGTGGTGTCGGTAAGCACCGCCTCGTCCTGCGGGCCTTGGCGCAGCAAGTCGAGCAGCTCCTCGGGGTCAAATTTGCTGGGCTCCGTGGTACACAGGAAGTCCGTCAGGATCTCGACGAAGCGGACGGGATCCTCCACGTGGGGGAAGTGGCCCACCCCTTCCAGCACCTCCAACCTGCTGTTGGGGATGGCCTCGTGCGCCAGGTAGGCATGGTCGAGCGGAATAATCCTGTCGCGGTCGCCCCAAACGATGAGCGTAGGCATGTGCGCTGTCAGGTAGAGGCGGTCTACGGCGCTTACCGACTGTCCGCCCGGGTCGATCACGGATCGCATGGTACGGATGAAGGCGCGCCGGCTCTCGCCCTCCGTCAACGACCTGTAGGAGCGCCACATCTCCACTGCCTCGGCATTCCGAAAGCCCCGGCCGCCGAAGAACCTGAAGACCGGGTCCCCCCACTTCCGCACGAAGGCCGGGAAGAGGACCGGCATCACGTACTCGGCCCCCGGCAGGGTGACGAGGCGGAGGATCCAGCTCACCTCGCGGCCCAAGCCGCCGGCGTCGACAAGTACCAGGCGCTCGCAACGCTCGGGGAATTGATAGGCGAACTGCATGGCCACTCCACCACCGAAGGATTGCCCGACCACGGTGGCCCGGTCGATGCCGAGGAGGCTGAGAAAGTCCCGCAGGACGGTGGCGAGGTTGCCGAGCGAGTAGTCGCCGAGAGGTTTTTCCGACGCCCCGTGCCCCAGGAAGTCCGGGGCCAGCACCGTGTAGTCCCTCTGCAACAGCCTCATGGCGGGGACCCAGGTGAGAGAGCTACCGGCGATGCCGTGGAGCAGCAACAGCACCGGACCCTGACCACCACGTCGGTAGCCGATCTGGTGGCCGTGGATGGAGATGTGTTCGACTGTGAACTTCTCTGAGGAGCTGATCTGCTTCATGGCCTCGATGGGTCCGTCGTCTCCGGCACGCCGCCCGCCGACCGACGGACTTTTGCCACGATTCCATCGTTCCTAGTTGCGCCGGTTGCGTCGAGGGCCGAAGGTCCCAATCTCGTCAACCGCCCAAGTCCCAATCACATCGGTTCGGGTGCCGAGTCTCACCATCCGGGTTATTGGGGAGGTACTCCATTTCGGAGATTGCCTGCCCCACTCGTGTCGGGACGGGGACGGCGGGCTTTGGACTTCGCGGCACGATCAAGCGGGGAGACGAGGCAATTGTTCCTGGTGACGGAAGGGGGGCGACCTCAAACCCCCACTGGAGACTGTCGGTTTGGTGGCGGAGCTGAAGCAGTTCACGGTGGAGATCGTGCCCCCGGAAAGCATGTGGCCATAGCCACGTTCAATGGCCCGCGAATGTGTCCCCGGCGCATGTGGGCACGTTGAGACCGCCACTCGTGCTGCTGGCCGTCTTCTTGGTGGCGGTCAGAAGGACCTTGGGGTGCGATTGCACCCAGGCCACCAGATATCTGGCAACTTGAGGTTGGGCGGCTGGCCGTTGTCGACGCCTTGGCTGACGGCGAGGGCGGGGATGCCACGGGCCAGAGGAGTCTGCGCCGGTCCCGCAGCCAGCATCTTTACCTCAGCGGCCTACGCCGGGTCCCTCCCCCAGGGATGGACCTACGCTCGGCGTCAGTGGTCCCGCCCCCAGGGTCCCCTAGGTCAGGATCGGCCAGCGCCGCCTCGACGCAGCCAAGTTTATTGTCGGTCCGTTGTGAAGTTCAGTCCGGTCGGCCCTATTTCGGCGTGGCCTCCCGATGTCAGGATCCTCACGCTGGAGCATTGACTGGGACGGCGGGTTACGGCGGATCCCCGTCAATGCAATTCGAGGTAGGTCGTAGCGTGAATGCCCACACCCAACAGAGACTCAAGCCTTCAGAGCCTTCAGTTCGTAGTCGACCGACGATTCTCGTTGTCGAACGACATCGGATGATCGCTGAAAGCCTTGCGTCTTGCCTCAATTTGGAAGGATTCCAAGTTGAGGTTGCGATACCGTCCCCCGAGGGTGGCGTCGAAGGCATTCTCCCTTCAACGTGGGACGCCGTTATCTTGAACATCGAGCTCGAGACGCAGGATGATATCTCGCGCTTCGTTCCGCTTCTGTCAAGCCGGGGTCCCGTCGTGGCGCTAATCGCAAGTACCGATCGGCTGCTTCAGGCCTGGTGCATCCAGGCTGGAGCCGTCGCTCTGGTGGACAAAGAGCAGCCGCTCGGAGACCTCATTGACATTGTCCACCGAATTATCGGCGGCGAGCACATAATTGGGTCCAGAGAGAGAGAAGCGCTCCTTGAGCTAGGCCGACGGCACACCAATGAGGTACATCGTCGACTTGCTCCTTTTCTTGACCTGACTGATCGAGAGCAAGTCGTGCTGACCCACCTTCTGGACGGGCAAGCGGTCCGCACGATCGCCCGACTATCGGCAGTGTCTGAATCGACCATCCGATCGCAGATCCGCTCGATCTTTCGGAAACTGGGGGTAAATTCACAACTTCGGGCCGTGTCGCTCGCTCGTCAGGTTGGTTGGACTGCCGATCGTCCAGCGGAGTGACCCCCTTTAGACTGGCTACGGCTCGCAGTCGATTGTCGACCCGGCGGGCGCGGCGATCCGATGACCATCCGGGATCACCTTCCCCAATATTGGGGATGCGGACACGGCCGTTGCCGAGGCATGTTATGTGGGGCGGCGTTGGCTGCCGCTGGTAGCAGGGAGGCATCCCCAAGATGACTGGGCGGTGGAACGTCGGGAGTCCATTAGTGGACGCCGAGAATGATCATGCCTTCGAACGTCGACGATCCACTGGAGCGCCGGCCAGGCGCCTCATGGAGCGGGATGAATGGCAGGACGAGTTCGGCGCGGCTTTCGTCGGCCTCTTACCACCCTCTGCAGTGATCATCGAGGGTGAGCCAGGTTTGGGGAAGACAGCGCTCCTCAATGCCGCCTGTCATTTGGCCATGGAAGCAGGGCACGAGGTCCTACGTGCCAGGGGCGGTGTGCTGGAATCCGAAGCCCCGTTTGGCGTAGTTCGCCAGTTGCTCCAACCGGTTCAAGCCAAATTGTCGCCAAACGAGCGCAAGTTGTGGTTGCAGCTGTCGTCCGAGCCGGTTATCGGCAACCGACGTCCAATCCCCTTCGAGGCTATCCATGACCTTTACCTGAGTTTGTCGCATCTGGCCTCCAGTCAACCGTTGGTGGTTGCCATCGATGACCTCCATTGGTCGGACATTGAGTCGTTGTGGTGGGTCCAACACCTTGTGCGACGACTCGAGCCCGGTCGTCTTTCGTTCATCGGAAGCTCATCATGCCGGGTCGCGGGTACGGCGCTCGGCGCGGTCGACAACATCATCGCCGAGCCCTCGACCAGAGTCATCTCGCTGCGACCTCTGACTGCCACGTCCGTCGCGGAACTGATTCGCCATCATTTGGGCATAGAACCCGAAGCGTCGTTCGTGGCCACTTGTTATCGCATTACGGGAGGCAACCCGTTCCTTCTGCACTCATTGCTGACTGCACTTCTGCAGCAAGGGATCCACACGGAGGTCTCCGAAGAAGCTTTGTCCGCTCTGTCCCCACCACCGGTGGCCCGTGCCATTCTCAGGCGTCTAGGCGGACTTCCAACCGAGGCGCAAGCGCTCTTGCAGGCGGCGGCTATCCTCGGGGACGGATCTGACCACCGAACTGTGGCGGAGCTGGCCGGAGTCGATCCCAGCACCGGCAACGATATAGCAAACTCACTGGCCGAGGCTCACTTACTTCGCAAGGGCCGCCTACTCAGCTTCGTTCACCCGCTCGAGCGTTCAACTGTGTATGGCGAGATCGATCCGGTCCGTCGCGCGCTAGCTCACGCGGAAGCGGCACGGTTGCTCGATGACCACGACGCCCCGCTCGACCATGTGGCCCGTCATCTGTTGTTGTCCGAACCCTCAGACGACGAATGGTCGGCCCAATTGCTCGAACGAGCGGCACACCTCTATGCCGAGCGTGGCCAATTCGAGCTGGCGGAGAACTGCTTGTCGAGATCCTTGGGTGAGTCTTCCGAATTCTCCGCTCGGCCACGCCGACTCCTTGCCCTCTCCTCAATCCAGGCGGCGATTGGCCGACCGGGCGCCCTCGCCCTCTTGCGAGAGGCCGCTGACCTCGGAGCGGATCCGGTTGCCTTGGCCGATGCAACTTACCGTTGCCTCAAGGGGTTCGCCCAGGAGCTGTACCCAGCGGAAACCGTGGCAACTCTTCGCTACCTGGGGGCACATCTCGGCGACGACAACGATGATCTCCGCATTTGGATTGAGATCGTCCTGGCCACATGGGGACCGCCATCGAACACAGGAGGGGTCGAAACAACGGTGGTTGAATCGGCCCTCGCCAAGAGGCAACTCGAGCGGAACCGTCACGATCGGATGGCCGTGGCTCACCTGTCACACGTCTACAGCCTCGATCCGCAGGAACTCAACGCCGACTACGTGGCGAACTTGGCCGAGCAAGCGATTTACCCGAGCGATTTCCAGCCCGAAGATGGCACTTCTGTCGTCGTGGCCTCTCGCGCCCTGTTCACATTGGCACGAGCCGGACGATTCGAGATTGTCGATCATCTCGGCCAGGTACTGCAAGACGCTGCCTTGAGCCATGACCACGCGACGAGTGTGGCCGAGTTCTCAACGGCCCTGGCGTACTCTCATTTCCTCCAAGGCAACCTCGACGAAGCAGGAGTCGAGTGTCGCCGAGCCCTCGCTGCGGCGGAAGGGATCTCGTGGACCTCGCGCCCAACGTCAATCGGGGTGCTCGCCGCAAGCCTCATGGAAGAGGGCCGAACGATGGAAGCATCGACCGTCATTAAGGACGTACTTCCGAATTCGGCGGCGATGACGTACGTCGAACTTTTGCCTCTCGAGCAGCGGGCCCGGCTGAAGGCACTCGACGGGCGCACGAGCGAAGCATTGGACGACGTTCTGCTTGTGAAAGAGTGCGCCGAAGCTCTCGGGGTTTCCAATCCGGCAGTTACGTCGTGGCGAAGCGCGGCCTCCTCTCTGCTGGGTCAGTTGGGACGGCTCACTGAGGCCCGCGACCTGGCGCGTGAGAATCTCGAACTGTCTCGGGCCTTCGGGGCACCCCGGAGCTTGGGGGATGCGCTTCGAACGGCGGCTGAGGTGGGAGAGCCGGGCGACCGCATTGCCCTGCTCCAAGAGGCGGTCGACATCCTCAAGAGTTCGGGCGCTTCTCTCGAATGTGCCAAGGCGACGATCGATCTTGGGGCCGCACTCACCAGGGAGGGCCGACAAGACGAGGCGTTACGTAGTCTTCGCCGAGGCGCCGATCTAGCCTTTCACTGCCAAGCGCAACCTCTCGTCGATCGCGCCTCCCGGGAGCTGCGCGCCGCCGGGGCGAGGCCACGCCGTCTGGCTCTTATGGGCTCCGACGCACTCACCCCCGCCGAGCGAAGAGTGGCGAAACTGGCTGCAGAGGGATTGATCAACGCCCAGATCGCCGAGACCCTGTTCGTAAGCGAGAAGACGGTAGAAGGGCACCTCACACGCGTGTACCACAAACTCGGCAAACAGTCACGAGCCGATCTCCGAGAGATCTTGAATCCCGCGTCCGAAAGTGCGAGAAAGAGCCGGATTTCGAGAGCCGACATCGATCTCCGTGCTGTCTGACGTCGATGAGCCGCGCGATCACGGAATGCGGCACACTTGATGACGGGCACACCGCCCGCGGATGCGTACGAAATCTCACCTTGGTGATCACATCCGTCGGGCTGATCTTGAGCTATGTCGTCGTTGGCTTCGGTTCAGCTCAACCGGCCGCAGCTTCCACCGTTTCCACTACCCCCCTACCGCAACAGGTACCCAGCCTCACAAAGATCTTGGTGATCATGGAGGAGAACCACAGCACGGGACAGGTATTCCCGTCGCATATGCCGTACCTCTGGAGCCTTGCTCAACAATTCGGGCGTGTAACATCGTGGAGCGACATTGGCCACCCGAGTCTGCCGAACTATCTGGCGATATTCGGTGGATCCGCGTTCAACAACCCGCAGGACTGCTTTCCGGTCCCCGGCTGCACGTATTCGGGTCCTTCGGTGTTTGGTCAAGCCGTTGCCCATGGTGCATCCGCCCGCGCCTATGAGGAGTCCATGCCGAAGTCATGTGACCACAGTGACAGCGGCAATTACGACGTGAATCACAATCCTTGGACATATTTTCCCGTCGAATCACGCCTCTGCAAGGTCGATGATATTCCGGCAGGGACGGTGCGCGCCGGAGCGCTCCTCACTGACGTCCGGAGGGGTTCGCTGCCGACGGTAGGCCTGATTTCCCCCAATCTCATGCACGATGGTCATGACGGGTCCTTGGCACAGGCCGATGCCTGGCTCCACTCTTGGGTTCCGGTGCTCACTTCGGGCGCAGACTGGCGCGCCGGGCGGCTGGCCATTGTGGTGGTGTTCGATGAGGGCGAAACGACGGAACAGGTGCCGTTCGTGATTCTGGAACCAAGCGTGTCGCACAGGGTCATTCGCCAGCCACTCAACCATTTCGCGCTCACCCGATTGATTGACGAGATCGTCGGCGTGCCTCCTCTTCGTGAGGCAGCGCGCGCACCAGATCTCGTCCCGATGCTGGGACTCCACCTCTAGAGTAAAGTTGGCGAAATCAGATGCTGTTGACGGAGAGAACATGACATCGGTGGCGAGAGGATCGACTGGCCGGTTGTTGTTTGTCGGTGCGGTCCACGAAGCGGAGCCGGCACTCGCCGCACTCATAGACACTTCAGTTGACATCGTCGAGGTCCTCACGATGCCCATCGCCCAAGGGTCGGGACCATCCGGCTATGTGGATCTGGAGCCACTCGCCGCGGCGCACGGAATACCGGTTCGCCGAACCGCCAATATCAACGCGGTGGAGGAGGTCGAGCACATCCGGCAGCTTGCACCCGATGTGATTGTCGTGGTCGGCTGGACTCGGTTACTCGGCGCAGATGTGCTCGCCATCCCACCAAAAGGCTGCATTGGCTTTCACGCTTCTCTTCTGCCGCGTTTCCGTGGTCGCGCCCCGGTGAATTGGGCCATTCTTCGTGGGGAGCGTGAAACAGGAAATACAATGATGTACCTCAACGTCGGGACAGATACGGGCGACATCATCGATCAACACCACGTCGCCATTGAGCCGGCCGACACTTGCGCTTCGGTGTACAGACGAGTGGCTGACGCCGGGGGCAAAATGCTTCGAGAGCACCTAACGGCCATACTGGATGGGACAGCTCCTCGTCGGCCTCAGGAACGGTCGAACGGCGACGTCCTCCGGAAGCGCACTCCGGCCATGGGCATTACGGACTGGGATCGGCCCGCCCGTGCGGTCCATGATTGGATCCGTGCCCTGACCATTCCGTACCCAGGGGCGTTCGCGTTCTGGGCCGGCCACAAGGTGATGCTTTGGGCGTCGGACGTGCCCGATGACAGCGAGCGATTTGGTCGTCCCGGCGAGGTGATCGCCCGCGACGAGAATGGCGTTCGCGTGGGAACCGCCCACGGGAGCCTGCTCCTCACCTCCATGTCCATGGAGGGGTCTCCCCCTCAGGGCGCGTTCCAATGGGCCTGCGAGCACGGGATGGAGCTTCACGAACGGTTTGAGAGCGTCGATGGGGCAACAGCCCGCTGGGCGCTCGGCCTCGAGGATGCTCCGGTCGACATTCACACGGAGGCGAAGTAGGGCACCATGTCGGAGACTCGAGTGGTAGTGCTCGGTGCGCACCCAGATGATGAGATCCTCGGCGCAGGTGGAACCCTGGCACGGCACGTCATTGACGGGGACCAAGTTCACGCCATCGTAGTGGCGGATGGCGCGAGCAGTCGCGCTCCCGACGAGATGAAGGTTACGCTGGAGAAGGATGCGATGCGGGCGGCTGAATCGATCGGATTCGCATCAATACGACTGCAGTCTTTACCCGATCAACGGCTCGACACCGTGCCATTCATCGACCTGACGCAGATCATTGAATCTTTGCTGGACGAGATCCAGCCACATGTCGTGTACACGCACTCTCCTGGAGACGTAAATACTGACCACGGACTGGTGGCCCGAGCGACTTGGACCGCATGCCGCCCCTATGCCCGGCCTCAGTTGCGCAGGTTTGCCGTCTTCGAGACGCCGTCGTCCACCGAATGGGCCTGGCCGTTGAGCGAGAGTAGCTTCCAGCCGAATCATTTTGTCGATATCACCGAGACGCTAGACAGAAAGATCGCCGCCATGGAGTGCTACCAGTCCGAGCTGCGTGATTATCCACACCCCCGCTCAAGTCGTTCTCTCCGCGAGCGGGCAGCCTTCTGGGGAAGCCAAGTCGGGCGACTCGCGGTGGAACCGTTTCGAATCCTCAGGGACGTTCAGTAACCAAATCCCACGTTCACAATCACTCGAATTGGGTCTGCACCGAAGTGGCACTGGCATTGGAAAGCGACATCTGGCGTCGCCATTTGCACGAAGGGCAGCTGCAGGCACTCGGTGAAGTCAGCGCTGTCGCGCTGCAGCGCGACCGGCGGAAAAACAATGTGAGGGTCTGCAACAAAATACTGATGTCGACCCAGAGGCCGCGTCGGCACAGGTAGTCGAGGTCGACACGCAGCTTCGGGTGCAGTTGGAACTCCACATAGTCTCGCTCCGGATCGCCACGTTTCTTTCTCTCGGACGCCTGCACCTCGGTGTAGAAGATCTGACCGGGACCGGTCATTCCCGGTCGGACGCGTAGGATTCCAAGCTCTTCCTGGTCGTACCACTGCAAGAAGCGTGGGACCTCAGGTCGTGGTCCGATCAGCGTCATGTCCCCCTTGAGGACGTTGAAGAGCTGTGGTAGCTCGTCCAGTTTGGACACACGGAGGAGCGCTCCGACCTTGGTGATCCTCGGGTCGGACGATTCCGTGACCAGTGGACCCATGTTCTCGGCGTCGGACACCATCGTTCGGAACTTGAGCATGGTGAACGTATCCGGCGATCGGCCGGCCCTGACTTGCTTGTAGAGTGCCGGACCCCTGCTGGTGATCTTGACTGCAATCGCAGTCAAGATCAATGCGGGAGATACGACCAGCAGCCCAAAGAACGCCAGAAATGCATCGGCTGTTCGCCTCAGGGCGGAGTCGAGGCGAACCCCACCAGGTTGGGACAAGCCGACCCCGAACTGGGAAGGCCGCGCCGCGCGCGCCACCCGGTATGCGATGTACGTGAGCGTGAGGGTCGTCACCGCGTAGGTAATCGCCGATGTGATAGCACCCCCGAGCGCTCCGTACTTGGGAATGAGGATGAGGTCGAGCGTCACCGTGATGGTGGCTCCCACACCCATACCGATGGAGTTGAGCCCGGGCCGGCCCATACCCATCAGATAGGCGGAGGAGACCGCGGCCGCCCCTTCGATGGACAGGCCGAGGATGATGATCTCGGCGGGCACAACCGCGCCATGGAACGCTGAGCCGTAGAGCAGCGTCGGGCCCACATAGGCAATGATGGCCACGAAAGGAGTCATCAGGAGCGTCAACAACGTGGCTTGGGGCAACAGCCGGCGACCCTCGCTCGTGGCCTGCTGTGATCCGAGGTTCGCGAACCGTGGGTACAGCACGTAGTTGATGGCGGTCGGGGCCAACCTCATGAGCTCGGCAAACTTAGAGGCCACTGCGTAGATTCCGAGCACGGCAGGGCCGGCAAGAGCACCAAGGAGTATAAAGTCGAAGCGCAGGTTGGTCAGCCACAGCATGTTCCCGAGTTGACCACGACCGCCATAGGCCGCGATCCGCTTCGCCAGTCCGGCCGACGGTAGGCCCCAATCACCGAAGAACCCGCGTCGGGCGAGACGCCAGATACCGGTGAGCGCCGCCAGTGCACCCGACATGATCAGAGCCATGACCACCGAGTTCACGCCACGGTTTCCCACCGCGACCAGCACCAACGGGTAGGTGATGACGAACCAGAGTTCCTCCGCCACGATTACCAGGTTTGCGCCGGTGATGTCGCGGTTCCCCTGGCAGCAAGCCTTCGCGGTGACCGTAACCAGTTGCGTGATCACGACAACCGCCATGAGCGCAACCCATCGGACGGACACCTGCTTGAAGAAGACCGAATCGAAGAGCCCGGCACACGCCAGCCATGCCAGGGAGCCGAGCGCCGAGCCAGCGATCGTCATCAAGCCCAGTGTGGGCCGAAGTCTCCTGTCCCTGCGGTCGTTCCCCGCCAAGAAGAACGCTGATGCCGTCGGCAGCCCACAGGAGAAGATGACCCCGAACAGCCAGGGCAAGACGCGCGCCAAGGCATACTCGCCGAGCACTGTCGGTCCGCCCGCCCGGGCCACCATGAGGCTGGCCACCGACACAGCGGCCAGCGCACCACCCTGTGCCCCCAGGTTCGAGACTGTGGCGCGGTTGACCAGCCCGTTGGCCTTGAGCTTCCGGTCGGATCCGATGACCCGCCCGAGATCAAGCACGGGTTCGCTCCCTTGCGTCCTTGCCCAGAACCGCCACGATGCCGAACAGTGCCCAGAGGAAACGAAAATGTAGAACTTGCTCGTAGTAGGAGATCAGACCAAGGGCCAGGAGAGCGGCGACGAGGCCAGCCGGACGAGGCACCGCGGCGGCGAACCCAGCTGAGAGGGGTCTGCGGACCAGAGGCGCTGCCCACATGACGACGGTCCCGACCAGTAGCAACAAGCCGAGAAGACCCACCACACCCCGTTCGGTGAGCGTGGCCAAGACGTCGTTGTGAGCCTCATTCGGGTACGGGTAGAGACCGGTGGTGAGAAGCGGCTTGGTACTCGCCGGACCGAGGCCGAGTACGCCGTCGCTCTGCTGGTAGAGCTGGAACAGCTCCACGACCAATTCACCCCGCTCGGATGTGCTTTGTCCGCTGCGGCCGATGGAGTTCACCAAGAGCGGCTGGCCACTGTTGAGGGCCTCCTGCCTGATCCTACTGAGTGGAAAAACGGTGAGGAGAGCGCTGACGGCCAGGGCGGCGACGAGAACCACGGCCAGTGATCCGACTAACCCGCGCTTTCGATAGGCCCTGACCGACAGCAGGAAGAGAATGCCGACGGCAAGCGCCAGGACTCCGCCATTGGACTCGGATAGGGCGAGTGCCAATGCCACCAAGACGTAGCCGCTGAACCTCATCCACCTTGCCTTGGGGGTACGAGATGCATACACGACGAAGATCGTGGCGACCCAGTACGTGGCGGCATAGTTCGGATCGCCGAAGGTGAACAGCACCCTGTTTCCCTCGGCCGGCTGCAAGCCTTCCAAGGCGGTGATATGACCGAGCCAACCGACGACAACGACGGCGGCCCAGAAGATCCCGGCCCAGCTCCATGCGACCAACGCGTATCGCATTGCCCGAGGCGAGCCGAGCAGATTCACGATGACGGTGCACCAGGCAAAGAGCAGCAGGTCGATTGCAAGGGCCGACAGCGCGAGCCCCGGCAGCGCACTGACGAGTCCGGAAGCTGCACCCGCAGCGACCATCAATGCCACCGGAATGAAATAGGGTGCTCGGAGCTTGTGGTGACCACTCCGAGCCCACACGGCTCCGGTGACGATGGAGGCCAACAAGAGTATGTCGACCGGTGAGGTATTTGCCGGCCCGGACGGATGGAGGATGGGTTGGAAGATGAAAGCGGCGATGAGTGCCACGACGGCGGTCCGCTCTGCGCCGCCGCGTTGAAAGCTCCATCCGTCGGAGGACACTCGCGTGAGGTCAGGCAATGTGTCCTTGGGAGTGGGCCCAAGAGTGATGGTCACGGCGTCTCCGTCGAAGCCAAGCGTCGAAGAAGGCGTAGGTGGCTCTCCGCAAATTCGGGGCGATCTGCCTCTGCCGCAATGCACGCGATCTCGGCCAGGATCACGTCGCGGACGCAGCTGCGAGCCACGCCCAGGCGGTGTAGACCGTCGGCGACGAACTGATGCACCAGTTCCGGATACCAGCCGACCCCGTTGATGGCGTACTCGAGTCCGGTACCCCACTCACCCGCTCGTAGCCCGGCATGGCCGTGAACTCGTCGACCCGCCCGGGTATGCCGGTCCAAGTAAAGGGAATACGCAACTACGAAGCGGGCCAGGTCCCGAGTGAGCAGGCCATCTGGCCGGGAGTTCTCCCAGTCAACTACTCCCCTCACCTGTCCGTCACTTGTCAACAGATTGCCCGGCCAGAAGTCGCCGTGCACCAAGCCTCGGACAGCTTGTTGGCTATCCAGGCGAGCCTGCAGGGCCAAGAGGTACTCAACGTCCTCGGCCGTGACCGAGTCATCGCCGAATCGGAGCGCAATGTCAGTGGCAACCCCGTCGATCATCCTTGCCAGGCTTGTCTCGCCCGTTGATGCATCTCGGTGCAATTCCGCCAACCAGCGGCCCGCGGCGTCGAAGTCGGCCTTCACCGAGACCGGACGCGATGTATGTCGCCACTGGTGGTACGAGGCAAGCATCACTCGTCCCGGCAGCGCCGTGGTCACCAAGACGGGCCAGCCCAGGTGCTCGACCACCTCTGCCACTTCGGGGATGGTCTCGCTGAGTGCCCCAAGTCTCCTCCGGTCAAGGGAACCCAGCGCCATCGCTTCGTGTTGCACCCGACGAGCGGCAACAGCAGTCGTTGGGACTTTGGCCGCGTACACTGGATGATCCACCCCGGGCCGGAAAAGAAGGACGGTCACCTTGGCGTTTGGGTCCTTCGACATGGCAAGGCATATCACCCGGCCGTGGGCGTCATCGACAAGGTCGGACAGCGTCCGCCGGGCCGTGATCGTTGCAGTCATCCCGACCGCCCCACGAGTACCATGTCGGTCACTCGCACCACCGCGGCAAAAGACCACATGAGCGGTAGGCGGAGCAAGCGTAATCCTGACGTGAACATCATGCTCGGAATGCGTCCGGCTCCTGGAGGCACCGACAGCACGGAGTCGGCGACGTATCGGAGTACGGCCGCATCCTTGCTGGCAATCAACATCGGCTTCTCATACGGGTAGGCGACATAGGAATGCACGGCGTGTGCCTGGGAACCCTGGTCCCGGTGTGAGTTGCGCCTGGAACCCCAGGGGGGTCCAGCGATCGTCCAGGTCCTACCCGGCGGTACAGAGGCCACGGCGCGTCGGACCCGCCGGGCTCCTTGATGTCCACGACCGATCAACCAGATGGTGTCGTCAGGCAGCAAAGCCGACCAGGCGGGCGAGTCACCGGGGGCGCGCCTCACGTCAAGACGGCAAAGGGCCTCATTCGGGCAACCGGCCGAACGAGCCCATGACCAGTGAGTATCCCGAGTGCTTCGTTGACCCCATTGTCGTCGAGGTGCGGGGCCTCTGCCGGTGCTGCACCGTCGTACCGGTATTTCGCGGTTGTCCGACCGAGAGGATCGGTTGCAGAACGGCCGGATCGCTCGAATTCCGAGATGATGCTGCCTGAACCATGGCAGGCGGTGTACAGACTGCGATCCGCACTATCCCCGGGAATGCACAGATAGGACGAAGTCCGATTGGTGCCTGGCAACAGCAGAGGCTGGCCGGTTTCGGCGAACGACGGATGACCCGCCATCATTTCCGCCGGGAAGGCGCGGCAGGCGTTGTGTCGGTGAACAAAAGCAGGTTTGCCGGCCACGTCCTCCTCGTACACCGAGTTGTGAGGAGAGTCAACGACCAATTGGGTTGTCGCCCCCAAGGATCCCTTGGCGATGCTGCGCAGGGCCGAATACGTCGCCATCCGGTATGCAAACCCGTAGTTCATGGAAAGGCGAGTCGCGAGCAGGGCACGTCTTCCGTCATCACCTGACATGGGTATGGATGGGCAATCCTCGGAGAAGTAGTTCGACAGCCTGTTCGCCAACTGCCGACGAGATCGTGCGGTGGCCAGGTGGCTCAATGGCTTTTGCACCGCCATCTCGGTTCGAAGCATGCGTGAGGCACTCTTTCGCCGGGCGTAGAGTGCGCCGATTTGACCGGTGAGGACACCGCCACCATTGTGAAACTGAAGGGTCACCTGCCCGGCCTGAATCCCGAGGCGTTCGGCCGCTTCGGGATCGAGGACTTCTTCGACTTCTTGCAGCTCAAGGAAATGAGTGCTCGGGCCAATCGTGCCGAAGCGCAGGCGTCCCATCTGTCTGACCACCCAGGGCAGTTCCTTCTTGGCCTGCCGCGCCCCACCGAGCGATTCGATTTCCATCCGGCCACGCTCCTCAATGCGATCCAATTCGGCATCGCTGAGGTCGTAGCGCTCGGCGGCAAAATCCGCGCCTTCAGCCGCCGCTCTGAGAACTTCGGCAGATGTGAGGTCTCGATTCCAGTTGGGTGGAGACGGGAAGCGCTCGGCCACCTGACGGTAGAAGTCGGTGACAGCAGCCGCGGTCGGCCGCTCAATGTCGAGTGTGATAAGTGCCATGCCGCAGTTGAGCGCAGCATCGGTGAGCGTCGGCCGGATGGCTCCCTGGGTGGCGACGGCAATGCTGGAGGGCATCTCGGACTTCTCCTTGTGGCAGAAGTCCGGCAGTACCACCGGTGGAGCGGCCAGATCGGTTCCCTCGGTGCCCTCGCCCAGGCGTCCGATCAGTCCTGCGTCGGCCGGGGCCGATTCACTGTCGAACACCGTGAACACGCCGTCGCCAACCTGGCGCGTCTCCGGTCGAGAGAGAATATTGATGTCCATTCCGGACGTTTCCATGACCTTCCTTTCGGGGGTGTAGCCCTGCTACCGGTTCGCGAGGGCGTCAAGCGCCCGGCAAACCTGTTCGATATCGTTATTGGACAAACCGGGGTGTAACGGCAGAGAGAGCAACTGAGGGAACACGGCATCAGCCACGGGCAGGTTGCAGCACTCATCTAAACCGAGAAGCTGGCGAAAGTACGGCTGATGGTGCACCGGGATGAAATGCACCGACGTGCCGATTCCGCACTCCGCGAGCGCATCCACAACCGCATCGCGATGCATTCCGAACTCGTCGTGAATCCGCACGATGTAGAGATGCCAGGCATGCCGGTCTCCGAGCGGCCTTGGTGGTAACTCGATGCCCGGAATGTGCGCCAGCTGTTCATCGTAGAGGTAGGCGATTTCCTGGCGACGCTTCTGCCAGCGATGGAGGCGGTGCAATTGGGCGCGGCCAATAGCAGCTTGAAGGTCGGTGAAGTTGGCTTTCATCCCACCCTCCGTCACCGTGTACCGCCAGCTGGCCCCACGGTGGTACCGCCGCCACGCGTCGCCACTCATTCCGTGCAGTCGCATGCGCCGGAACCGATCAGCCAGGTCACTGTCATTGGTGGTTATGGCGCCACCCTCTCCAATGGGAAGGTTCTTCGTTGCATAGAAGCTGAAGCAAGCTGCGCGAGCGTCACTGCCCACGGCTCGGCCTCGTACAGCGGCGCCCAGACCGTGAGCGGCGTCCTCGACAACATTGTCCGCGGGTATACCTGCCGCGGCGGCGAGTTCAGTGCCGTCTACCGGATAACCCGCCATATGTTGGATGACCATGGCCGCGGCTCCGTGCTTGGCGGCCGCGGCCACTCCCTCGGGCGAGACCGTTAGTGTGCGTTCGTCGCAGTCGATGAGTACCGGTCGCAGGCCGGCATGAACGATGGCCTGAACGGCGCCGCAGAACGTGAGGGTCGGCGTCAACACAGATGAATCAGGAGGCAGATCAAGAGCGGTAAGTGCCATCTGGATCGCCGCCGTGCACGAACTGACAGCCACCGTGTGCCTCGCCCCCACCCAAGCGGAGAATTCATCTTCGAAGGCCAACGATTCGGCGCCCATCGTCACCCAGCCGCTGGCCAGGATCCGTAAGGCTCCGGCTTGTGCCTCGTTAGTGATTTCGGTGCGACAGAAGGGAATGTCGCCCGAGGTGGGCGCGGCTGGCTCGTAGCGCAAGGTCATGACGCGACGGCCTCCAGTTTGCTTCGTGGCTCTAGGCGTGCCCGGACGAACTCCGTCCGATACGTATCATCGAGCACCGCTCCAAGCGCGGCAGGGGATGAATCGTCGCCGATGTGTGCCCGACCGGCGGCCCCGAGGCGGGCGGCGACAGTAGGGTTCTCGATGAGGTACCCAAGCGCACGGCTGAGGAGATCTGGCCGACCGGGCGGTACCAGCAACCCCGTCTCGCCGGAGATGACGACGTTTGGCACCGCGTTGACCGCTGTGGCCACCACGGGACGCGCTGCGGCCATCGCTTCGACGATGGCGCAGGGTAATCCTTCGTAGCGGCTCGCCATAGCGAACACGTCCAGACCGGGAAGAAGGTTGGCCACGTCACTCCGCTCGCCGAGAAATGACATCCGTCCAGTAAGGCCCCGACGCGCCACAAGCTTTTCCGTCTTCGCTCGGAGCGGACCGTCGCCGATCCAGACTCCGTAGACATCCTTCCGGTGAAGACCGGCCAACGCGTTGACGAAATCCTCGGGAGCTTTCTGAAAATCCAGCCGCCCGACCGTACCGACCACACGCATCCCGGGGGGAACGCCCAGAAGCCGGCGCGCCTCCGCCTGGTCCGAGAGTTCTGGGGCAAGACCGCTGCTTACAGCCACGCCGATGGTACGCACACGTTCGGACGGCGCGATCCGCCTGACGATGGCTTCGGCCGCGACGGCTGGTCCGACGGCCAAGAAGGCATCGGTGAACTTCCCGAGTGACCTTTCAATGCGGATGTACGTCTGACGTCGGAGGCGCGACTGAAATTCGTGAAATGGAAAGCCATGGTACGTGTGAACGATCCGTCCAACTTGTGCGTCGCGCGCAGCGAGACGACCGAGCGCACCAGCCTTAGCGCTGTGGGTGTGGACGACGTCGAACTGTCCAGCACGAAAGATCGCCTTGAGGTCAGCGAGCGCCGCTCGGTCGTGGGTGAGGGAAATCTCACTGCGTAGATGCTCTTGGATCACCACCTCAAAGCCGGCCGCTTGCGCTTCCTGGATGAGTCGGTTGCCACTTCCAATGACGAACACGACTTCGTAACGGCTGGGGTCCAAAGCCACTGCACCACGCAGGGCGACTCCTCCGGCTCCGGCCATAAAACGTGTCACGACCTGAGCGACCCGCAGACGATCCGTCACCTGTCCACTCCATGGTCCGTCAAGGTCGGCGCCAAGAGTCTCTCGAGTGGCGGAACCGGGCGTTCGCCGAGGGTGACTTCCCGACACGGGAGACTCGCGGTCAGCGTTCGAGCGACTTGATCCACCTTGGGATGAATGTCTCCCACCCCGGTACCGAGCGCAATCGTCGAGGCAAAGGCCCAGTAGCGGCGCAGCTCGCCCGCCATGTAGGTACCGGCCACGAGAGATCTGGCTGCTTCATCCGGGTCACAGGGAGCGGACATCGACCTCATTGCCGATCCACGTTGGAGAACAAGAACCATTTCGGGCACGAGCTCGTCCACTCGGCCTCGCCACGGAGCCTCTCGGCGATCATGCGGCATGCGTCGGCCGCGCTTGTTCTCGCCCTCACCTGCGGGCACGCGCCTGGGCTCGAGGAGGCCCCAGGCAGTGTGTCCGTCGCTCAAGCACAAGTTGTCGCTCGTGGCGACCGCTCCACGCTCCAACTCCGCGTTGACCATCGACGACTTCCCGACACCGCCTGGCCCGGCAATGAGAACAGATCGCCCGTGATCCGCCCCCACGCTGCACACGGACGCGTGCAACGGTGCCCTTCCATGCTGTTGGCCCCACCACAAGGCCGGGTACTGCAAGAGGACGGCCCGTATAAGTAGTCGCGACCTTGACCGCAGGACAACCGACGCCGCCCGCCCTGACAGAGGTGGACGCCATCGGGCCGCGATTTCCAGAGTCGGCCCACCAGTCGTAATCAGCAGATCGAGGCCCGAGGAACAGGCGTCACGTACGAACACCTGGCCGGGCCGTCGCCATGCATCTCTCGTCAGGACGTCCCATCCGTGGGTGTCGAAGGCATCGACGCTGTTCTCCACCGTCACGCGAATATCGGGACGAGAGGCATCGGCCTCAGCGAACTGGCCTACGAGCCCTTCCTCCAGGATTCCCGACAAGAATCGCTGCCGGCAGCACAACTCGATCTGCTCACCGCCAGTGCGAAACACGGCCTGCATCAGAACTCGTCGGGGTAGGGGGTCGTGAGGGCCGACCGGAGCTCTTCGGCATTGGCATGTACTGGCGAGTATTCAGGCATTAGGTCCTCGAGCTGAGCGCGGACGACTTCGTCTTCGCCCTTGGCCGCGGCGGAATACAGCTTCTCCAACCGGCCAGTAAAATCGTCGGGAATGCGGGCCGGTCGGGTCGCCCAAATAGCCGGCTCAACGGTCGGCAGTCGCTCCTCGGAGTCGCCGAAGAGCGACTCATGAAGCTTTTCTCCTGGTCGAAGTCCGGTGTATCGAATCTGCACCTCGGGTACGTGAAGCTGATCGGCGTACCGGTTCACCAGATCGACAATTCGTACCGGTTCGCCCATATCGAGCACGAAGGTTTCTCCATACTCCGCCATTGGTGCCGCCGAGAGCACCAATCCCACGGCCTCCTCAACCGTCATGAAGAAACGCGTGACCTCCGGATCGGTGACCGTGACTGCATCGCCCCGCTCCACCTGATCGGCGATAACCGTTAAGAACGATCCGCGGCTGCCAAGCACATTGCCGAATCGGACCGAGCACATCCTCGTATTTCGTGCTGCGTGAGCCTGCAGGATCATCTCCGCAAGTCGTTTGGTGGCTCCGAGGATGGATTTAGGGTCCGCCGCCTTGTCGGTTGAAATGAGCACGAACCGACTGGCGCCCACCTCGAGCGCCGCTTCAACGAGGTTCTGAGTCCCCTGAACGTTGGACTTGACGCCCTCGCAGGGATGTCGTTCCAGCAGAGGCAGATGCTTGTGGGCGGCGGCGTGAATGACAACACTGGGTCGGGTGGCCTGAAAGACCTGCCTGATGCGAGCACCGTCGCGGATATCCGCGATGATGACGTCTGAGCTGTCGAGAAGCGCCTCGCCGTCGAGCTCGAGCTGCAGGGTATGCAGGTTCGACTCGTCGTGGTCCAACATGTGGAGCGATGCGGGATTGCAGCTGCGGATTTGCCGGCACAGCTCCTGACCGATCGAACCGCCTGCACCGGTCACCAAGACACGCTCCCCCCTGAGGGAATCCCGAGCGGCCGGCTGCGAATTGTGGCGCTCCTGACGGCCGAGCAGGCTATTGAAATTGACAACGCGCATATCCGCGGCCCGGGCCACTCGCTCCAATGCCGACAGGAACGAGGGCAAAAACCTCACATGGACGCCCGTATTCGCGGCCTCACGAACGAGCCCGCTCAGCTTTCCCGGAGGAAGTGAAGGGATAGCGATGATGATCGCTTCGACACTGCGTTCACGGACAATGCGGGGCAGGTCAGCGAGCCTTCCAAGCCATGGAATGCCCGAAACCGATCGGACGCGCGGGTCGTCGTCGAGGCAACCGATTGGACGGAGTCCATAGTCGGGCGATCGCCGGAGATCGCGGGCCACCGTCCGGGCTGCGGCTCCGCCGCCGACCAGTAGCGTTGCCAATCCGTCTTGGCCGATCCGGTTCCTGTCCCTGGGTGAGGTGGGTCGCCAACGGTCGAGGCCAGGGTAATTGTCGGTTTTGAGAATGCTCATTGCGCGTACCCCTGCTGATCGGGCTGCTTGGATGTGAACACCTTCTTGGCTGCGGCAGCGCCTACCACTCCTTGCGCCTCAGTGGCTACGAGGACGGTCTTCGGTGTCGACACGCCGTCCGACTTCGGTGTCGACACGCCGTCCGACTTCGTGCTCACGGCGACTGACGACTTCGGGACCGACCGACCTCGATGAGGCTTTCGGTCCTGTCGGAAACCCACGACCCCGAGAATGGGCCAACCCGACGTCTCGCCGAGATCTGCAACACGGTCCAGCGACGCCCGAGGCGCAAATCGACGTAAGACGATGATGAGTGCTGGAGCTTCCGGTCGGCCGCGCAGGGTCAGGTCCGATAGGGCGTGCACTCTCAACGTGGACAGAGCGGAACCTATGGCGAGCGCATGAGTCTTTAAGGCGGCAGATCCATTGCCATTGTGGCTATTTCGAGCCGTCGACAAGTCGGTTTCGGCCCAATCGTTTGATAGCAGCTGTGTTTCGTCGTCCCGCGACTCGTCGGCTGCTGACAGTCGCCTGTCCAATGTCGCTGCGAGTTGGGTGAGCTGCTCTGGTGGTATTGGGCCGGTGAGCACCAGTGTGAGTGCACCAAGCCGGTTTGCCGCCAAGTGCAGCCTGGTCACGAGGTCGCCCTTCAAGGCGATCAGCTCCTCTTCAGTGGATTTCGCGTTGCCGAGAAATGCCACCCCGAGTTCCCGCGCACCCGCTTCAGGCTCCGCGAGCGTCGGCCGGGCCAGTTCGTCGATCGTCGCGATAAGCAGTCCGATGACGAGTCCGAGTAGCCCAGCAAGGGCAACGTCGACTGCCACCTCCCTGGACGCGGCCGCGGCCGTGGCCACTGTGGGTTCACTGATGACACTCGCGTCCTGGCTGACGTTGCTGTTCGAAATCACCTGCTGTTGGGCCGTCTGATTCGCCGACAACTGCGTCTCGACTCCCGCCAGTTGAGTTATCAAAGCCTGAACCTGGGGAGCAGTCGCCGACAGGCTGGCTAGTTGGGCTGTGTTCAACTGAGTCAAGAGGCTGTCGCGGCTGGCATCGAGCTGAGACTCCTGGTGGGTCAGGGTCGCCAATTGTTGGCTCGCCGCTGTCCCGGGTGCATTGAGAGCGCCGACGACGGCACTTGCTAACGCCCGGCTCAGTCGGACCGCGACCTCACGGTTGGGGTCCTTGACGGTCACCGCCACGATGGCTGAGCTGTCGAGCGA
>Ga0187883_10000602_pt1 | contig 22152 bp, 17 predicted proteins | sample June2016WEW_20_1_2_FD_132966 | JGI IMG/M metagenome (GOLD analysis project Ga0187883, IMG submission 132966) | Peatland microbial communities from SPRUCE experiment site at the Marcell Experimental Forest, Minnesota, USA - June2016WEW_20_10 | ecosystem: Environmental > Terrestrial > Soil >...
CGGTCTCCGATTTGGAGCGATTGAGCCATAACAGCCCCGCCAGGGTGCGCGCCGGTTGCCGGCTGGTGGCGGCTTCTTGAAATAGTCCGAATTACCCATGCGTCATCTCACCGAATGCATCAACGTCCTGAACTGAAAGCCAATCGAAAGGGCAAACCCTTCGTGAGATGGGGGCGCAAAGCCGCGGGACTCCCTGAGTCAGCCGGGCCGCCGAAGTAGCGACCAGCACTGCTATTTCCCCGGCAGTCCACGCTCAGGGCTTGGGGGAAAGATGCACCGATTCACGCAACTCCGCACATTGAGGGCGGATCCGATCCGACAGCTGCGCGTCTTCGTCGCGGCCGCGCTCAGCGTCCTCGCCACCACCAGTTGCTTAGGGATTGCGGCACTCACTCTGTCCACTTCAAGCGCTGCCGCCGCGACGGCTGGGCAGTACGGCGGTGGCGGGATGACGGCGGCCGACCCGGCCGGCGGCTACTGGGTCGCCAGTTGGGTTGGTGCCGTCACGTCCTACGGCGGAGCCCCCGACTTGGGGTCGCCGGCCCAGTTGGGTATCCATCTCGCCGAGCCGGTGGTCGGGATCGCGTCCACCTTCGACGGCGACGGCTACAGGTTGGTGGCGACCGACGGGGGTGTCTTTACATTCGGCAACGCCCAGTTCTACGGCTCCACGGGTTCCCTCCACCTGAACCGGCCGATCGTGGGCATGGCATCGACCCCCGACGGACGGGGCTACTGGCTGGTGGCGTCAGACGGCGGGATTTTCAGCTTCGGTGACGCCCAGTTCTACGGCTCCACGGGTTCCCTCAACCTGAACCGGCCGATCGTGGGCATGGCATCGACCCCCGACGGACAGGGCTACTGGCTGGTGGCGTCAGACGGCGGGATCTTCACGTTTGGCGATGCCGAGTTCTACGGGTCCCTCGGAGGCAGCGGCAAGACCGTCATGGGCATGATGATCAACCCGGTCACTCCCGGCTACACATTGGTGGAATCTGACGGCAGTGCTGTCGCCTTCGACTCCGGAAGCAACCCTGCCTCCTCCGGCGCCACGTGGCTGACGTCCCAACCGGAAAGTATCGGCGGTGGCACTCAGGGCGCCGACTGTAAACCGCTCGCTGCTCCAACTGCCACCGTGGACCAGCCTATCGAGAACGTGATCGACAACGAATCCGGGCCCGGGTGGATTGGTGGAGACGCCACGTACTCGACGGAGCTCCCCAATGGACAAGAGTCGTTCGTATTCTCGGACACCGTCATCGGTACCGCACAACCAGACGGCTCGGCGGCGATAAATGGCATGCCGCACAACAGTGAGCTCGTTGGCGCGATGCCCGATCTCAATAGTGACTACGGCGGCAACTACTACAACACACAAACCTTGATTCCAGATACGTCGGGAAATGGCGATCAGTGGGAGGTCGCCGCGACCTACGTCGAGGGTGGCAACCAGTTGATCTTCGTGAACGAGTTCACACCCGTTCCAGGCAGCCCGTACGACGAGTTCACCGGTCGATCTGGTATCGCGGTCATGACACTTCCGTCCAACGGTTTGCCCTCGTACAGCTCGGTCACCCCAGTGCCAACCGGCGCCACCACCCAGTGGGGTGCCGCGGTGACCCAGAGTGGTGGCTATACCTACATCTATGGTGAGGATTTCGAGTACACAACCCACACGTTCCATGGGATGAAGGTCGCCCGCGTAGCGGTGGGTGACTCATTGGACACATCGGCCTGGACCTATTGGAGCGGGACACAATGGGTCAGCGGCGAAAGAAACGCTGTGCCAATGCCGGCGAGCCCTCTGTTCACGGGTGTCACCTCGCAACTCGGAGGAAGTGGATTTGTCGCCGTGATGACGGCCGGCGGCGGCCCAACCGGCGCCACGATCGATCTGTCGTACTCCTGTTCGCCCAGTGGCCCCTGGAGTGCCCCCCAACCGGTGTACTCGATCCCACAAGTCGCCGAATACCCGAGCGAAATCGCCTATATCGCGACCTTCCATCCCGAGCTCTCGGTTCAGGGCGGTCTCGTTGTCTCCTACAACATCAACAGCCTCAACGGCCTCGCTGCTCAGGCACAGGATATTCATCAGTATCAGCCGCAATTCCTACAACTGAGCGGGTGACCGTCTCCGCCGATCAGTTCGTGTAGCCGACGACTGACCGTTCGCGTTCCAATCCTGTACACCGCACGACTTCGATGGGATCCACCTCGGGATCCCCTCCGTGGGGTCAGCCCGCGAGGCGGATCGTTATGGGCCAGCGCTGCTCAACCTGCTTGCGGCGGCGCAGTACAGCCCAGACACTGCGGGCTGTTTCTAAAAACACTAGGCAAGTCCGGCGAGTCCGAGGGCGGGTTGGTCGGAAGCAGGAGCGGAGGGCGTGGAGCTTGATTGAAATCGAAATCATTGGCGACGTTGCCCAGCTGCTGCGCATCCTCTCGTACGTCCGGCCTGGGATCAGGTCGACCATCGGTACGTGGATTGAGCCTGGCTCCCCCAAGGAAGTCATCCTCAATGAATTTCAGATAAGCGTCAGAACTCAGAACTTGGTGATCGATGTACCCCTCTTTTGCATAGGGACTGATCACGAGTCCCGGAACTCGCAATCCGTAGCCGTTCTGGTCGATGGCCGGCGGTACCACATTGTCGTAGAAGCCTCCCCAGTCATCCCAAGATAGAAAGATGGCGCTCGACTTCCAATCTGGACTCTTCATTATCGAGTTGATCAGAGATGTGACGTAGGCCTGCCCTTGATGGATGCTCGCGGGCGGGTGATCGCTATCGGCCTGGGAGGGCACGATCCATGAGACCGCGGGAAGAGTTCCTAACTTTGCGTGATCGTAGAAATTGTCCAGAGGCTGTATGTTCTTGAGTTGTCGGTCCGCCTGCACGTCGGTGAACAAGGGAAGTGGATTCCATATACCCGGCGTCTTGTAGCTCTGAGCTACGGCGGCACAGGTCTCGGCAGAATCATTCTCGCAATCCGGTTGTGACCCGGTCTGTACGTAGTACGCCCAAGTCACGTGGTGACGAAACAGCAGCCAAGTGAGATCGGTCCATGCCAAATTGATGTCTGTTGTGCCTGTCGTCAGCTCCTGATTCACGGCCTGATCGAATTGCCGTATGGAATATGGCCCCTTGATGCTGTTTCCACAGCTCTTAGGAGCCTTGCTCTTGCATTTCGCAGACCAGCCGGAAACCATAAACAGATGGTCGGGTAGTGACCAGGACTTGACGGATTCGAACATGTGATCCTGAAGCACGAAATTTTTGGCGTAGGACCAATAGTTCGGGATCTCTGCGGCAGTGTGGTAGCCCATTACGTCGGTAGCTGGCGCATGAGCCGCAGCCGCAGCTGTGCATGTTGGATCTTGCGACGCAGCACAGATCGGCTTGGCAGCAATTGCAGAATCGACGAATCCATTCATTGCCCCATCATTCACATCAGCAATTGCCTCGGGCTCACCGTGAGGCCCACCACCATTGACGTCGTAGGTGTCGTGATAGGGAGACACGCATGTTTTGGTTTGGGAATCCGGTACGCAAATCTTCGACGATACGTTGTATGCCGGCAGGCCATCGACCCCAGGATAGGTCCCGAAGTACGAGTCAAAAGATCGATTCTCCTGCATGATCATGATCACGTGCTTGATCTTGTGGATGCCGGGCGGCACGAGATAGCACCCTGTTGGACCCCCAGGAACGTCGCTCGGCGGACACAGCGTCTGTGTCGCTCCAGCTACCGAAGATGATCGCTTGCCGATCGCTGCTTGGGCTGGGCTGTAGTTCATCATGGGTGTTATCACCAACAGCGAGATCAACGCGAAGACGCTCCGACTCGGCAGGCTTTCCCACCTTGCAAGGGAGCGAAATGTGGTCTTCGGGATGGCTGATGCCCACCTACCCGTCGGAGCCGACCGATAACGCGGCCAACATCCCATCCCCATCCGGACCCCCATTCCCGTCTTCTGCACTCGTATCAGATCTGAATACCGCATGAGCTTTCGGTCTCCTATAGCTCCGACCCAACGGGACGAGGACAGCCGCAAGGGCCACCACGGCGAGCGCCTGTGCCGCCCAACTGAAATTGCCGATTCCCGCAAAGGCGCTCGTACCCGGATCCACCGCTCCGACAATGCCGGCAGCCGTCATGGATCCTGCGGCGATCCACGGAAGTAGCGCCGGTCTCCTGACCGCCGCAACTGCGAGTATGGGTACGGCCACAACCAGTGGGCCCCCGACGATGAAGATCGCTGCAGCGGCGAGAACGAGCGCAGGCACCGCATTCTCCCGGTTGCGACGCGGTGGTGCGGGCGGCAACTTCACCCCCCGCCGTCGAGAACCGACCCCTAAAGCGAGAAGCACTAACAGCAGGACTCCGAGCCCACTTAGGAAGACTCCAACCAGAAACGGGCCCTCTGGAGTGAAGGCCAAGTGAACTGTGCCACCCTGTCCAGCCGGGACCACGTACCCTTGCTGCCAGCCGTCGAGCCGGATCGGCGTCAGCGTCTTGCCGTCCAGCGTGGCTACCCAGCCAGGATTGTAGTTCTGGTGCACTTCGAGGTAAGAAGCTGGACCCGCGCCGATTACCAAACTGCGCGAGTCTGCATCCCAGTTCACGACCTTGGTGGACCGAGCCGTGGTTACTCCAACCGGAGGGTGTATATCGTCTTCGGTCATGGTGAGACTCGAGACATTGAACGGCACGGATGTCGTCGGAGTAATCAGGTCGTGACTTCCAGCGACTAGCCGGATGGAATCGTCCCAGCCGCAGATCGAGAGACTTAAGGGTTGCAAAGAGACCAGATCGCCGAGGTCACCTCGTAGCCTTGTCTGATACGTGGTGCCGTCAATGGAAATGGTGGGCCCGCTGCCGCAAGGCTGTGAGAACGGCGTCGAGGGAACCGCTGGCGCAACCTGGTACTGGAACAAAGACGGAAACTCGAGCTCAGCCAGTCCGACCGGAGCTTGAATGGTTGTCCCCAGACCGTCGGCGATCCAATGACTTGATACCTTCGGAAAACTCACGGTCACTCTGTCGGCGAGGATCGGGACAAAGTGCAAAAGGACGGAAGGTTTCGTCACGTCGAGGTTGAGAAGACGGCTGCCGACCGGGCTTGAAATCCGGATCTCCCGAGGCCGGGCGGCGAGGTCGGAGTTTGAAAAGACGACTCTAAGACTGGAAAGAAAGTGCGGCTTGGGCCATTGCATCGTGATCACCGGATCCCGGTTGGCTGCGATCCACGAAGTGCCGGGGTTGTTGTCGATCAGGTTCTGAGGCCTGACGGCAGGCAGATCGCCAAACGTCGAACTCGCCGAGATGGTCATCGCGGAGGATCCGATCATCTTGTCGAGCGCGACACCTTTGACGGGCATGGCCTGGCCCAGCACACCAAGGGTCATGGCGCGAGGGGTGCTGAACTGCCTCGCCAACACCGGCTCCGGCGGGGAGCGCACGATATTGGTGGGGTCAACCTGGGTGGCCTGGAAGGAGAGCGCCAGACGCCGCGCGCCGTTGCCGACTGCTTCTTGAGGTGGCTTCAGGTACATCCGCACGTGCACCCCTGGGATAGTGATGGATTGGAGCCCCGGGTTTTCCAAAGGCTGTCCACCAGCGACGCTGGTCAGCGTCACACGCAGAAATCCGGTTCTTCCTGTCGGCACTCGTACCAGTTGCTTTGTGCTGCTGTGCTGCAGTCGGGTGACGACGGATCCGTGCGTGGTCGTGACGCGTACGGCAGTCACTGTCGGCCTGCCGGGCACAACTAGGGGCTGTACTCGCGTACCTTTCGGGTCAAGTACATGATCGAAATTGATCTGCACCCACTCGCCCACTCCTCTGTCGGTGGCCCCAGTGACCCAACCGGACGAGGACTCGCCATCGAACAAGTTGGCTGGGTTGTACTCTGGAAACCCGAAGAGGTACGACCCATAACTGGACGCAATAATACTCTTTGCGCCAGTGAAGACTGCGACCGTCTGGTGATTCACGCCAGAAATCGAAAGCATCTGTCGCGGCACCGACAGGTCGACGGGGACACTTTCTTGGGTTGGTTTCTGTTGTGTGGCCGTAAACGTGAAGGACGTGTTGTCGTTCATGAGCCCGAAGCTGACATCCTGTCGCCTCAGCGTGTCTGTTACGGCAAACAACGGTCCTTTGTACGATCCCTGTTGATCGCCTGCGAGGATTGCTGCCTGATTCTCTCGGATCACTCCAGCGGTGAGAAGTTGAAGGATGCCTTCTGGCCCTCCGCTCACGAGCGCGGTGTCCGATACGGGATACGTAGCCACGGGCGTCTGAACCCGAGACTGAGGTGCAGCCGCTTCAAATACCTCGACAGAGGGATAGGCGACAGTCACTCCCCGGTTGATGATGTTGACACTCGGTCCCAGCGTCGTTCTCGTCTCTATCGTGGGTCCGAACTTTGCGACACGGACGAACCCTGAGTCCTCCAGGACGTGGTGAACCTGCAGCGGAGATGGCGAGTCCGAGAGCTGCCACTCCACATCGTTCTGCACGACGACGTATTTGATGCCCGACCGCTCGAGCAATGGTGACAACCCCGGATCCGGCAGTCCCACTTTGAGCGCGAGATTGATCGCGTCGACCATCCGCGTGCTCCCAGGCCCACCGAAGGGGGTGACTTCGCGGTCGACCCACGGCGAGCGAGCCAGCGCTTCCAGAGGTTGATCGAGCGGCCAGCCCCAGACGTACTGACCGTGCGCAGAAGCAGGCACGACAAGCGCAGTCGTTGTGGGAGCATTGCGTGCCAAATAGTCCGCTACCTGACTCCAATATTTCGGGATCGCCGGATAGGACTCCGTCTGAGCCGCCCTTCCCATCAGATAAGGCACAGCCAAAGCAACCAGGACAAGAACGACTATTGGTCCGGCTGTCCACCGCCACTGAAATGGGGTGAAGCCACGCGGCACCCGGTGCAGCGCATGGGCGATGCCGAGCACAAGAACAAGGGCGATGGAGGGCTCGAGCTTATAGACGTTCCGTAGGGGCGCCAGAAGCGAGTCCATGATTGGTCTCAGCGCGTCTCCGAACGGACCGCCGAAGTGTCCCCAGTAGGCGGCCATTGTGGCAACGGAGACAATTCCGATGGTCAGGACCAAGAATCGACGCTCTGGCATGTCCTTTCTGGTGATTCCATAGAGCCCCGCGGCCGCTGCCAACGCAGACCCAAGGATGATGACAGGAAGATGAACGACAGTGAACCCGGCTTGATCCCATGGGATCTGGCCGCTCGTCGACCCGGCAACCCAGTCACCTGCGCCCGTCAATACGGAGGTGGCCGACATGGTGGAATTGATCGTGAGCGCTTGCTCCGTGTACGGCAGGAAGTTGTAGCCGTAAGCTCCAAGATCAAAGAGCGGGATGATCCACCACGCACAAGCGAGACCCACGCAGACGATCCACCAGCCGGTCAACGAGCGCTTGCGGGGCGACGATTCCCGGGTGAGAAGGTAGAGGGCTGGCATCACCAGAGCGCACAAGGTGACAGTGGCGTTCACGCCACCCATGAACAGCACCGCTATGGACGAGACTGCTGCAGCCCGGATCGTTGGTCCGCTTCGGCTTCCTCGGATGAGCGGGATCATCACCCATGGCAATAGGACGCCCGGTCCTACTGCTGTCGATGACGAGCCAACCAGGATCGTAAAGGTCGGCCAGAGAGCAAAGGCGGCACCCGCGGCAAGCCGCGTTGGTGTCGAACCGATATCGAGGACTTCCGCAAGGCGCACGGCGCCCCAAAACGCCACTGTGACGAAGAGTGCCATCCATACCCGCTCAGTGAGCCAAGGTGGCATCCCCATCAGATGCCCCAAGACAAAGAACGGTGCAGTCGGGAACGCGTATCCCAAATATTGGTCCCGTATGCTCCCAAACCAGCCGGAAGGATCCCATAGGTTCACGAGATGGCTGAAGAAGTACACCGGATCGACGACCAGATCGATCTTCACGTCCGAGACCTGTCGACCGAATGCGTCAGGTATGAATGCCGCCAACGACGTCACAAAGGCGCCGAGAAGCCACCATCTGCTGGCCCGTCCGGAAGGCAAGGTCTCACGGGGTGGCTCAATGAGCTCGCCGGGTAGGACACGTGTGTCAGATAGAGTCATGACCTCGCACAAATGCATCGGAGGACCGTAATAGGTGGTGGAGCGCAAGTCGCGTACGAATGAGTTGGTTGATTCATCGCCGGTTCGCATTCTCTACATCGGTGGAACGGGTCGCACCGGCAGCACACTGCTCGCGAACATTCTCGGCCAGTACGACACATTTTTCTCCGGCGGAGAATTGGCATTCTTGTGGCGCTTCGGTCTGATGGACAATGGACGGTGCGCTTGCGGGCTCGAGCTCCGACAGTGCCCGACATGGGTGGCGATCTTTGATCAAGCATTCGGAGGCGTCAACAATGTTGATGCCTCCGAGATGGTTCGATTGCGAAAACGATTTAACTCCCATCATCTCCCACTCATGGTGACGAAGGGGATTCGCAAGCGCCTCCTAGATCGCACCGGAGATCTTCCCCTGAGATTGGCCCAACTGTACAGTGGGATCCGCTCGTCGACTGGGCGGCCGATCATCGTCGACTCGTCCAAAGAGCCCCACTATTCCTACATTCTTAGATCTCAACCTTCACTCGAAGTCTATTTTCTGCACCTTGTTCGGGATCCGCGGGCAGTGGCATATTCCTGGCGGCGACGAAAGGTGGAAGCCGGCTTTAGTGATGGTCGCTTTATGGCCACAAGGCGTCCATCGGTAAGTTCGACTTACTTTGACGTTTCGAATATTGCCTCCGAGTTGATCTGGGCCCGCCATACCCAAAGGTATATGCGTATGAGATATGAGGACTTTATCTCTGCACCCGCAGAAATGTTGCGCAGGATCGGGGAGTTTGTCGAAGTGGATATCGATCCCAGCCAGGCCATCGACGACGGGTTCGCCAATCTCAGCGGCACGCACAGTGCATGGGGCAATCCCAACCGATTTCTGCATGGTCAGATCGGCCTCGCACCGGAGGACGAATGGAAATTTCGAATGCCCCAGTCCCAGCGCGCCGTGGTAACGGCGATGACCCTTCCGCTGATTCTGCAGTATGCGTATCCTGTTCGTTCGTAAGCAACTGGGGCCGTCACCGACGTCGATTGCACCACCAAATAATCAATCCGCTGTAAACAGAAAGTTATTGACATACTTCCGCGCGTAGAGGGCGAGATTCGTGAAGTATCCATGTTTCGCCGTGATCATCCCTAGCCTTTGCGCCTCCTTGCGATCGAACTCCTCGATCGGTCTCCATTTCCCTCGGCTGAGAAACTTTCCGCTGTAGGAAAGACTCGCGAGGAATTCGATGATCGAGTCGAGGTGCGTTTCATCATGCGAGCGTTGCTCAATCTCTACCATCAGATTCGGTTTTTTTGTCTTAAGAAGTTCGGTGGCCCCTCGCAGGACTGGAAACTCATGCCCCTCAACATCGATCTTCACAAAGCCGACATCCCCAAGTTGGAAATCATCCAATCGACACGTTGCAACCGTCAGTTGGTTACCCCCGGATTCTCGCCAGCCCGGTTCAATTGACGAACGCCCCTCGGTACCCACCCCTCCAGAGGGAATCCACAGGCTCGCCTCACCCGGTTGATCGCTGAGCGCCACCGAGTGAAGGGTGACATTGGAGGGCATTGCCTTCATGAGACTGGCCACAAGCTCTGGATTGGCCTCAAACGAATCAACTCTCGGTACTCGGCGGGAAAGCCACCACGACCAGGGTCCCCACCACACGCCGACATCGATTGCTCCCCGATCCGCGGGAACAAACTCGTCGAGCCTCCGCAGCTCGGCCTCGAAGAAACGGTATTGCCAGGCTATCAATGGCACCGCCCAACGCGGCGGAATACGGCTCATCAGTTTCGAAGCAAGAGCCATGTCATGCCCTCCTATTTTCAGGGTTGGCCACGATCATTTTTCTGGCTTCGGAGACGAGCTGAAGGGGTGCGACGTGTTGCGCATTAGGATGATGGCGAGCGGGAAGAGCCACGCGATTCTTCTTGCCATGGATTCATGGTTGACCGCACCTCATGAATCGGCAGTGACAGGTCACTCATCCGAGAGGTCGCTGTACTGTCAACGTGTTGATTTTGACAATCTGTCGTGCCCGATGAAATCACTTCCTCTAGCACCACCAACCAACGGTCAATTGCCCGATTCCATGTGAACTCAGCCGCCCGCCTATAAGCGGCCAAGCCCATTCGGGATCGGCGCTCTCCGTCTTCGGCTAGGTCGATCCAGGATTCAGCGAATGCTCGGGGAATCTCCTCCTCAGACGCGCGGATGAGTACACCAGTGACTCCATCAACGACTGAATCGCGAATTCCAGGCGCCTCAGTGGCCAGTGTGGGAGAACCGACAGCGGCGGCTTCCATTACTGACATTCCCCATCCTTCATGATGAGCTGCACTCACGACAGCCCAAGACTCCGCCAAAAATCTACGCTTCGTCCCCTCAGAAACCCGACCCAAGACTTCGACTCTGGGAATAGTCGCCGCTTGTCGACGGAGATCTTCGAGCTGGGGCCCATCTCCCAAGACCACCAGCCTTCCAGGAATTCTGGAACAGGCGATTTCCCAAGCTTCAAGCAGCAGATGGATTCGTTTGTGTGGCACTAGGCGGTTGAGAGAGACGAAGAGTGGTACTTGGGATTTCTCTGGAATCTCGCCTGGCGGGACGTCAACACCCGATTCAATGACTCGGATGTTCTTCGCGGGTAGGCCGATCGCTTGCAGGTCAGCTGCAGTGGAGCGAGAGATGGCGACGAAGGTTCGATTTCGGTAGACGGCGGGCATGACGCGCGTCTCCATAAAGCGGCACACCGCGGCCGCTGGAGCCGGAAAGCGCGTCCGCCACTGATCTGTGTGAACATGGTGTACTAGGCAGATCGACGGTTTCCTGCGCCATATCGGGGTGAAGTACGGAAGCCCGTTTTCGGTGTCGATGATCACATCAGCGTTCCCGAAACGGGATCTACACACCCAGGGGGCGCGCAGGTATTGGCTGTAAGTACCCCCGGCGTCAACTACTTCGTACCCGCGGTCGGAGACTGGACCGCCGCAGACCAAAGTCACCTGATGGCCTCGATGAGCCAGGCCACGGAGGAGGCGATCCATCAGCACCTCCGCCCCGCCCGCGGACGGGTGCGCGAGGTCGCGCCAGCTCACCGCGACAATCTTCATACCCGCGGTCGACTCATAATCGGCTGAGACTGATTAGCCCTCAGCGACTCCCAGCCAGCCGTGGGCATCCGAGTCACCAGTCCGCTCAAGTTTGCGTGGGATGCGACGACAAAGCCGTCATTCTCTCCATCAACCCACTTGAATGGCGCAAACTCCGTCAGCTGTGAGAAGGAGACGGAGCGTTCCCGTACGGACAGCTGGGTTGGGAGTTGTCGCAGATTAGCAGCCACGGTCTGAACTTCAACGGGGTCGCACAACGGCAGCAGCACCATGGACTCGTCCTCCGACACGATCACGATCGGATAGTTCGGACCGAGGGCGCGGTACAGCTCGCCGACGATCCGAGACGGCGAGCGCCTCCGCTCGCCGTGCCAGGAAGTAACCGTCAGCGCGGGAAGGTTCGGCCACTCTCGCCTCCTGCGGATGCTCAGAAGGTCGCGCGTCATCGAAACTGGGTCGACAACCGACCGGACAGTACTCTGACCTATCTCGCGCCAGTGCACCTCGACCTCTGTGATCTCCATGCGCAGTTGGCGTGCCAGACAGAGCAGCTCCACGTCGAACGCGAACCGTTGCACCCGCATCAGGTGGAAAAGGATGCGCGCTAGCGGGGTACGGAACGCCTTGAACCCGCATTGGGTGTCACGGAACGGCATGTTGGTCAGAGCACTGACCAACATGCTGAAAGTCCGCCCCATGATGATCCGCTGCATACCATCGTTCTCTACGACTGACTCATCGTGCGATCTTGACCCAATCGCCAGGTCGGCGGGTCCGATCGCCTTCACCAGGCGCGGGATCTGAGTCGGGTCCACCGACATGTCGGCATCCATGAAGAGCACGACGGGCGCAGTCGCTGCGGCTGTGCCCAGCCGCACGGCCGCGCCCTTGCCGGCATTGTCATGGAGCCGCAGGACGCGTAGGCGCGGGAACGTTGCCGCCAACAGCTCTTCAGCTCGCCATCCCGTCTCGTCGGTGCTGCCGTCGTCGACGACGATCAACTCGGTCGTATGGGGGCATAGGACCCCGTCCTCGACGGCAACTTCCAATCGCGTGGCGCGTTCAGAGAGACGAAGAGCTTCGTTGAACGCCGGGACGATGACGGTCAGGCGAGCGGCGTCATCCGCCATGACGCCGGCCACCAGCAGACCTCGCTGACACTTCGCGCGTGGCAGGCCGCCACCGCGTGGACGTCAACCCCGGTAGCCAATTGGCCAGACGGTTCCCCATTCCTCAATAGCCTCCATCCCCCCTCCCCAAAACCCCGAACCGCTGCGGTACCGTAGCCCGTTCACATCCCTCATTCCAGTCCCCCCCCGTGCTATACGCGGGTCCCCCCCCCGTGCTATACACAGGGATTCGGCCCGAGCCGAACGACAACGGGGCCTCCATACGGCCTACCCTGGCACCCTTCACGCACCTCCGGAGAGGGACAAGGAGCAAATTGACCGACTGGTCTACGGCTGTCGTCGGAATCGCCGGCATCGCTGCCTGTCAGCTTTGCATCGTCCGAGTTTTCCGGGGTGGCCTGCGCCCGAACGACAGGAAGGTCGATGTGCGCCCGCACGACGGGAAGCCGGAGCACTCCGCCCCCCCTCCGTCGACCCCGGAGCCCGGCGCTACGCCGTCTGAACAGGGGAAACAGGCACCTCCCGGGATGAGGATCACCGCAGGGGGGCTGCTGCTCTGGGGCGGGACCGTCTCCATCGGGTTCTCCACGGTGGTCCTGCTGGCCGTGCTTTCGCGCCACCTCCACCACGAGGGATTCGCCGCACTCTCCACCCTGTTCGGATTGTTCTTCGTCGCCTCGCTCGTCACGTCCGGCATCCCCCTCCGCGCCGCCGCGCTTGCCGTCGACGGGGCACCGCCCATGCGGATGACAGCGGTGCAAGCCACGCTGTTCGCGCTCGCCGGTGCCGCTGTGTCCCCGATCATCGCCTACCTCCTGCACCTGCCTGTTCTGGCGGTGTTTTTCGCCACGCAGGTAGTAATTGCGATTCCGTTGGGAATCCACCGGGGTGCCCTCATTGCGGCTCACCGGTTCGACGCCATGGGCGGGAACTTGTTCCTCGAGGGCGGGACGCGCATCCTCCTGGGCTCGCTCGCTGGCCTCGTCTGGGGGCTCGTCGGCGTGTCGGCGGGGCTGGTAGTCGCCTCAGGAGTCGCGCTCATCGCTGTTCCCAGACAGCAGTCCGCACCCGTCCGCACGGTGCGCCGGATGACGTCCATGCTCCACACCTGGCTCGCTCTCGTGCTTCTGGGGCTGTTCGTGCAGCTGGACATCCTCATCGCCCCCAGCGTGCTGACCCACTCCGCGGCGACGAAGTACGACGTTGCCGCCGTGCCGTCCAAAGGCGTCTACCTGGTACTCGTGGCCGTCAGCACGCTGATCTTCCCCTACGTGAGAGTCCACGCCCAGCGGCGCACAGTCGTGCTCGCCTCCGCGGCTACCGTCGGAATCGGATTGGCGGTCACCGGCGTCCTGGTCGCGTTGCGAGGCACGATCGGCGCCGTCCTCGGTCAGAACGTCGCGTCGTTGCCTTTGCTCGTCGCGCTCGGGGTTGCCATGTCGATCGCCGGCGCCACCGGCATCGTGATCAATGGCGGCATTGCGCTGGGTGTCCCGAGACCGTGGCCACCGCTCATCCTGGGGATGGCCTGCCTTCTCGCATGTTCGTTCACCCGCCCGAGCGAAGCCACGTTCGGCATCGTGGTGCTGGCGGCTCAGGCGGGCACCCTGCTGCTCACCGCCTGGGTGTGCCTCCGCAAACAGCCCCAGCCTGCGCTGCTCCCGGCACCGGCGTAGGGGTCCAGCGACAGACTGCCGCGTTGGCTGCCGACCCCTCTTGTCGGGGGACGGACCCCTCTTGTCGGGGGAATCGGAACGGGTGATGGATCCGAAACCCTGCGGCTGCCTGAGTGTGTCCCCACCCCTCCCCAGGGCGTATTGTTTGACGGGGTACGCGGCCTCCGACAGAGGTCGGAGCACGTGCGTTGCGCTTCCGCCGTCCGGCCCGCCGCAATTTTGCGCGCCTGCGCACGCACATACCGACCCAAAGGAGCAGCAGTCATGACTTCACCCCTCCCCTACAAGGTGGCCGACCTGTCCCTGGCCACGTTCGGCCGCAAGGAGATTGAGCTGGCCGAGCATGAAATGCCCGGCCTCATGGCCATGCGGGCCGAGTACGCCGCCAGCCAGCCCCTGGCCGGTGCCCGCGTCACGGGCTCCCTGCACATGACGGTGCAGACGGCGGTGCTCATCGAGACGCTGACCGCGCTCGGTGCCCGGGTCCGCTGGGCCAGCTGCAACATCTTCTCCACCCAGGACCACGCCGCGGCGGCCGGTGCCGTCGGGCCCGACGGCACCGTCGACGACCCCAAGGGCGTGCCCGTGTTCGCCTGGAAGGGCGAGACGCTCGAGGAGTACTGGTGGTGCACCGAGCAGGCCCTGCTGTGGCCGGGCGAGGGCGGCCCCAACATGATCCTCGATGACGGTGGCGACGCCACCCTGCTCGTCCATAAGGGCGTCGAGTTCGAGAAGGCGGGTGCCGTACCCGACCCGTCGACGGCCGATTCGGAGGAGTTCGAGGTCGTCCTCACCCTCCTCACCCGCCACCTGTCCGAGGACCCAGGGCGCTGGACGTCCATCGCCAACGGGATCAAGGGCGTCACCGAGGAGACGACGACCGGCGTGCACCGGCTGGCCGATATGGCCAAGAAGGGCGAGCTTCTCTTCCCGGCCATCAACGTCAATGACTCGGTGACCAAGTCCAAGTTCGACAACAAGTACGGCTGCCGCCACTCGTTGGTGGACGGGATCAACCGCGCCACCGACGTGCTCATCGGCGGCAAAGTGGCGGTCGTCTGCGGCTACGGCGACGTCGGCAAGGGCTGCGCCCAGTCGCTCGCCGGCCAGGGGGCCCGTGTCGTCGTGACCGAAGTCGACCCGATCTGCGCACTACAGGCCGCCATGGAGGGCTACCAGGTCACCACGCTCGAGGACATCCTCCCCGTGGCCGACATCATCATCACGACGACCGGCAACAAGGACATCATCACGGCCAAGCACATGGCGGGCATGAAGCACCAGGCCATCGTCGGGAACATCGGTCACTTCGACAACGAGATCGACATGGCGGGCCTGACCAAGACACCTGGGATCGAGCGGGTGAACATCAAGCCGCAGGTCGACAAGTGGGTCTTCCCCGATGGCCACGCCATCATCATCCTGTCCGAGGGCCGGCTGCTGAACTTGGGCAACGCGACCGGGCACCCCAGCTTCGTCATGTCTAACTCGTTCACCAACCAGACGATGGCGCAGATTGAGCTGTTCACCCAGACGGGGCAATACGTCAACGACGTCTATGTCCTGCCCAAGCACCTCGACGAGAAGGTGGCACGCCTGCACCTCGACGCGCTCGGCGTGAAGCTCACGAAACTCACCCAGGAGCAAGCCGACTACATCGGCGTCCCCGTCGACGGCCCCTACAAGCCCGACACCTACCGGTACTAAGCGGCGGTTGCGTCAGCCCAGCGTGGCGGTGGCGATCACCGTCCCGCTGGGCGACACGACCTCGGCGATGCGCACGTCCTTGGGGTTCACGTGCAGGGGGGCGATCCACGCCCCATAGCCCTGGCGCGCGACGAACGTCCCCACATGGTGGGTGACCCCGTCGTCGGTCACGACGACGCAGTTGACGGTGCCCCGGGCCGTCGAATCGGCCACCGTCATCGACATCCAGGGCCGGGCACCCCCGAAGGCGACGACGTGCCCCACCGTCTCGCCGTTCTCGACGAGGTTGGCCGACACCTCCGTCTTGTGGTGGGCCTGCGCGCTGACGGTCGGCGCCGGGGACGACGACAGGCTCAGGCCCAAGCCGAGGGCCAGCGCCGCTGCGGCCGCAGCGGCGACTGCTGGCACCCAGAGCAAGGGCCGGAGGCGGTGCCGCTGCGGGCGGACGTCTGCCACGCCCATCCGCTCGAAGAGGCGCACCTCGAATCCCATCGGCGGCTCCACCTCGGGGGCCGCCTGGACCACGGTGTCGGCCACCCGGGACAGCTGCTCCAGCTCCTCGGCGCACCGAGGGCAGGACTCCACGTGGGACAGGGCCTGAGCCCGGACCCGCCCGGTGAGGACACCGAGCGCGAGCTCAGCCAGGTCGTCCGAGTACCCCTCGCATCCCTTGTCCCTCAGGTCATCGCTCATCGCTCACCCCCTCGGCGCGTTCGACCGCTGCCCGCAAGCGGATGAGGGCCGTCCTGATGCGCGTCTTCGCCGTGCCGAGGGGTATGCCCTCGGCCTCGCTGATCTCCAATGCCGTCCTGCCGTAGACGGCAGCCAGCACGACCGCCCGCCGCTGCTCGTCGGGCAGCACCTCGAGGGCGGTGCGCACGGTGTGGCGCACGTCGCCCCGGTGCACCGAGTCCTCGGGGTTGTGCTCATTGCTGCGCATGACGGACGCCGCGAAGTCGTCCGGGTCCGTCGGCACCGCACGCCGCAGGCGCAGGGCGTCGATGGCCAGGTTGCGTGTGATCGTGAGCACCCACGACGCCACCGAGCCCCGCCTGGGGTCGAACACCGGTGCGTGGCGCCAGACCCTGATCATCGCCTCCTGGGCCACGTCCTCGGCCACCCCGGCGTCACCCGTCATGGAGTAGGCGAGGCCGAAGAGCCGTCGCTGGTAGCGGCGGGTGAAGGTGACGACGGCCGCCTGCTCCCCCACGGCCATGCCGGCCAGGAGGCCCTCGTCGGACAGTTCGCCCTCGGCCACGCGCGATTGTCTCATCACGAGGTGTACGGGCAGTGGCGCCGACGGGATTCACCTGGTCCGGAGCAATCCCGGACGGGCTCTGGGCCGTATTCCAGCCGTGTCCGCCGTCACACCCGACATCCGTCAGCCCGCACGTCTCCGGATGGAGGGTGTGCAGGTGAGCTGGGGAATGCTGTGGCGCGGCCCGGGCCGCTCCCGCCGGGCCCTGGACCTGGCGGCGACGACCGCCTTCGCCGTCGGCGGGCTCCTCCTGGTGTGCTCGGCCTACATCCACTTCCACCTGTGGAGCGAGACAAGCGGCTACCGCGCCATCCCCACGATCGGACCGCTGTTCCTGCTCCAGTCGATCGCCGGGCTGGTGATTGGCGTCGGCGTCGTTGCCGTGCGCCGGTTGTGGGCGGCCGTGATCGGGATCGGGTTCGCCCTCTCCACCATGGCCGGCTTCCTGATCTCGGTGGCACACGGATTGTTCGGCTTCAAGGACTCCTGGCTGGCCCCCTTCGCCAAGGAGGCCTTCACGATCGAGGGCATCGCAGCAGCCGTTCTCGTCATTGCCGCTGCGCTCTGCCTCATCGGATCGGCGCCCGGCGTCCGCTCCGGCTCGACCCCGGCCGGAACCGCGACGTAGGGACCACTCCGGGCCCGGCCTGCGTCCCTTCTCCCCCGTTGGGACGCGGGCCCGGCCCGGCCTCGCGGGCTCAGCGCAGCCCGGCGAACAGATCGTCTTCGGGGATGGGTGCGTTCGTCGAGTCCACGGCCCGGACGAAACTCTCCGATCCCATGATGGTCGTGAACAACTCCTCGCCCATCTGCAGGAAGAAGATGTTGTCGCTCTGGCTGGCGTGCGCGCCGAGCGATGCGTACTTGCGCCCCGCCACCGTGCTGCAGTCGATCGTGGTCGTGATGAGCTCGTCGGGTGTGCCGAAGTCGGGGTTCTCCTCCACCTCGGCCGGGCCTTCGACGCCCGCTTGTGCCAGCACGTCGCGGAACCCCCGCAATGCCGAGCGCGCCACAGCCGTGTAGTAGAGCTTGGAGGGAATCCCGCACTCGGCCAGCGCAGCGCGCGTGACGCGATTGGCCTGGATGTGGTCGGGGTGTCCGTAGAAGCCGTTCTCGTCGTACGTCACGACGACTTGCGGCTCGTACTTCCGCATGAGATCGGCCAGCCGTCGCGCCGGCTCCTCCGCGGGAGTGCGCCAGAAGGAGCCGGGCGCCTCGTTCTGCGGCCAGCCCTCCATCCCCGAGTCGTGGTAGCCCAGCAGCTCGAGGTGCGACACGCCGAGGATCTCGCAGCTGGCCTCGAGCTCGCGGCGGCGCAGCGGGACCACAACACTCTCGTCGTGCCCCGGATCGTCCGGCTTCAACCCTCCGGGCGCGTCCCCGAGCTCGCCGTTCGTGCAGGTGACCAGTACGGTGCGCACGCCCTCGGCGGCGTAACGGGCGAGGATGCCGCCGGTCCCGATCGCCTCGTCGTCGGGATGGGCGTGCACCGCCATGAGGGTGAGAGGTCGGTCGGGCATGACCGGCAGCGTATGGGAACCGGGGTCCTCGACGGTCCGGTTCAGCGATCCGACCCGAGCAGCCCGCCCAGTCCGGCCGTGAACCCGGGGGTGGCCCACTGCCGCGTCCGGCGGCGGAAGTCCGCCAGCCACGTCCATTCTGCGGGCCCACCGGGCGAGCTGGCCGCCGGCTCCTCCTCGTCGGCGTACGTGAAGTCGACGAAGTGCGTCACCAGGTCGCGTGCGGGGGTGAAGCAGGCTCCCGTGAACCTGTCGCGGAAGGACAACTCGGCCGAGCCGATCCCGGACTCGAGCTGCGGGTAGAAGACGTCCGGATCACACGATGCAGAGAAATAGACGAGCGCCTCGGCCTCGTTCCCGATGACGGCAGCCAGCGCAGGCCGCTCGGCCGTCGAGAGGAAATGCTCCTCGAAGCCGCCCGTCCCGTAGGCGGCATGACCCAGGGCCGCCATGGCGAGCAGCTCCGACCCGCCCCAGGCCCGCACCAGTGCCTCGGTCCTCAGCAAGTGGGTCAGCGGGTCACCGAAGAGATGGGCCGTGACCCCCGCCCGGTGCGCGTCCAAGAACGCCGGCGTCGCCTCCCGCCCGTTGCGGGCCGTCGCCGTCATGTCTGAAGTCCACCGACGGCGTCGGCCAGGAGCTCCAGCTCGTTCCGCCACCCCCCCGGCGGCGCCGTCGGTCGCACGATGAACTTGGAGAACCCCACCTCGAGGAACTGCTCGAGCATGGCCCGCAGGCCCGTGAGCCCGACCGGGATGATCTGCTCGAGCGGCCGCCCGCGGGCACGACGGGCCAGAGGTGACGACGCCAGGGCGGACACATCCGTACCCTCGGGGGCGTAGGCCAGGCTGACCCCGAAGTGCTCGGGGCTGATGGCGCGCCCGTGCTCCGCGGCCACGCGATCGATCACGGCCTTCCCGTCGGCGGCGTCGGTGGGCGTGCAGAACGCGGGGATCCACCCGTCGGCGAGGCGCCCGCAGCGCTCCAGCGCGGCGGGGACGTTGCCGCCGAGCCACACGTCGAAGGGATCCTGTGCGGGTCGGGGCGAGACCGAGACCTCGGCGAAGGATCCGGAGGGGCCTTCGTGGCTGACCGCCTCGCCGGCCCAGAAGCGGCGCAGCACGGGCAGTGCGTCGTCCATGAGCACCCCGCGCTCGGCGGTCGGGATGCCGATCGCGCTGCGCTCCCCGCCGATGTCGAGCCCCGGGACGAAGGTGAGCAGGAACCGCCCGCCCGAGAGCACGTCGAGCGTCGCGACAGCCTTGGCGAGCCATACGAGGTTGCGGCCGGGCAACAGCATGGTCGTCCCGATCTTCAGCCGCGGGCAGGCACCCGAGACCCAGGCCAGCCCGACCAGCGGGTCGGGGCCCGGTCGCGAGAGCACCTCGGGCAGCCACAGCGAGTCGAAGCCGGTCTCCGAGATCCCCTTTGCCAGCGCGACCATCGCCTCGGGTCCGAGGCTCTCGCCACCGCCACTGATCCCGATCCGAATCTTCACGGCAGGTCACCCCCCGGCGCGTCGTGCAGCGCCCCCATCGTGCGCGCGACCCCGGCGTCGTCGACATCGCGGTGCGTCACGAAGCGGACCGTCTCCGGCGCGATGGCGTACGCCAGCACCCCGTGACCCTCCAGGTGCGCCAGCAGCTTGTCGGGCTCCGGGTGGGTGAACGTGACGATGTTCGTCCGGACGTCAGCGGGGTCGAGGCCGCACCCCGGCCAGCGGCTCGCCACCGCGTCCGCCAACCGGGCGGCGCGTACATGGTCCTCCGGCAGTCGCTCGACCATCTCGGCCAGGGCCACCAGGCCCGGCGCCGCGAGGACGCCGGCCTGGCGCATGCCTCCACCGAAGCGCTTGCGCGCCAGCCTCCCCTCGGCGATCACGTCGGCCTCACCCGCCAGCAGCGAACCCACCGGAGCGCACAGTCCCTTCGACAGGCAGCACATGACCGTCGTGACCGCCGAGGCCCATTCGGCTGCGGGGACTCCCGTGGCGGCCTCAGCGTTGAAGAGCCGCGCGCCGTCCATGTGCACGGGGACAGGACCGGCCGCAGCGACCAGCGCGCGCAACCCGGCCGTCGACCAGGGTGCGCCTGACGCGGCCATGTGCGTGTTCTCGATGCTCACCAGTGAGATCGCGGGTTGATGGTGCTCCGACGCGTGGCGCGCCCGCCGGACGTCTTCCGCGCGCACCATGCCGTCGCCGTCGTCGACCTCGACGAACTGGATCCCGGCGTTCATGGCCGCGGCGCCGTACTCGTAGGCGACCACGTGCTGACGGCGCCCGGCGACCACGGCGGTCCCCGGCGTGGTGAGCACCCGGATGGCGATCTGATTGCCCATCACCCCCGACGCCACGAAGAGCGAGGCCGGCTTGCCCACCCGCTCTGCGAAGCGCTCCTCGAGTGCCCGCACCGTCGGGTCCTCGCCGTAGTCGTCGTCACCGACCTCGGCTTCGGCCATGGCTCGACGCATCGCCGACGTGGGCTGGGTGACGGTGTCGCTGCGCAGGTCGACCACGTCGGGCACGCACTCAGGCTAACGGCGCGCCGTTAACATCCGGCGGTGACCACACCCCCCTCAGCTCCCGGCGGTGACGCGTCGTCGCTGCCCGATGGCCGCCGGAGCATCCACGAGCTTCTCGACGTCGAGGTCGTCGAGGCCGGTCCGACCCGCGTGGTCCTGCGCATCCCGGTGGACTGGAGGGTGCACCAGCCCTACGGGATCCTCCACGGGGGCGTCTCGGCGCTCCTGGCCGAATCGGCCGCCAGCTTCGGGGCGGCACTGGCCGCGGGGCCCGACCGCAGTGTCGTCGGGATAGAGCTCAACGCCAGCCACCTGCGCTCCCTGCGGGACGGCCACCTGACCGCGGAGGCCACGCCGGTGCGGGTGGGCCGGACCGTCCAGGTCTGGCGGATCTCCCTCACCGACGACGACGGCCGGGCGATCTGCGAGGTCCGCTGCTCCCTGGCCGTCCTCGGAGCACCCGGCGGCGCCTCGGGAGCGGTCCGCGCTCCGGAGATTTCCGAATAGAAAGACCGGCGCTGCCGACGTATTATGTCGGTATGACCCCGGTAGGAAGTGGAGTGCCCGGTCCCTCCCTCGGGTTCATCCTCCCCGCCACCACGCAGGGAGAACTGCCATTCGATGATGGTAGTACCTTAAGTACTACCGGCACGGCATCCGAGCTGGCGGAGCTGTGCCGCCGGGCCGAGGCGAGCGGAGCCGACTCGCTCTGGGCGGTTGACCACCTCTACTGGCCCCACCCCATCGGCGAGGCGCTCACCACTCTGGCCGTGGCCTCAGTGGCGACGAGCCGGCCGACGCTCGGCACGTGCATCCTGCAGCTGCCCCTCCGGCAGCCCTCCGCGGTGGCGAAGCAGGCGACAGCCCTCCAGCTCCTCTCGGGAGGCCGCTTCGTGCTCGGCCTGGGCGTCGGCAGCCATGACAGCGAATACGAGCGGGCCGGCGTCGACTTCCACAGCCGGGGCCGGCTGATGGACGAGGGCATCGCCCGGATCCGGGAGGCCTGGTCCGGACCCGGCGATGGCACCTCGGACTACGTGCAGGAGCCGGCGTCGGCGCCCGTGCCTCTGTGGCTCGGCGGATCGAGCGCGGTGGC
>Ga0187883_10000604_pt1 | contig 22129 bp, 20 predicted proteins | sample June2016WEW_20_1_2_FD_132966 | JGI IMG/M metagenome (GOLD analysis project Ga0187883, IMG submission 132966) | Peatland microbial communities from SPRUCE experiment site at the Marcell Experimental Forest, Minnesota, USA - June2016WEW_20_10 | ecosystem: Environmental > Terrestrial > Soil >...
CCGCGACCACCCGCAGGAGACCGGATCTGGCCGGACACAGCCGGACAGCGACAAGAGCGACCCCTGGCCGCATATGTGCAGGCCAGAGGCCGTTTTTGCTGGTGGTGGCAGGTGTTGGGTTCGAACCAACGTAGGCTTAGCCGACGGTTTTACAGACCGCTCCCTTTGGCCACTCGGGCAACCTGCCTGGCGCCGCCTCGCTCGACGGCAAAGTGAAGGATAGCGGAAGTCACGCCCGCAGGCAGCCTGGGAACCCTGTTCCCAGGCCGACACGCCCCGCCAGAATGCCCGCGCGGGCGCAAGGCGTCTAGCCTGGACACGTGGCATCCGAATCCTCTTTCGACATCGTATCCAAGATCAACCGGCAGGAAGTCGACAATGCCCTCAACCAGGCTGGCAAGGAGATCGGCACCCGATTCGACTTCCGTGGCGTGGGCGCATCCATCGCCTGGTCGGGAGATCACGCCGTAGAGATCAAGGCTAACAGCGAGGAACGAGCCAGAGCGGTGCTCGACGTCTTCAAGGAGAAGCTGGTCAAGCGCTCGGTCTCGCTCAAGGTCCTCGACCCGGGCGAGCCGAAGCCATCGGGCAAGGAATACCGGCTCGCCGTGACGCTGAAGGAAGGTATTTCCCAAGACGACTCGAGGAAGATAGCGAAGATCATCAGGGACGAGGGGCCGAAAGGCATCCGGGCCCAGGTGCAGGGCGACGAGCTGCGCGTCTCTTCCAAGAAGAAGGACGAGCTTCAGCAGGTCATCAGCCTGCTGAAGGACAAGGAACTCGACCTGGCGCTCCAGTTCGTCAACTATCGCTAGCAGTCGCCAGGCAGTGGCAAGTGGCAGCCCTGCGTAGATCTCAGGACACGATGGGAGCCCGGCGCCGGTAGCCCGATATGTCGGTCGGCCGCTGGATCGGCGTCGGAGCCAGCTCGGTGGAGCGTGGCTCGTTGTCGAGGTGGAGCAGGCTTGCGCGTGCAGAGAGTAGTGCTGCCAGGTCGGCATAGTCCCGTGCCCGCTCGAAATCTCTCGAATGTTCGGCGCAGCGTGCGCCGCGGACATTTTCACAGTCCCAGCAGCCGACTGTGTCGACACCCGCAACGCGATGAACCACAGCATCCTTGAGCGCAGTCAGAACCGTCTCCAGCTGAAGTGGAGTGAGCCCGGCCTCATTGCGTCCCGCGTGTCGTGCGCGCCTGAGCAAAGAGACCACCGAAGCCGCGTTCCGCTTGTCCCAATGCACCAGCTTGCTGAGGAACTGCCGGTCCCGGGTGTTGAGCGGCGCCCCGTTCAATGCATCGTCCAGCTCGTCCCGGACTGAAGCCCGGCTGGGACAGGGGCTGGGGCACGGCAGTTGGTCCGCAGCCCGCCGGGACGTCACAGGCACGGACGTCACAGGCACGGACGTCACAGGCACGGACGTCACAGGTTGCGGCAACCGGACTTCAGCCGTCCGGGCCGTGACCAGCGCGGGCGCCACCGGCCTGGGTGCCGGTGGCCTCGGTGCTGATGGCCGCGGCACAGTCCCTTCCCGCGAGATCCCAGAAACCTGGGGCGCGAGAGGCTGCGGCCTGCCGGGTGACTCAGGTTCCCCGTACGGGCCAGCCGGACTGGGCACGGTAGTGACCGGGCTGGCGGCACTTCCCTGCACACGATCGCTCATACCCGGCGGCCTCCTCGTTGGGCGGGAGATCTGGTTGCGGATCACGCGAGTTAGACGTCTCGCAACGCGATCAGGTTGACACTCTCAGTAATCAAATTCTGCCGTGCATCCCGCCCGGCCAGCTACTCGGTAACGCGCACGCGAGTCTCTTCGCTGTCGGTACCGTGCGATGGATCTGGGCGACAATAGCTGTGACAGCACGCCCCGCGTGAAGGATGTAGAGAAGTCGCGCGGGTGACCTGCGTGCGGGAGGAGGAACTCGCGTGCAGGGGGACGAACCCGCACGGGCGGGATGGCCCCTGGCGCCCGGACGTGAACGCGCCGACCGGGCAGTACGTCCTCATTAGAGGAGTAAACCGGCAAGGCACGGATGCGTCCTAGAAACACGCGGAGCCGCCGCGCCGACCGCGTGACCTGGCTAGGAGTCGGATAATGCGGCCAGCGCAGCAATTCGAGGCCGTCCGTACCCGACCTGCGACCCAATGCCGCGAGTAGGATATAGCCCTAAGTCCAAAGCTCAGCGCCCCAAGCCAACTTTGGCCTCGGGGCGGCGCTCATAGATGCACGCCGACACCGCTAACCAGTGGTAGCACTGCTCAGCCTCGGCGCGTGGAGGAGGTCCTCCCACTGTGACCAAGCAGGTCCAGAAACTCGACCACGTCATCATCCGGTTCGCCGGCGACTCCGGGGACGGGATGCAACTGGCCGGCGACAGGTTCACCCAGGAAACGGCCACGTTCGGCAACGACCTGTCGACGCTGCCCAACTTCCCCGCCGAGATCCGCGCCCCGGCCGGCACCCTGCCCGGCGTATCGAGCTTCCAGCTGCACTTCGCCGACCATGACATCCTGACCCCGGGCGATGTCCCCGACGTCCTGGTGGCGATGAACCCGGCCGCGCTCAAGGCCAATATCACCGACCTGCCCCGCGGCGCGGACATCATCGCCAACACCGACGAGTTCAGCAAGCGGAACCTCTCCAAGGTGGGCTATGCCGCTAACCCGCTTGACGACGGCTCCCTCGGTGCCTACCAGCTGCACGCGCTGCCGATCACCTCGATGACCGTCAAGGCCCTGGAAGGCTACGAGATCTCCAGGAAGGACGCCGAGCGGGCCAAGAACATGTTCGCGCTCGGGCTGCTCTCCTGGCTGTATAACCGGCCGACCGAGGGCACGATGAAGTACCTCGCGTCCAAGTTCGCGGCCAAGCCCGAGATCATGCAGGCGAACGTCACCGCTTTCCAGGCCGGCTGGAATTACGGCGAGACCACCGAAGACTTCTCCGTTCAGTACGAAATCAAGCCCGCGACGCTGCGGCCAGGCACTTACCGCAACATCACCGGCAACACCGCCCTCTCCTACGGGCTCGTCGCAGCATCAAGACGCTCTGGCCTGCCACTGTTCCTCGGCTCCTACCCGATCACCCCGGCCTCGGACATCCTGCACGAGCTGGCCAAGCTCAAGCGGTTCGGTGTCCGCACCTTCCAGGCCGAAGACGAGATCAGCGGCGTGGGCGCGGCGCTCGGCGCGGCCTTCGGCGGCGGGCTCGGCGTCACCACCACTTCCGGGCCGGGCATATGCCTCAAGGCTGAGACGATCGGCCTGGCGGCCTCCGTGGAGCTGCCTCTGGTCATCTGCGACATCCAGCGAGCAGGCCCGTCGACCGGCATGCCGACCAAGACTGAGCAGGCCGACCTGCTGACCGCCCTGTACGGCAGGAACGGGGAGTCTCCGGTCGCGGTCCTGGCGCCCGCTACCCCTTCTGACTGTTTCGAGATTGCCATCGAGGCGGTCCGGATCGCCGTCAAATACCGCACACCGGTAATCATCCTGTCCGACGGATACCTGGCGAACGGCTCGGAACCGTGGCGGATCCCGGCCGTGGACAGCCTGGCCAAGCTGCGCGATGAGTTCAAATTCGCCATTCCAAACGAAGGACAGGGCGCCAATGGCGCGGCCGGCTTCCTGCCGTTCCAACGGGATCCGCAGACCCTCGCCCGGCCGTGGGCTATCCCGGGAACCCCCGGGCTTGAGCACCGGATCGGCGGGATCGAGAAGGCCGACGGTGCCGGGACGATCTCCTATGATCCGGATAACCACGACAAGATGGTCCGGCTGCGCCAGGCCAAGATCGACGGGATCGCGGCCGACATCGCGCCGCTCGAAGTGGACGATCCGGGCGGCAGCGCCCGGGTCCTGGTGCTCGGCTGGGGCTCGACCTACGGCTCGATCGGAGCAGCGGCCCGCCGGATCCGGCTGGCCGGTGGCGCGGTCGCCCAGGCGCACCTCAGGCACCTGTCCCCGTTCCCGGCCAACCTCGGTGACGTCCTGCGCTCCTACGACAAGGTGCTCGTCCCCGAGATCAACCTCGGCCAGCTCGCGCTGCTGCTGCGCGGGCGATACCTGGTCGACGTTATCTCCTACAACAGGGTCCGCGGGCTACCGTTCCGCGCCGCGGAACTCGCCGGTGTTATCCAGGATGTGACGATAAATGTCTGATTTGCCCGCTGCGGGCCGAGGCGCGGCGGGTGACGGCGCGGAACACGCCGTCGACCCGCACAGGTTCGCGTCGCTCGCCCTAGTACCGAAGGCCGACGAGAAGCTGGCCACCAGGGATTTCAAGTCCGATCAGGAAGTTCGCTGGTGCCCCGGATGCGGCGACTACGCCATCCTGGCCGCGTTCCAGGCGTTCCTGCCTGAGCTGGAAATCCCGCGGGAGAACCTGGCCATCATCTCCGGCATCGGCTGCTCGTCCCGACTGCCCTACTACGTCAACAGCTACGGGATGCACTCGATCCACGGCCGCGCGCCCGCGATCGCAACCGGGCTCGCCGCCTCCCGCCCCGATTTGTCAGTCTGGGTGATCACCGGTGACGGCGACGCGTTGTCGATCGGCGGTAACCACGTGATCCACGCCCTGCGCAGGAACGTCAACATCAAGATCCTGCTGTTCAACAACCGGATATACGGGCTGACCAAGGGCCAGTACTCACCCACGTCGGAACAGGGCAAGGTCACTAAGTCCACCCCGTTCGGGTCCCTGGACACGCCCTTCAATCCGGTATCCCTGGCGCTCGGCGCCGAGGCCAGCTTCGTCGCACGGACCATCGACTCCGACCGCAAGCACCTGACCGGGGTGCTGCGAGCGGCGGCCGACCACAAGGGGACCGCTTTCGTCGAGATCTACCAGAACTGCCCGATCTACAACGACGAGGCGTTCGCACCCGTGACGGAGCCCGGAGCGCGGGACCAGCACCTGATCAGGCTCGAGCATGGCGCGCAGGTCCGATTCGGCCCGGACGACAGCAAGGGCTTGCGGTTCAGCCGCCACGGCAGCCTCGAGGCGGTCGACGCCGCCGGATGCGATCCCGATACGCTGCTGACGCATGACGCGCACGCCGCCGATCCCTCGTACGCGTTCGCGCTGTCACGGCTGGACAGCTCAGACTTCGCGCATACGCCGATCGGCGTGTTCCGGCAGGCGCCGAGGCACAGCTATGACGAGCTGATGTCGGCCCAGATCGAGTCCGCCCGCGTGCAGCAGGGTGACGGCGACCTGGCCGCCCTGCTCGCCGGCAGCGACACCTGGCAGGTCGGATAGCTGCCGATGCCACTGCACGTCGAGCGCAGCGGGCCGGTCACCACCGTCATCCTCGACCGGCCCGAGGTGCGCAACGCGGTCAACGGCCCGACCGCAGCCGCGCTCGCCGAGGCATTCGCCGATTTCGACGCTGACCCGGACGCGTCGGTCGCGGTGCTGTTCGGCGCTGGCGGCACGTTCTGCGCCGGAGCCGACCTCAAGGCGATGGGCACCCCGGACGCCAACGCGGTCAGACCCGATGGCGCCGGGCCGATGGGCCCCACCAGGATGGAACTATCGAAGCCGGTGATCGCGGCGATCTCAGGACACGCCGTCGCGGGCGGTCTTGAGCTCGCCCTCTGGTGCGACCTGCGGGTCGCCGAGGAGGACGCTGTCCTCGGCGTATTCTGCAGGCGCTGGGGCGTGCCGCTCATCGACGGCGGCACGGTCCGGCTGCCACGTATCGTCGGACTCGGCAGGGCACTGGACCTGATTCTCACCGGGCGCGCCATATCCGCCGCTGAGGCCGGCCAGATGGGCCTGGTTAACCGCGTTGTACCGCATGGCAGCGCCCGGGCGGCAGCCGAGAAGCTGGCCCTTGAGCTAGCCATCCTGCCCCAGGGCTGCCTGCGCAGTGACCGGCAGTCCGCGCGGGAGGGGGTGTCACTCTCCGGCGGCGAGGCGATGGCCAATGAGTTCCGCCACGGACAAGCCGCCCTGGCTGATGCCGCGCTACTTGCGGGCGTGTCGCGGTTCCGCGGTGGCGCCGGCCGGGGCGGCGCGCCCGCCTAGCCGCCGAAGCTGCCTCAATCGCAGCTTCGGCGCCACCCGGTTCAGCCCCGCCGAGGTGGAGCGATCAGCTGCTGAACGCGCCGGCAGCTCGCCGCCTGGAATCAGCTGCCGGCGCTCTCGCCAACCGGACGGCTGGGCCAGCCGTCTTAACCCTTGGCGCGGTCGCGCCCGTCGAGAACAGGGGTGACTTCGTGAGAGCAGGCAGCTACCTTCGGCGCACCGGACTTGCGCTAGGCCTAACGATTGCCCTGGCCCCGGTCACGCCGATGGCCGCCGCCACTGCAGCCACCAGCACGGCAGCAGTGACGACGACGGGGGCAACGGCAACGGCATCTCGCACCGGGAAGGCCGCCGACACCGCGGGCATGATCTGCTGGTCGGGCGCTCATCCCCAGCTGGCGGCCCGGATCTCGCGCGGCATCCTGGCCGCACTGAGCGGCCGTTCCTCCGTTGTCGGGCTGAAGGTCGACGACACGGTCAAGGGCGTGATCTGCGACCTCCAGCAGGACCGGCGCTTCTACTCAGCCAGCGTGGTCAAGGCAACCATCCTGGCCGCCCTGCTCCGCAAGCTGATGCAAGCGCACCGGTACCTGACCTCGGCGCAACGGACCCTGGCCACCGAGATGATCACCGAGTCGGACAACGCCGCCGCCTCGGCGCTATGGGCCGAGGTCGGCCGTCCCAGCCTCCAGCACTTCCTCAACCTCGCGTCGATGAAGCAGACCAAGCTCGGGCCGGGCGGCTACTGGGGCCTGACCTTGATCACCGCACACGACCAGATCCTGCTGCTGAAGGTGCTGACCAGCAAGAACCAGGTACTCGACTACGCCTCGCGGTCCTATGAGCTCTCGCTGATGGCGCGCGTCATCGCGTCGCAGCGCTGGGGAGTGCCCGCAGGTGCTCCGGCCGATGTCACGGTGCACGTGAAGAACGGCTGGCTGCCCTACCCCGGCGACGACTGGCACATCAACAGCATCGGAAGCTTCTCTGGCCACCATCGTAACTACCTGATCGTGGTACTGACAGCGAATAACCCGAGCATGCCCTATGGCGTCGACACGGTCCAGGACGTCGCGGAGGTGATCAACCGTGACCTGAACGAGGGAGTGACGGCAGTCATCCCGCCGTCCGCGCCGTCCCCGTCGTGGGGCACGCCCGACGAGCAGATCGCGGCGCCGCCGGCCCGCCGGGCTGGCGCTTCCGCGGGCGGTTAGCGGCCTGGCCGGCCACAATGTCTCCAGTGATCGCCGACCTGATCCGGGCTGCCGCGGGTGACCAGCCTGGCGCGGCGCCAGGTGGCGCTCCGGGCCCAGCCGGTGCCGGCCTGCCCGGTGGAGCCGCCGCCGCCCGGAGCGCATTCCCCGACTGGAAGTTCGCTCCTAACATCGGGGGGCATCCAGACATCTACGAGGTCGAGAATCAGGCGGTCGACTCGGCCGGGCATGTCCTTGCGGCCATGCGCGCGCTGGTCCCCTGGGACGGCCGTACCCTCGTGGACCTGGGCTGTGGCAGCGGATTCTGGCTGAGCAGGTATGCCGAGAACGCCGCCGAGGTGATCGGGATCGAGCCTGATCCGGCGCTCCGCACCGCCGCGACGGCGCGGGCAGCACGGCTGCGGCGGACCACGGTGCTCGCCGGATCGGCGGAGCGGCTGCCGCTGCCGGCCCGGTCGGCAGACGTCGTGCACGCGAGGTTCGCCTATTTCCTCTCGCCAGGCGGCGACGCCGGGCTCGCCGAGGTAATGCGGGTGCTGCGGCCGGGCGGGAGCCTCGTCGTAGTTGACAACGACCATCGATGGGGCCAGTTCGCCGAGCTGCTGGCCGGGGCCTCAGCCACTGGGCCGGACCGGACCGCCGCAGCCGCCGATGCCTGGTGGCGGGAGCGCGGCGCGGTCCGCATCCAGGTGCGGTCGGAACTGCGTTTTCGGAGCCGGGCCGAGCTCGCGGCGGTCCTGCACATCGAGCTTCCCGCCACCGTCGCCCGGTCCTGGCTGGCCAGGAACCCGGCGGCGACGGGCCTCACCTACGGCTACGTCCTGTTTGCGGTCCAGCGAGCCGCCTCCGGCTCGGCCAGCAGGGCGGTAGCCGATGGTCCCCGCTGAGTTCACGGGATACTTCACGGCCGCGACTGCCGCCGCTGGCGTCCTGATCGGGCTGTTGTTCGTCGCCGTCGCCCTGCGGCCGGACTCGGTCTTCAGCGATGACGCGCCGCCGGGCGGGCGCGCCCTCGCTGGGTCGGCCTTCACCGGCCTGGTCGACAGCTTCTTCGTCTCGATGGTCGCGCTCATCCCGCATGCCAACCTGGGCGAGGTCGCCACGATCATGGCCGTGATCAGCCTGGTCAGCACCGTCCAGCTGCATCGCCGGGTGGCCAGGCAGGAACTCCACATCGTGCTCCTGATCCTCGGCCTGGGCATCTATCTGTTACAGCTGGTGGTCGGCGTCCTGCTGCTCTTCGATCCGGCTGATCGCGGCCAGGTGTACACCGCTACCTATCTGGTGATCGCGGCGTTCGGCGTCGCGCTCAGCCGTGCCTGGAAGCTGATGCAGGGCAAGCACCTGCAGCCCGCTCAGCCAGCTGGCGATAGCCAGTAGCACCGAGCCGCCATTCCCGCCGCTGAGGCCGAAACGGCCACGATGAGTATGCTTAGCGTGACGATGAGCACTTTAGGTGTCGAGGAATAGGCGGCGCTACGAGCGCGGCCGCCGACGACTCAGCCGTCAGCCTTCAGCAGTCCGGCCGGGCCGCTCGCCCTGACCACCCCGATCGGGCAGGACACGCCCGTGCCGTGGTCGGGGCAGTACCCATTCGGGTTTTTAGTGCCGGACAGATACTGCTGGTGGTAGTCCTCGGCGAAGTAGAAGTCCGATGCCGGGGACACCTCGGTGGTGATCTCGCCGTATCCGGCTTCGGCCAGCCGCTTCTGGTAGGCGGTCAGTGAGTCTCTCGCCTCGGCCTCCTGCGCCGGCGAGTTATAGAAGATCGCCGAACGGTACTGGGTGCCTGTGTCGTTACCCTGCCGCATGCCCTGTGTCGGGTCATGGGACTCCCAGAACACGGCGAGCAGCTCACGGTAGCTGACCTTGGCCGGGTCGAACACCACCCGTACGGCCTCGGCGTGCCCGGTGCGGCCGGTGCAAACCTCCTCGTAGCTGGGATTCGGCGTGAACCCGCCTTCGTAGCCGACCGCGGTGGAGAGCACCCCCGGGGTCTCCCAGAACTTCTTCTCGGCCCCCCAGAAGCAGCCCAGCGCGAACTCGGCGACCTGGCTGCCCGGCGGATAGGGCGGCTGCAACGGGCCGCCGAGGACCTCGTGCCGCGCCGGGACCTCCATCGGCCTGCTCCGTCCGCGCAGCGCCTCATCCGCGGTGATCATCCGCGCCCTGTGGAATCCGAACACACCCACGACCGCCTCCTCAGCGAGCTAGGCCGCGGCCGGCGCTGACCTCCGGCGCCTGCCGCGGGCCTGCGGGCCGAACCGGCCCGCACGCAACTTGACAACCGTCCGCGGCAGGGCGAGATTCCCCGCCTTGCTGGCCCGCCATCGGGGATGGCAGCCCAGCTGCGTCGGCTACCGATCAGGCCGGGCCCTGCGCCTTCAGGTCAGCCTCGATCTGCCGCGCCGTCTTGAGCAGTTCGGGCAGTATCTCGGACCGCAGGGTGGTGATGCTGACGCGGCTGGCGTGCGCGGACACGTTAATCGCCGCGTTGCCCACGTCGGCGGCGCCGCGGATCGGCGCGGCCACCGCCCGCAGGCCTTCCTCGAGTTCCTGATCGACGATGGCGTAGCCCTGCTTCGCCACCTCGCCGACGATGGACCTGAGCCTGCCGGGGTCGGTGACCGTATGGCTGGTGAACGGGTCGAGTACCGCCTCGGCCAGGTAGCGGTCCAGCTCGTCCTCGCTCATCGCCGCGAGCAGGACGCGGCCCGTGGAGGTGGCGTACGCCGGGAACCTGGTGCCCACCGAGATCGCCACCGTCATGATCCGCTTCATCGGGACGCGGACCACGTAAACCACGTGATGGCCGTCAAGCACGGAGATCGAGGACGACTCGCGCAGCCGGGACACGAGTTCCTCCATATGCGGGGCGGCAACTTCCGGCAGCGCCAGCCCGGATAGGTAGGCATAGCCGAGCTCGAGGACCCTGGGCCGGAGTGAGAACTCCCTGCCGTCGCTGCGCACGTAGCCGAGCTTGACCAGCGTCAGCAGGAACCGGCGCGCCGCTGCCCTGGTCAGTCCGGTCGCGCGGGCCACCTCGCTGAGGCTTAGCCGGTCGCGGTCCGGACCGAAGGCCCGGATCACGGCAAGTCCCCGGTCCAGGGACTGCACGAAATCGCTGTTCCTGAGCGCCGTTCCGCCATCGGCAGCTGCTGCTGGCGGGCCGGCCTCCGGCTGGAGCTCGGACGCGACCGCATCGTTCACCATGCGCCCAGAGGTTCTCATTGCACAGCAATGCTAGCGTGCGGCCGCCGTCAGCCGGGACCGCACGACAGCTCCTCGATCAGCCCACCAGCTGGCTGATGCTGATTACCTTGCTGGCCGGCGGGGCGGTAATGGCGGGCACCGCGTTCCAGTCGCTGAAACTGAGCGCGCCCGCATGGCCGGCCTTGGGGGCGATCGCCTGGAGCGGATACCGGCTGCCGGTCGCAGCGACGTACAGCATGGAGCCGTCCGATCCGTGCAGGATCAGCGCCTGCTGGCCGGCGATCGTCGTCCTGCCGGACTTGACGTAGCTAGGCAGCGCCTGGCGAACGCTTCCCAGCAGCTTCGCCATCGTGAAGTCGCCCCCTATCGACTGCGCCAGGGCAGCGGGGGCCGCCACGAACTGGCCGCAGGCTCGCTGACAGGCGCTGGCCGGGGCGCCGCTGAGCCTGAGAAACGCGCTGGTCACCTTGACATACACGCGCTTGCTCGTGTCGACGATGTCTAGCCGCGTCCCGGCGCTGTCGATGGACCCGGAAAATGCACCTGACCGGTCCATGGCGATGTCCAGCCCGACGGCGGTTCCATCGCTACGCAGGTTCCCGGCCAGGTGCACGCTCGTAGCGTCGAGCATCGCCGTCTTCATCTGACTGACGATGATCGCCGCACTCTGGGCGCCCGCGGTTTCCGGCGGTCCCGCGCCACCACCACATCCGGACAGCACGACGGCGGCCGTTGTCAGCAGGACTGGCGTACGCGCCCACTTCCGGATCATGCTCTCCCGCCCCGAGGCCGGCGCCGGCCTAGCGGGCCGGGATTCCAGATTGCACGCTAACAGAACATAACCGGATCAAGGCGGCATTGTCCGGACGCGGTCAGCCGGCGAGCGTGCGCAGGCCGGGACTGCGCTGGCCGGTGGAGCCGCGCTGGCAGCAAAGCACTGGTGCAAGTCAGCGCAGGGTACGAGGCGCGGGATCAGCCGCCCAGCTTGCTCAGGTCGATCACCTGGCTGGCGGGCGGCGCGACCGGCGGCGGCACGCTGTTCCACTGGGAGAAGCCGATACTGCCATGGCTGTCGTGCGGCGAGATGGCCTCGACCGGATACGGCTGCCCGGTAGCCGCGACGGCGAGCGTGGACCCATCGGCGCCGTGCAGCACCTCGGCAAGCTGCCCGTTGATGGTCTGGGTCCCTGCATTGGTAAAGGCCGGCAGCCTGCCGGTGATCGACTGGAGCAGGGGGACCATGTCGAGCTGACCCGCAAGCTCATCGCCCTGGGCCGGTGACATCGCTACATACTTGCCGCACATCAGCGAGCAAACCGCGGCAGGCATGTTGAGCTGGGCGAGAAAGGCACGAGTTGCCTTGATGTAGACCTTGCCACCAGCGTTGATGATCATCAGTGTCGGCCCGTTCTCGGCAACCGTGCCGGAGAACCGGCCAGACCGGGTCAGGCCGACGTTGAGGCCGACGGTCTTGCCGCCGGTCCCGCTGAGCGAGCCGGTCAGGTGCACGCTGGTCGCGGCGCGTATCGCGGTTCTCATCTCGGCGATGGTCGCAGCCACCGGCCGCGCTGCCGCGGACTGCGACGAGCCGGACTGCGACGAGCCTGCTGAGCCGCTGCAAGCCGTGAGTGCCGCCACCGCCACGGTAGCGACGGCCACCGCGGCAGCCGACATCCTAGGACGATTCGCGAGCACGGATCAGCCGGTCCGGTCCACCACGTAATCACAGAGCGCCTCAAATGCTGCCCGGGCTGGCACGTCGGGCAGGGCCAGGATCTCGTCCCTGGCCAGCTGCGCCCAGCGGGTCATGTCCGCCCGTGCCGTTCGCATTCCCGGATGCGCCCGGAGCAGGGCCAGCGCCTCGGCATGCCGGGCGGGATCGGTGAGCTCGCCACTGCCGAGCAGCTCGACGAGCCTGGCGTCGCCGCTGTCAGCTGACCGCAGCGCGTGCAGCATCGGCAGGGTCCGCACCCCCTCTCGCAAGTCCGTCCCCGGAGTTTTCCCCGATTGCGCCGACTCACTGGCCACGTCCAGGATGTCGTCGGAAAGCTGGAAGGCCACGCCGAGCGCCTCGCAGGCCGGCCTGATCCGCTCGGTGACCTGATCTGGGGCTTCGGAGAACATGGCCCCGAACTGACCGGCAGTAGCGATCAGCGACGCGGTCTTCTGCGTCACCACGCTCAGGTAATGGGCCAGCGGATCCTCGTCAGTCCGCGGGCCGACGGTCTCCGCGATCTGCCCGCTGACCAGGCGGCTGAAGGTCGCAGCCTGGATCCTGATCGCCTCGTCACCGAGATCGGCCAGGATCTGGGAGGCGCGGGCGAAGAGGAAATCGCCGGTCAGGATCGCGATGGTGTTGTCCCAGCGCGAGTTCGCGCTGGGATGCCCGCGCCGGACGGCGGCCTCGTCCATCACGTCATCGTGATAGAGGGTCGCCAGATGGGTGAGCTCGATGGCCACCGCGGCCGGCACGATGCGCGCATCCCTCGGATTGCCGAACTGCGCGGCCAGCAGCACCAGGGTGGCGCGGAACCGTTTGCCGCCCGCATCGATCAGGTACCCGGATGTCTCGGAAAGCAGCTCATGCTGAGCGCGCGCCGCATCCCGCATGCCCTCCTCGACGAGCGCGAGGCCGTCGACAACGTCGGCTGCCAGCGCCGCATCAGACAGCTCCACGGGCACCACAGTGATCACTCAGGCTCCCTCGATCTGGCCGCACCGCTGGCGGACCGGCGGCGGACGCGAAAATCGCCACGCCACCCCCACGATAAGTGCAAGGCAAAGTAACAGACATATGCCCGCGATACCGTCGGCGGACACCAGCGGCCAGGCCGCCGCCCGGCCGGTCAGCGCACGAACAGCTGGCTGGCGGCATGGTTGGCGAGGTTAAGCAGCGGCTCAGGCGCCACGCCCAGCCACAGCGTGACGGCTGCGCCAGCGGCCACGGCAACCCCGGTATACAAGCTCGGCCGGACCACGGCGGCCCCGCCAGTCGTGGGCTCGCTGAAGAACATAAGCACGATAACGCGGACATAGGGGAAGGCCAGGATCGCGCTGCTGAGCACCCCGATGATCACCAGCGGCAGTGCCCCGCCGCTGACTGCGGCCTGGAACACGGCGAACTTTCCGCTGAAGCCGCTGGTCAGTGGTATTCCGGCGAACGCGATCAGGAAGAAGGCGAAGACCCCGGCCACCAGCGGTGAGCGCTTGCCGAGGCCGGCCCAGCTGCCCAGGTGCGCCGCCTCGCCGGCCGGGTCGCGCACCAGCGTGATCACCGCGAAGGCGCCGATGACAGCCGCCCCATAGGCGGCCAGGTAGAACATGCTGCCGGACAGGCCCGCCGTGCTGGCGGCGGCGACCCCGGTCAGCACGTACCCGGCCTGGGCGATGGAGGAATAGGCGAGCAGCCGCTTCACGTCGGTCTGGGTGATCGCGACGATCGAGCCGACCAGCATGGTGAGGATCGCCACCGCCCAGAGCGCGGGCCGCCAGTCCCAGGTCAGCTGCCCGAATGCGACATAGAAGATGCGCAGCACGGCCCCGAACCCGGATACCAGGGTGCATGAGGCCATCAGCGCGGTCACCGGGGTGGGGGCGCCCTGGTACACGTCAGGCTTCCAGCTGTGGAACGGCACCGCGCCGATCTTGAAAAACAGGCCGAGGCCGAGCAGCGCGATCCCGGCATAGAGCAGCGTCGCGTTGCCGGTGTTGGACGAGGCCTCCGCCGCGATGGCCGACAGCCGCACCGAGCCTGTGAACCCGTACAGCATGGCCACGCCGAACAGGAAGAACGCCGACGAGTACGCCCCGAGCAGGAAGTACTTCATCGCCGCCTCCTGGGAGAGCAGGCGGCGGCGCCTGGCCAGGCCGCACAGCAGGTACAGCGGCAGCGACAGCACTTCGAGCGCGACGAACATGGTGAGCAGGTCGTTGGCGGCCGGGAACAGCAGCATGCCGCCCACCGCGAACAGGGTCAGCGGGTAGACCTCGGTGTGCGTGATCCCGGCCTCTAGCCCCTCGCGTTCCTCAGCGCTGCCCGGCACCGCGGCCGCCTGCGCCACGAACGGGCTCACCTCGTGAGAGCTCTCCGCGATCAGCAGCATGCTGATGAACGCGAGCACCAGGATCGTGCCCTGGATGAACAGCGTCGGCCGGTCCACGGCGACCGCGCCCATCGCGGCGACATGCCCCGGGCTGCCGTGGCCGAAGACGGAACTGCTGAGGCTCACCACGATGGTGAGGACAAAGGCCCCGGCGAGGCCGCCGAGCGCCAGGGCAATGTGGATCGGCCGCCGCAGGTGCCTGGGCAGGAACGCCTCGACCAGCACCCCGGCCACCGCGACGCCGAAGACCAGCAGCATGGGCGAGAGCTGGCCCCATTCGATCCGCGGCGCCGGGATCACCGGGGCGAGGCTCGTTAGGTTCCCCAGGCTCGCTACGGTCCCGCTCACGGATTGCTCCTCGGGTAGAGCGCGTTAGCCGGATGCGGCGGGACCGGGTCGGTGGAATGCGCCTGGACCATGGTCTGGTGGACCGCGGGGTTGATGATGTCGAGCACCGGCTTGGGGTAGACGCCAAGCGCCACGATCAAGACGATCAGCGGGCCGACCGCCCACAGCTCGCGCGCCTTCAGGTCCGGCATGCCCTTGACCTCCTCGCGCACCGGGCCGTGCATGGTGCGCTGGTACATCCACAGGATGTAGATCGCGGCCAGGATGATGCCGACCGTGGCCAGCACGGCAGGCACCTCGTACCTGGTGAAGGTGCCGACCAGGACGAGGAACTCGCTGACGAAGGTGGACAGGCCGGGCAGCGCCAGCCCGGCCAGGCCCGCGATCAGGAACAGGCCCGCGAGCAGCGGGGCGACCGACTGCACGCCGCCGTAGTCGGCGATCAGCTGCGACCGGCGCCGGGCGATCATGAACCCGGCGATCAGGAACAGCGCGCCGGTGGCGAACCCGTGGTTGACCATGTACAGGGTGGCGCCGGACTGCCCCTGGCTCGTCATCGCGAAGATGCCCAGCGTGATCAGCCCGAAGTGGGATACCGACGTGTAGGCGATCAGCCGCTTCAGGTCGGCCTGGCCGATCGCCACGATCGCGCCGTACAGCACCCCGACCACCGCGAGCGCGATGACCAGCGGCGTGAAGTAGTGCGCCGCCGAAGGGAACAGCTCCAGGCAGTAGCGGATCATGCCGAAGGTGCCGACCTTGTCGAGCACCCCGACGAGCAGCACCGCAGCGCCCGGCTGGGCGGCGGTGGCCGCGTCGGGCAGCCAGGTGTGGAACGGCCACAGCGGCGCCTTGATCGCGAACGCGACGAAGAAGCCGAGGAACATCCACTTCTGCGCTACCGGGCTGAACGTGGTGTGGATCAGCTGCCGGAACAGGAACGTGCCCGGGTGCCCGCCGTGCGCCGAGTACACGTACAGCGCGATCACGGCGACCAGCATGAGCAGCCCGCCGAGCAGGCTGTAGAGCAGGAACTTGACCGCCGCGTACTGGCGCTGGCCGACCCCGTAGCTCCCGATCATGAAGTACATCGGGATGAGCATGGCCTCGAAGAACACGTAGAACAGGAACACGTCGGTGGCCGCGAAGACACCGATCAGCATCGTCTCGAGGACGAGCATCAGCGCGAAGTAGGTCTTGACGCTGCGCCGCGGCGGCGGCTGCTGGGCCGGGCCCGAGCCGCCTTCAGCATCGTTCCACGACGCGAGCACCACCACCGGCATCAGGACCGTGGTCATCAGGATGAGGACCAGCGCGATGCCGTCCACGCCCACCGCGTAGTGCACGCCGAACTGCGGGATCCACTGGTAGGTCTGGTTGAACTGGAAATCGGGGCCGCCCGGCTTGAACGCGACCGCCATCGCGATCGTGACCGCGAGCGTGGCCAGCGTGAACCCCAACGCCAGCCGCTTGACCAGCAGGTCGCGGGCGCGCCGGTCGGCCGCGCCGCCTGGCGCGGACCTGCCCGGGGTGAGGGCCACCGCCGCCGCGCCGACCAGCGGGACCGCTCCCGCTACGGTCAGCCAGGGGAATGTGCTCATGGGTTTCTCTGGGCCTTTCGGGGTCTTAGATCCGCACCAGCAGCAGCGCGCCGACCAGCAGGACCGCGCCGACCAGCATCGACAGCGCGTAGGAGCGGACGAACCCGGTCTGCAGCCTGCGCAACCGGCCCGAGGTGCCGCCCATGGTGGCCGCGAGCGTGTTCACCAGGCCGTCCACGCCCCGGTTGTCGAAATACACCGACAGCCTGGTCAGCCACTGGCCCGGCCGCATGAGCACGGACTCGTTGATCGCGTCGCCGTAGAGGTCCTTGCGCGCCGCCACCGTCGCGAACCGGCCTGCGGGTGCCACGGCTGGCACCTCGCGCCGCCCGTAAATCGCCCACGCGATCGCGGCGCCGACCACCACCAGCGCGAGCGCCCCGATCGAGACCGGGGTGAACAGCCCCTTGGAGGGCGGCGGCGTGCCGACGACCGGCGCGAGGAAGTTCACCAGCCGGTTACCGAGGATGAGGAAGGCGCCAGCCCCGGCCGAGCCGACAGCCAGCACCACCATCGGCGAGGTCATCACCGGCGGCACCTCGTGCGGGTGCACGGCGTCGTCCCAGCGGCGTTCCCCGGTGAAGGTCATCAGCACCACCCTGGTCATGTAGAACGCGGTGATGCCCGCGCCCAGCAGTGCCGCGGTGCCCAGGATCGCCCCCGACGTGCCCCCCTTGGCAAAGGCCGCCTCGATGATCGGATCCTTGGTGAAGAAGCCGGAGAACGGCGGCACGCCGATGATCGCCAGGTAACCGATCACGAAGGTGACGAAGGTGACCGGCATGACCACGCGCAGGGCGCCGAACCTGCGCATGTCCACCTCATCGTCCATCTCGTGCTTCACCGAGCCGGCCCCGAGGAACAGGCCGGCCTTGAAGAAGCCGTGCGCGAGCAGGTGGGCGATCGCGAACGCGTACCCGGCCGGCCCGAGGCCGGCCGCCAGCGTCATGTAGCCGATCTGGCTCATCGTGGAGCCGGCGAGTGCCTTCTTGATGTCGTCCTTGGCACACCCGATGATCGCGCCGAACAGCAGGGTCGCCGCGCCCACGACGGTGACCGCCAGCCGCGCGTCGCCGGACAGGTTGAAGATCGGGTTGGAGCGCACGATGAGGTAGACCCCGGCGGTCACCATGGTCGCCGCGTGGATGAGCGCCGACACCGGCGTGGGGCCCTCCATGGCATCCAGCAGCCAGGATTGCAACGGCAACTGGGCCGACTTGCCGCAGGCGCCGAGCAGCAGCAGCAGCCCGAGCGCGGTCATGACGCCGTGGCTCGCCGCGCCGGACTTCGAGAAGACGCCGACGAAGGTGACCGTCCCGAATGTCGCGAACATCAGCATGATCGCCAGCGACAGGCCAGCGTCGCCGACCCGGTTGGCGATGAAGGCCTTCTTCGCCGCGGTGGCGGCGGCCGGCTTGAACTGCCAGAACCCGATCAGCAGGTAGGAGGCGAGGCCGACGCCCTCCCAGCCCGCGTAAAGGCCCAGGTAGTTGTCGGCGAGCACAAGCAGCAGCATCGCCGCGACGAACAGGTTCATGTAGCCGAAGAACCGCCGCCTGCCCGGGTCGCCGGCCATGTAGCCGACCGCGTAGATGTGGATCAGCGATCCGACGCCGGTGATCAGCAGCACGAAACACATCGACAGCGGGTCGAGGAGCAGGCCGATGTCCACGTGGAAGCCGGCCACCGGGATCCAGGTAAACAGGTACAGGTCCCTGCTGCGCTGGCTGGCCGGATAGGACAGCATCGCGAAAAAGGCGATCAGGCCGTAGCAGAACGCGGCTACCGGCATCGCCACGCCGATCAGGTGCCCGAACTTGTCGGTGCGCTTCCCGCCGAGCAGCAGCACGACCGCGCCCGCCAGCGGGAATGCCAGCAGCAGCCACGCGGCGCGCTGAACGCCTGCCGCGGCCATCGGGGCCATGGCCGGGGCCGCGTGCGCCGCGTGCGCGACCGCAACTGAGCCTGTCACGGGCTACCTCTCTGCAGTGCTGGCCGGGGGCGCTGCCCCGCGGGCAAGCCCCGGGCACGGCTGGCCCGGAGCCATCCGGATCAATATTTCAGCAGGTTCGCCTCATCCACCGACGCGGACCTGCGGGCACGGAAGATCGCGGTCAGGATGGCCAGGCCGACGACCACCTCGGCGGCCGCGATCACCATCACGAAGAAGGCGATGACCTGGCCGTCGAGATTGCCGTGCAGCCGGGCGAAGCCGACGAATGCCAGGTTGACCGCGTTCAGCATCAGCTCGACGCACATGAACACGACGATCGCGTTCCTCCGCACGAGGACGCCGACGCTGCCGATCACGAACAAGATCACGGCCAGCGCGATGTAGTGCGCCGGGGTTACCATCGGGCCTCCTCGCGCTCGCCGGTGGTCCCCGCATCGGCGGCACCGGACGGGCCGCCGCCAAGTTCCAGCTGGCCAGGATCGGGCCTGCTGGTGATCACCGGGCTGACCGACTGCTGAGCGGGCGAGCCGTCGGGCAGCAGGGCCGGCATGTCGACCGCGTTATGCCGGGCGTAGGTTCCCGGGCCGGGCAGCGGCGCCGGGCGGCCGCTGGCCACCCGCCGTCCGGCGAGCTCCCGCTGGGTCGGCTTCGGGCTGGTGCGCTCCCGGTGCGCGAGGACCATCGCCCCCAGCGCTGCCGTGATCAGCAGGGCGCTTGTCACTTCGAACGGGAAGACATAGGTGGTGAAGATGAGGGTCGCCACCCCTTGCACGTTCGAGTTACCGAACTGGGCGGTGGCCGGGGCGGCCGGGCCGATGACCGCGTGCCCGACCGTCAGGGACAGCAGCACGAGCAGGCCGATCCCGGCGAGGCCGGCGGCGAGCCGCTGCCCCCTGATCGTCTCCACGATCGAGTCCTGCGCGGCCACGCCCACCATCATGAGCACGAAGAGGAACAGCATCAGCACGGCGCCGGTGTACACGATGACCTGCACGAAGGCCAGGAACGGCGCACCGGCCAGCGCGTAGAGCACGGCCAGGGAGAGCATGACCACCGCGAGCAGCACGGCACAGTGCACGGCGCGCCTGGCCAGGACCATGCCGAGCCCGGCCACGACCGAGATGACGGCGAGCAGCCAGAACGTGATGCCCTGGGCAGTGGCGGCGGCTCCGGCGGCCAGGATCGCGGGGTGGCTCATTGCGCCGCACCGCCCGGGCCGTCATCGCCGGGCTTGCCCGGGCCAGGACCCGATCCGGCCGTGCCGAGCCGGTAGTAGTCCTCCTCGGTGTCGCCAAGCCGCATCGGGTGCGGCGGGGCCTCCATGCCCTGCTGCAGCGGGGCGACGAGCTGCTCCTTGGTCCAGATCAGCGCCTCCCTGCTGTCATCGGCGAGCTCATACTCGTTGGTCATGGTGAGCGCGCGGGTCGGGCACGCCTCCACGCACAGCCCGCACAGGATGCAGCGCAGGTAGTTGATCTGGTAGACGCGGCCGTACCGCTCGCCGGGAGAGTACCGCTCTTCCTCGGTGTTGTCGCCGCCCTCGACGTAGATGGCGTCGGCCGGGCAGGCCCACGCGCACAGCTCGCAGCCGATGCACTTCTCCAGCCCGTCCGGCCAGCGGTTCAGCTGGTGACGGCCGTGGAACCGGGGCGCGGTCGGCTCCTTCACCTCCGGGTACTCGACGGTGTCGACCTTGCGGAACATCTGCCGGAAGGTGACGCCAAATCCCTTGATGGGGTTGAGGAAGTCAAGCACCGGTGACCTCCTTCGTAGTCTCGGCGGGCTCCGCCAGCAGCGGCCCGGCCCGGACGCCGATACCGACGCCGTGATAGTGCGGCAGGTCCATCGGCGGAACAGGGAACGGGCTGGCCGCCGCCCCCGCCGCACCAGTTTCAGCGGCCTCGGCCTCGGCCTCGGCGTCGGCGTCGCCGCTGGCGCTGGCCGTGTCCCAGCCCCAGACCAGCACCATCAGCACGACCACGATGGTGCCCGCGGCGATGTACACAGCGGGACTGCCGCCCAGACGGCGCCAGACCCGGACAGTGGCGATCATCAGCGTCCACACCAGCGCGGTGGGAATGAGGACTTTCCAGCCGAGCGCCATCAGCTGGTCGTAGCGGATCCTCGGCAGCGTGCCGCGCAGCCAGATGAAGCAGAATATCAGGATCACGATCTTGCCGAGGAACCACAGGACCGGCAGCCAGCCAGTGTTGGCGTCCGGCCAGACCGAGATCGGCCACGGCGCCTGCCAGCCGCCGAGGAACAGCGTGGTCGCGAGCGCCGACACGGTAATCATGTTGACGTACTCGGCCAGGTAGAACAGGGCGAACTTGAGCGAGGAATACTCGGTGTGGAAGCCAGCGACGAGCTCGCCCTCGCCCTCGGGCAGGTCGAACGGGAGCCTGTTGGTCTCGCCGACCATCGTGATCAGGTAGATCACGAACGACGGCAGCAGCAGGATCGCGAACCAGGACGGGTAGTGCAGGATCACGCCGGCGAAGTGGAACTCGCCGCCGTGCGCCTGCGCGGCGACGATCTGCGAGGTGGACAGCGAGCCCGCGTAGAGGAAGACCGGGACGAACGACAGCCCCATCGCGATCTCGTAGCTGATCACCTGGGCCGACGACCGCAGTCCGCCGAGCAGGGAGTACGGCGCCGCCGACGCCCACCCGGCCAGCACGATCCCGTACACGGCGATGGAGCTCATCGCGAGCACCAGCAGCACCGCCACCGGCAGGTCGGTCAGCTGCAGCGGCGTCTTGTGGTGGAAGATCGAGACGATCGGGCCGACCGGGATGATCGCGAAGCTGATAAAGGCGGGGATCAACGCTATCGCCGGCGCGATCACGAACAGGACCTTGTCCACGCCGCGCGGCACGATGTCTTCCTTCAGCGGCAGCTTCAGGCCGTCCATCAGCGACTGCAGCAGCCCGAACTTCCCGGCCCTGTTCGGCCCGGGACGCTGCTGCATCCGGCCGATCACCCGGCGCTCGGCCCAGATCGTAAACAGCGTGCCCAGCATCAGGAACAGGAAGATCACGACGACCTTGAGCAGGATCAGCCACCAGGGATCGTGGCCGAAGCTGGCCAGCGTGGGGTAGACAGGGCCGGCGCTTCGCGCCTGCGCCGCGACTGCCAGGGCAGTCATTCCGCGCTCCTCACCGTGACTAGGGTGCCGTGGCCCGCGCCGAGCCCGCTGCGGACCGCGCATCCGGCCGAGTTGGCCGGCAGCCAGACGACCCGGTCGGGCATGTCGGTGATCTGCAGCGGGACGGTGATCTCGCCCCGGTCGGTGGCCACGGTGACCTTATCGCCTCCGGCGGCTCCGGTCTCGGCCGCGGTCGCCGCTGACATCTTCGCAACGCTGGCGCGGGCCGTGCCCGCCAGGTTCGGCTCGCCGTCCTGCATCCGGCCGGCGTCCAGAAGATTATGCCAGGTCGCCAGCACCGCCTGGCCGGGGCCCGGATGCGGCCGGCCGAGGTGGTCGATATGGCCACGCGGGACGGGCGCGCGCGCCGCGCCGCCGCCGCCGGCTGTGGTACCGGCCCGGCGGGCCGTGGCCGGCCTGAGCCTGGCGAGCTCATTGAACTCGCGGACCGCCGCCGCCGCGTCTGGCAGGGCCAGGTGCACGTCCATGGCGTCGGCGATCTGGGCGAGTATCCGCAG